>CXWL01019453.1_pt1 | contig 16718 bp, 15 predicted proteins | sample 590931 | NCBI WGS metagenome assembly CXWL01 (sample SAMEA3498368, study PRJEB10139) | groundwater metagenome | biome: water well; material: biofilm material | place: Germany | collected 2015-04-27 | reverse complement strand
CAGTATGTAGGCCTTGGTGTAGGTAATATTTTACTGGATAAGCAGGCTCCTGTTGCGGCCTTGTTGACTCAAGCAACTACAAATGTGGTGGCTACGCCTGACCCCGATAAATGGTTTTTCCAACGTTGGACGGATTGGATTGTTAATCTTGCAAAAGCATTTTATGAAAATGAGATTAAATCTTCCATTAAGCATGGCAATTATGATCCGGATACTACAGTTAGTCCATTGGCCTCACTGAATGCCTATAAGGGACGGTCTTTGAATGGTATCTGGGCAACGGCACCTTATTTACACAATGGTTCTGTGCCATCACTTCATGATTTGTTACTACCCAAGAAACGTGAAGGTGATCCGGAAGAGGGTGAATATCGTCCTGATCAGTTTAAAGTTGGATCGCGCGAATTTGATCCGGTAAAAGTTGGCCTAAGAAGCAGTGATAAGGGTTTCACTTTTGATACCAGTTTTCCTGGTAATAGCAATGCTGGTCACGAATATACATCCGGCAAAACAGCGCAACCGAATGGAGAAGTTTTAAAGCCACTTAACAAAGAACAGCGAGATGATTTGCTGGAATATCTCAAAACGCTATAATTAATAATAGGAAGTCCCCCGGTTCTTCCAGGGGACTTCCAAAGGTTCCACACATTACGTCAGCTGTCGTAACGTTCTCTTTTAAATCATGGCGATAAAAAAATATTCCAGATTGACCTGCGGCAGAAGTGAGGATTTGAATGAGTGATCTTACTGGAATCAATACGAGACCTCCCATAATCAGCTTTTCGACCTGATGCTTCCAGGAATTGTCGCGACGAATTATAGATCGTCACAGCGAGATTCCCAGAAGGCAAGATAGGCTACAAATCCGGCTTGTTCCAGAAATCCTATGATCTACTAGGGGTTATACAATAACGCTCTTGATTTCTTGTAGCAGCTTAGCTCTATTTATGAAGGGTAAATCAGCTGCAATACAAAACTCAGTGTTCTATAACCCAGATTTGCTTGTGATTTTTAGCTATAGAACACTGATAAACTTCCACTCGATTCTAGTAATTTGATTTTTCTGTGGTTGATCTAGCTTGACCGCCACCTTCCTGATCGCCTGCAGGTATTTGATGGAAAGGTTGAATAGTTTTGCCGTAAGCCGCAGGATCAGGAGGTTCTGGGGCTGTCGGTTTGCCGCCGCAAGCAATTAAGGTCAAATTGCTGACGCTGCCAAAAAATGCGTAATTCTCATGTAAAACCTTATGAATATTAGTTAATAATTGATTTCTCAGTCACAACGATTCTCAGAATACTGATTACAGTCATAGGAGACATTGATCTTAATCAAACTAAATCAATCTCAACATCAGAAATCCATCTAAATCTTAACGGTAGCTAATTTTTAAGGACTATATGATCAGTGGTGCGGATCAGAATACGTTGTTATCTGCCATTGAATGACTTTATAAACCATTGACATGCTGCACGGACTGTAACTGTAAATTACAGAAATTGGCAAACATCAAATCGAGAACTGCCTAACGTTCTTGACAAGGAAGTGTTATGACAAATTTCTGATTTATCCAGAGTGTGGTCAGATTTACTGACAGAGCGGTCACTCTGTGTGCCTATAGCATTTGCCGATGCGTTGGAAAACATTAGTATTATTCAGTTGACGGACCGGAAATAATATTTTCTTGCAACTGGGATGTGTATCAACATTGGCCTACTTTTTATTCAGCACCCATTCAGATTCTGCTTGCTATGATGGTAATAAATACAAAGATATTTTTAATGGATTGTCCAGTGAGCAATGCTGAGGAATAAACTCCAGGGCAGTCGTTAAAAATAAGATTAATTTTTATTGTTTCATAATATTGATGATTGAGGTTGATATGAAAAAGTTCAAATTAACTTGCCTAGCTATCATACTTTGTGGGGTGTTTTTAGCACCTCCGGCAGGAGCAGAAGGAGATGGCGGTGGGGGCGATGGCGGAGGCTTCGATGGGGGGGGCGACTTCGGAGGCGATTACGGCGGTGCTGACTTTGGAGGGGACTACGGGGGAAGCGATTATGGAGGTGGTTACGACTCCAATGGCTACTCTGACTATGGTGATTCTGATCAAAGTAATTTTGATCAGAATGGTTACGATCAAAGTGATGCTTTTTATCAGGATGATGGATTTAATCAACCGGAAGATTTTGGATTGGCCAATGACCCAAGTCAGGGAGATGACTTTGATCAAACTGGTGCATTCGGTCAGTCCAATGATTCTAATCCGAGCGATACTGTAGATCAGAGTACTGGATCACAACAGAATGATGGATTCGCGCAGGAGCCGCTTCGAAACGAACTTGCAACTGTACCTACAGATTCTACTGGAGCTGCTGGATCTTCTGATTCTGGGGTCAATCAATCGAGTCAGGACAATGGCGTTACTCAGGGCGATTCTTCGACTCAGACGGTGAATATTGAAAATAATAATACTGACCAGAATCAAAACTCTGGACATGATCATCACGGTGGAGGGCACCATCACCATGGTGGATTTGATTCGGGATTCGGGTTAGGCCTGGGTGTTGGATTGGGATTTGGATTCGGTCCATGGGGTCCTTTTAGTCCATTCGCTCCTTTTGGAGGCTTTGGCTATTATGGTTTTGGTATGCCGTTTAGTAGTTTTGGTTTTTACAATAATCGGGTGGGTGTTGGGTTTTCTAATAACGTTGGTTTCGGACCTTATCGTTATTTTGATCCTTACTATCCACTAGGAGGCTATCCTGCAGTGGTTGCAGCGTCTCCGGTGTTCTCGGCACCGATGGTTGCAACTCAACCTAGGGCGCCAACTTATGTTCAGCAAAATCAAGTTTCCCGGCCTGCTCCCGTACAGAATAGAAATTACTGGCATTATTGCCGTAATCCTGAAGGATACTATCCTTATGTCAAGGAGTGTGCAGGAGAATGGATCAAGGTGCCTCCGCAACCTTCTTGATTATTTAAATGAGTCCGTCAGTAGAATGAGGAGGTAGCTTCTGTTTTTATCCGCTTGGTTTTGTTTGATTAAATTTCATCAAGGAAAGAAGCGGCAGAATTATTTGATATGGCTAATTATTTCCCAGTATTCAATATTTCCCGCCGTTTCGTTAAAAATAGGATGGACTCTTATCTCGCTGACTTCTTTGAATCGAGCATAGCGCTGAGGATTTCTATCTTTCAGTTTTCCCAATAAGTGGCTGAATTCATATTCCAGTTGTCCGCTGGTGATTGTAATTTTTTCTGTACAACGCTGATCAGTGATTTTATTTCTATCAAAATGATAACCCCGGCTTCCTGCCTCATCTGCAACAAACCCCAAATATGCAGCGATAGCACCAACAGGATTTGTTGTATTCTTGAATCTTGTTAATTGAGGGTGATTTTTATATCCCTTGGTATGCCCTTGCAGAACCTTCTGAGCTAATAGACCTTCGCGCCACAAGGCTACTAAACCTTTAGCATCTAAATAATAGGGATGTATTGACCAAAGTCGCATAATAATCGATTGAATTTACTTTGGGTTTCTTGCAGATTCAATCTTAAACATATGGTCTTCTTGATTTTAGCGATATTCATTATTCTGATAATACACTGGGCAGAGCTTTTGTGGGTATGAAAGATAACATCACGATAAGTTGTTAATTTTTTTATATTTCCTATAAGCTGAATCGTTCCGATGTGCAGGAAGTGATCACAATTGGTTAAATTATTCGACTATCGTTAATTTTGATGGAAATGGCTTGCTTACTTTTAACGCCAGTGGAATAAGCGATAGCTATGACGGCTCGCTCGACATGGTTTCATTTACCAGTCCTGTCCTATACCCGAGTCAGAAACCTACGTCATGCTGTTAGCCTGACTTGGATTGTTGGGCTTCGCCGCACGCCACAGAAACAAAATATTTAACCCGATTCGAGTTGTTCCAGAAACCCCATCATAGAGCTGGGATTTTTTTATTGCCGGTGCTGAAGCAAGTGACGCCGGGATAGCGATGACTCATAAGCTTTGGACAAGGGTAATGAAGAATGATAAGGTAATTGCTAGCTTGTTCGATGATCATTGTGACTGTAGTCGATTTGCAAAATCAGCCGCAAAAAGATTTTAATAAGTTGACTGAAATCATTAGAATATTATTTTGTACAGGAACTCAGAATGAAGAGAAAACAGATAGTAAACGTGATCGCTTTCCTGATGATACTGCCGCTGTTATCAGGTTGTTGGACTCTCGTTGTTGCCGGTGCAGGTGCTTATGGCGGGTATAAAATGAAAGAAAACGGCTATACCCTACAAAACCCGATTACCAAGGAAAAGAAATCGAGCAAGTAAGATTTTTGGCGGTAGGTTTGTAGCCAAGGACTACTTAGCCTGTGCTTTAGAATTTTCTGAATCTTCCTTGTGCCGGAAACTTTCGTATATCATCAGCGCGGCACCGATAAAGATGGCGGAATCGGCGATATTGAAAGCTGGCCAGTGATAGGTGCCGATGTAGAAATCCAGAAAATCAACCACATGGCCCAACGTAACGCGGTCATATAAATTCCCCAAAGCACCGCCTAGAATCAGACTCAATGACATGCAGAATAATTTTTCATGTTTGTATTTATTGAGCAGAAAAACGATTAATAATGCGGCACTGCCCGCTATTCCGCTCAGGAACCAACGCTGCCAACCGGATTCCTCACTCAGAAAGCTAAAAGCCGCACCGGGATTATAGGTCAGCACCAGGTTAAAAAATCCAGTTAATGGGATTTTCTGGCCGAATTCCAAGGCAGACTCTACCCAATACTTGCTGGCAAGGTCCAGAACCAGAACGATCAAAGCAATGCTCAGGCTGATGTAAAGCTTCATGGTGAAAAGTTTCCGGTAAATAAGTGTTAGATTCTACGCATAGTGTCGTTCTTCACCGCTGCCATAAAGATTGGTGACACAACGCTCGCACAAGGTGGAATGTTCTGCATGATGCCCGACATCCTGGCGATAATGCCAGCAGCGTTCACATTTTGTCTGTGTGCTGGATACCACAACAATACTTTCTTGTTGCGGGTCACTGATCTGAGTCAGATGGACTTCAGAAACAATTAACACGAAGCGCAAATCATTGTCCAATGCCCTGAGTAGGGCGAAATCCTCACTATTGGCGCGTATTTCAACCGTCGCTGCCAATGAGGAGCCGATTTCCCCTTGTGCACGGGAATCTTCCAGTTTCTTTAGAACTTGTGCACGCAATCCACGTATTTTTGTCCAACGTTGTTGCAACGATTGGGTATCCGGTTGCGCTGGAAAGGTATGCCAGTGATGCAACAGTACGCTGCCTTCTTTGTCACCGGTTAGATGTTCCCATACTTCTTCCGAGGTAAAACTTAGAATGGGTGCAAACAGGCGAACCAGGCTATGTGCGATATGGTATAGCGCGGTTTGTGCCGAGCGGCGTGGTGTGCCTTTGGCTGCTGCAGTGTACAAGCGATCCTTAAGGATATCCAGATAGAAGCCGCCCAAGTCTTCAGAACAGAAATTGTGCAGTTTATGTACCACTTGATGAAATTCATAACGTTGATAGCTTTGTGTCAAATCTTCTTGGAAAGAATCGGTAAAAGCCAGCATATAGCGGTCAATTTCCAAGCAGTCAGTGACGGCAACCAGATCGGTCTGTGAATTAAAATCCATCAGATTGGCGAGTAAAAAGCGCAGTGTATTACGGATGCGTCGATAGCTCTCGACGACTCGTTTCAGAATTTCTTCGGAGATGGACAGTTCGCCGGAATAATCGGTTGAAGCGACCCACAAACGCAAAATATCGGCGCCGGAGGTATCCATCACTTTCTGTGGTGCGATGACATTGCCCTTGGATTTGCTCATTTTGTGACCGGTGCCATCCACTACAAACCCATGCGTAAGCAGCGCATCGTAAGGAGCACGGCCATTAATGGCACAACCGGTTAGCAGTGAAGACTGGAACCAGCCGCGGTGCTGGTCGGAACCTTCCAGATACAAATCAACCGGGTATTTGAGTTGGGCATCCAGCTTAACGATGGTGTCGTGTGTGGTACCGGAATCAAACCAGACATCCAGCGTATCGGTCAGCTTTTGGTAATCCCTGGCTTCTTCTCCAAGTAATTCAGCGGCATCCAGTGCAAACCAAGCTTCGATGCCCTGTTGTTCTACTTTTTGTGCCACTTGCTCGAATAGCTCAAGCGATCGTGGATGCGGCGAATGGGTTTTTTTATGCACGAAAAGGGCCATCGGAACGCCCCAGTTACGTTGGCGTGATACGCACCAGTCCGGGCGGTTCCTAATCATTGCTTCTAGGCGAGCCTTGCCCCATGCCGGGTAAAATGCAGTGGACTTGACAGCCTGCGTGGCCAGTTCACGCAGGGTTTGTTTCTGAGCAGTTGCATCGATTGCACCTTGTAGATTCATGCCAATAAACCATTGTGGCGTGGCGCGGAAAATGATGGGTGTTTTATGGCGCCAGCAATGCGGATAACTGTGCTCGATTTTTTTCAGGCAGAACAAATGTCCGCTGGTTTTGAGTGTTTCGGCAACGACATCATTAGCTTTCCACACCGAAAGACCGCCAACTAAAGGAGTGCTGGCAATAAATTTGCCATTGCCGTCAACCGGGCTTTCGCTGGGCAAGCCATAATTCTGGCCGACAAAATAATCATCCAGACCGTGCGCTGGTGCCGTATGCACAAGGCCCGTGCCGGCTTCTAACGTAACATGCTCGCCGCAAATGATTTTGACCGTGCGCGGTTCGAACGGATGTTGTAGTTTTAAATTTTCAAGACTGATTCCCGTGCAGGGGATACCGTCGTGCTCAATGGCGATCAAGCCGTAGCGTTCCAGACAAGCTTGCTTCAGCTCGGCTGCGAGGATCAGCCAGCCGCGTGTTGTTTTTATCAGTTCATAATCAAGATCCGGGTGAACGCTGACCGCCTGGTTGGCCGGTAGTGTCCAGGGCGTGGTAGTCCAAATGATGGCATAAACGGTGTCATTTTCAGGGATCAAGATGCCAAAGACGTCGCAGAGCGATTGGTGCTCGGATGATTGCACGGCAAAACCTACATCAATCGCGGGTGAGGTTTTATCTTCATATTCCACCTCGGCTTCAGCCAGTGCGGAGCCACAATCAATACACCAATTGACTGGTTTTTGACCCTGATACAGGTAACCACTCTGATAAATCTTTCCCAGTGCACGAATAATGTCGGCTTCTGTTTTGAAGTTCATCGTGAGATAGGGATTGTCCCAATCACCCAGTACGCCCAGGCGGATGAAATCAGCTTTCTGGCGCTCTACTTGTTCTTTGGCAAAAGCGCGGCAAAGCTCGCGCACTTTATCAGCCGGTAAATGTTTGCCATGTTTTTTCTCGATTTGATGCTCAATGGGTAACCCATGACAATCCCAGCCCGGAATATATGGTGCATCGAAGCCAGCCAATGTTTTACTTTTGATAATGATATCTTTGAGAATTTTGTTGACCGCATGACCGATGTGAATGTCGCCGTTGGCATATGGGGGCCCGTCGTGCAGAATGAACTTGGGACGTCCTTTGCTGGCGGAGCGGATTTTTTGATACAGATTCTTTTCTTGCCATGCTTTTAGCATGTCCGGTTCACGGCTGGCCAGATTGCCGCGCATCGGGAAGGGTGTATCGAGTAAATTGAGAGTTTTCTTATAATCGGTCATGAAATGTTAAATTAATGGGTTAAAGGACGCCACCAGCTACTTTAATGGTTTTGAATCGTCAGAAAAAAGTCTTTTGCTTGCACGACATCTTTTTTAATTTGAACGATGAGTGTGTCGATATCCGCATATTTTTCTTCGTCGCGCAACTTGTGCAGAAAATCGACTTGTAAGTGTTGCCCGTAAATGTCCTGGTTAAAGTCAAAAAGATGTACTTCCAATACAGGTTTGCCATTTTTATGGACTGTCGGTCTCACGCCCAGGCTAGCAACGCCGGGAAGTATGGTTGCTGGCGATGACTGGATAGCGCCGCGTACGGCAACAACAAAAATACCCGAGAGTGGTGGGCGATTATATTTCAACTGAATATTTGCTGTCGGAAATCCGATCTTTTTGCCTAGTTTATCCCCATCAATCACACGTCCACTGATGCTGTAAGGTCTGCCTAGTAATTTTCCGGCCATATTAAGATCGCCGGTGGCAAGTGCTTGCCGGGTAGCCGTGCTTGAAATGCGTTGATTGTCAATGGCGACACTGGGCATGACCTCTACGGAGAAGCCATTTGCTGCTGAATGGGCTTGCAGCATGGCAAAATCACCCGCACGTCGTGCACCAAAACGAAAATCATCCCCCACAAGCAACCAGCGGACAGACAGCTCTTGATTCAGAATGCGCGTAATAAATTGTTCTGGGCTGAGTCTGGCAAAATCATAATTGAAGCGGCAGACATGGATACAATCGACTTCTGACTGGATTAAGTATTTCAGTTTTTCTCGCAAGCTGGTCAGGCGTGCAGGCGCTTGATCCGGAGCAAAAAATTCACGTGGATGCGGCTCGAAAGTCATTACGCAGGCAGGTAGTCCAAGCCGCTTGGCAGCATCCTTCAGACGGGTAAGCATTGCTTGATGGCCTAAATGAACACCATCAAAATTGCCTATGGTCAGTGCAATCGGCGTTTTTGCACGTATCGATGACCTTCGGCAGGTATGCATGAGCAGGAAACCCTAAAATTAGTAATTCTAGCTTGTTTCAGGCGAACAGGTCTAGTTCGTATCCGATTATTATGACTATTGAGTATTTGCCAAATAGACCAACAGTGAGTAATCTAAAGGAAAGCAGAATAGTTTTTGCGCTGGTCTGTTAATTTGTTATATTTCATCTATTGTCTTTGTTTCTTCGCGGTTACCCAATTGAAGCCTTCCTATCAGTCAGTAAAATCTAGTGAAAGAAAAGATCAGATCCTGCAAGCTTTGGCCAGGATGCTGGAGTATCCGCAGAGAAAGAGGATTACCACCGCAGCGTTAGCCACTCAGCTAGAAATTTCAGAATCATCGTTGTATCGTTGTTTTTCCAATAAATCACAGATGTTTGAGGCTTTGATTGAATTTATTGAGCGAACATTGTTTTTGCTGATTAACAAAATTCAGCAAGATGAAAATTGTGGCATAAAGCAGATCGAAAAATTATTGTTACTGTTATTAGGTTTTTCGCAAAAAAACCCGGGCATGACGCGTATTCTGATCGGTGATGTGCTGGTAAATGAGAATGAGCATTTGCAGTTACGCATTAATCAATTGCATGATCGGTTGGAAGCCACTTTAAAACAGGCACTAAGGTTTGCTGTCAGCGAGCATCAAATAACCACTAACCTTGATGTTGCGACGCAAGCCAATTTATTCATGTGCTTTGTTGTTGGACGCTGGTATCAGTTTGTGAAAAGTGAGTTCAGGCGTGATCCACTTGCAAACTGGGAAGTGCAGCGGCTGAGTTTGCTTCCTGCAGAACTTCTCTAAAGCGTAAAACAACGGTTCATTGGGCATCAGCAGCAGATACTGATAAATGACATACCGGGCAAGCTGGATCTTTGTGCAGTTTGATTGTGCGCCAGTTCATAGTGAGGCTATCCAATAACTGTAAGCGGCCATTCAGACTTTCTCCAATATTTAGTAGGATTTTTAGTGTCTCTGCAGCTTGCATGCAGCCGATAATGCCAACTAACGGCGAGAATACCCCCATTATTGCACAAGGCATGTCTTCCTGTTCTTCGGCGGTAATTGGATATAGACAGTGATAACAAGGGCTATGAGCATGGCGTAAATCAAATAGGCTAACTTGGCCGTCAAAACGCACTACAGCACCAGAAATCAAAGGTTTTTTTTGAGAAACACAAGCTTGATTAACATGGTGGCGCGTGTTGAAGTTATCGCTGGCATCGACCACAGCATCCACTTCTGTGGCGAGTTGTAATAATTTTGCCGCGTCGACCTGCTCCTGGATTGTGATGACGTTGACTTCCGGATTAATTCTGGCGAGTGTTTGCTTTGCTGAGAGAACTTTTGCTAGGCCGATCGAACCGCTGTCATGGATAATTTGTCGCTGCAGATTGGTAAGATCAACCCGATCACCATCACAAATGATCAGGTTGCCCACTCCACTGGCAGCAAGGTACAGTGCTATCGGAGAACCTAAACCACCAGCGCCGACAATTAATACGCGTGATTGATTGAGCTTCTCCTGCCCCGCAATATCAATTTGTGGGAGCAGGATATGACGGCTATATCGAAGTAGCTGGTTATCATTCACGATCCTTGTGAATCAGCTGTCGCTTTCATCGCTCTTTTTTTCAGGTGGTGCAGTAATACCCTTAAAGTAATTCATGGCTTGAGTTAGCAAAAGATCTTCCGCCGAGCCAAATTCGATAGGGGTTTTATTCTTCTCGTCTTTATTCTTATTAGCTTTCTTCTTGTTTACAGGTTTTTGTGTTGCTTTAACTGTATCAGAGTCAGCATTCTTTGTTTCCGTTTTTTTACCGCTTGTTAAATGACGATTCAGATCCGCTTCACGCAAGCGTTGATCATCACCGCTATCGGCTTCATCCAGAATATCGGGGGTAATTCCTTTTGCCTGGATAGACTGGCCATTGGGCGTGTAGTAGCGCGCAGTTGTCAACTTGATTGCTGTGTTATTTCCTAATGGTAATATCGTTTGAACAGATCCTTTACCAAACGTTTGTGATCCCATTACTACAGAACGTTTGTGATCTTGCAAGGCACCTGCCACAATTTCTGATGCTGAAGCAGAACCGCCATTGACCAATGTGATCATCGGTACGGTTTTGACTTCAGAAGGCAATCCTCTTAAATAATCCTCATCAGGGCCGCGAAGATAATACTCAGGGTTAGCGTGCAATTTCATTTTTGCATCGGGACTGCGTCCTTCCGTGTACACAACTAGTGCATTTTCTGGCAGAAAAGCGGCGGATACAGCGACAGCACCATTTAGTAGTCCACCTGGATCATTGCGCAGATCCAATATTAATCCTTTCATGGATCCAGTATTCTCAGCAAACAGTGTCCTGATAGCTTGTGCGAGATTCTCACCGGTTTGTTCTTGAAACTGCGTGATACGGATATACGCATAACCAGGTTCGATTATTTTCGATTTGACACTCTGGATTTTTATGATGTCACGCACTAAATTAAACACCAGCGGTTCTGTCTCACCTTCCCGCACGATAGTAATCTTTATGGGAGTATTGGGTTTGCCACGCATGAGCTTAATTGCATCATTCAAAGTCATACCTTTTACAATGGTGTCATCCAGTTTTACAATCAGGTCACCGGTTTTGATACCTGCACGAAATGCGGGAGTATCTTCAATCGGTGAAATTACTTTTACGACACCGTCTTCCATGGTGACCTGAATGCCTAACCCGCCGAACTCACCTTGCGTTCCGATTTGCAGCTCTTTGTAATCGTCTTTATCCAGGTAGGATGAATGGGGGTCCAGCCCGACCAGCATGCCATTAATAGCTTCAGTAATCAGTTTTTTGTCTTCAACGGATTCGACATAATCACTTTTGATGCGGCCGAACACCTGAGCGAATGTACGTAATTCTTCGATCGGTAGCGGGTGAATCGCCTCGATATTATCTTTCTTGGCAATAGCAGAGAAATTCAAACTGAGCATTATTCCAGCGATTGCACCAATTAGAATTAAACCTGTTTTCTTGATTATGTTACTCATTATGCTATCTCCGCACTGATCAAATTTATGTAAATGGTTGCTACGTTCATTCTATTTTTATCCACGTTAAAGGGTCAAACGGCCTACCTCCATGACGAAGTTCAAAGTATAAACCTGAATCTGCATTACCACCGCTATTTCCAACTGTTGCAATCGTGTCGCCACCACGAATAGTATCACCCACTTGTTTGTAGAGTGTTGCGTTGTTGCCATAAAGACTCATATAGTTGTTTCCGTGATCCAAAATTATCAGATTACCAAAACCTCTCAACCAATCCGCAAATACCACTCTTCCGCTTGATATGGCTTTAACTTCACTGCCATCAGGCGACTGAATAAACAGTCCTTTCCAAGAAATATGCTTACCCGAGCGTTGACCACCAAAAGTGTTCACAAGTTTCCCTCGCACAGGTAAATTTAATTTGCCTTTGAGAGTTGAGAATGCAGAACCTGTTGTAGAAGCATCAGGGAGTTTATTGTTAGTCAATGTGCTCGTGGATTTTTCTTGGATAAGTAATTTATTTATCTCATTAACTAAATTGGCTATGCGCTTTTCATCACTCTCGAGTTTATTAATTTCTTGTTGTTGTTGGGTAATTTGATCAGATACCTGCGATAGTATAGTCTGATGCCTGGCTTTTTCTTGCTCAAGCTTTTTGCGCTGACTGAAATACTCAACTTGAATAGCAGTGATTTCGTCTTTCTTTTGACGGCTGGTTTGTGTTAGTACTTTAATTTCATCTTGATTATTCTGAAGATTCTTGATAATACCCGAACGGGTGAGTGAAAGTTTCTGGTAATAATAGATATTCCGTGCAATCTGATTAGGGTTTTGCTGGTTCAACACTAGTTGTAAATAATCTTGCTGGCCTCCTACATATTGTTGATAGAGCAACTTTTCTAGTTGATTTCGTTCGATTTCTATTTTATCTCTGATTTGGCTGTGTTGTACTTGCAGTTGTTTGTATTCTTCGTTGGCTTGTCGGTCATTTTCAATGAGTTTGCTCAATCTGAGCGTGATGTTGTTGATTGCGCGCTCAGTTTTCTGTAATTCGTCCGTTGTGCCCTGTTTTAACGCTTCCTTGCTTGCTAAATCTTTTTGTAGAGATTGGATACGTTCACGCAATAGCTTAAGATTTTCCTGGTTGTTTGAAAACGCTGAGAGCGGATAGAAAAAGATCAATACGCATAACATCAGCATTAATTGAACATACTGTGTAGAGATAGAATTAAACGTATCAACTTCCAGATTGGTATGATTTATTCGAAATAGTGTATTGTTTACACGCATATCTGAATAAGTGAGTCGGATGTGTTTTAAACTGCTGATTTACCCTGCTTAGCTACAATTTGCATAGCTTCCTGAATTTCGCTCTGATTCCCCAGATAATAATTGCGGATTGGTTTCAGGTTGTCATCCAATTCATAAACTAATGGGATGCCGGTTGGAATGTTGCAGTTAAGGATCTCTTCATCAGAGATATTATCCAAATACTTAACCAGTGCTCTTAAAGAATTTCCATGTGCAGCAATGATAACGCTTTTTCCAGACTGGACTTGAGGTGCTATAACCGTATTCCAATAGGGTAAAAATCTTGTGACCGTGTCTTTTAGGCATTCGGTCAAAGGTATATCACCATGCGTTAGATCTTTATATCGCGGATCAGTGCCGGCATAGCGATCATCATCGATGGTTAATGCAGGTGGCCTGACATCATAGCTCCTTCGCCATATTAAAACTTGCTCATCACCATATTTGGCTGCAGTTTCAGCTTTGTTCAATCCTTGCAGGGCGCCATAATGCCGTTCATTTAATCGCCAAGTGTGTTGTACTGGGATCCACATCTGATTCATTTCGTCAAGCACTATCCACAAGGTGCGAATGGCACGTTTAAGAACTGATGTATACGCGATATCAAATGCAAATCCATGCTCACGTAAAAGCTGCCCGGCATTTTGAGCTTCCTGTAAGCCTTGGGGTGTTAAATCAACATCTGTCCAGCCAGTAAATCGATTTTCTTTATTCCAGGTACTTTCTCCATGGCGCAGGAGAACAATTTTTTTCATATTGACCTTTTTGTGAAAAGGGGGATGATTTGCTGCGATTAGTGTTAAAAAATACTAATATTTTATTATACTTTTAGCTGCAAACACAGCATCTGACTGATTCTTTTGTGCGAATAAAAGGTAAGTAAGGTACTTTTTTGTGAAAAATGATGACTGATTTTTATTTTTTGCTGGCAATAGTTCATAAAACAGATTGGGTATAATTAATTCTAGGATTAATTACTATTAATTGATAGTCATAATGTTACTATGCGTGGGCTTTAACGGCAGGATCAAGGAAACCCCGTAATTTTCCAGTTTCTGATAAAATTAACATTTAAAAAAACAGAATAAAGCTTATATGGAATTATCATTATTTCAAGATCATTTTCTTTTTAAATTAGAAAATTTCCTCTTTCTTATTACAGCAATAATCAGTGGCTTATTATTGCTGTGGCCATTGGTAATGCGTCGTGGTATCAAGGAAATCGACACACTTGCAGCCGTGCAACTGATAAATTACCAGGATGCATTGGTGTTGGATGTCCGCGATGATAGTGAGTATGCGACAGGGCATTTGCCGAACTCAAAACATATTCCATCTGAAAAGATTGAGGAACGTTGGGTAGAGTTGCAAAAATTTAAGGACAAGCCCATTTTGGTGATATACCCTGGTGGTATTCGGTCCAATCATGCCAGCTTGGTTCTAAGGAAGAACGGTTTTCCTCAAGTAATTAATCTGATGGGCGGTATTGATGCCTGGAAGCGTGCGGGCTTGCCTATGGTTAAGCGATAGAGGATTGAATGCACAAGGTAATTATGTACACAACGGGTTTTTGTCCTTACTGCAAAATGGCAGAGAGCTTGCTGCGCTCAAAAGGGGCTCAGGAAATTGAAAAAATACGCATCGATCTTGAGCCGGCCCAGCGTGCTGAGATGATGGGTAGAACAGGTCGTCGTACTGTACCGCAGATTTACATTGGTGAAAGACATGTGGGGGGGTATGACGATTTAACGCAACTGGATCGTAAAGGCGAATTGGCAGCATTGCTGGCAACTTGATCCGCAGGATTGTGTTGATGCGATAACAATTGATAGTATAAATAAACTTTTAATTCACTACTGGAAAAAGTAAATATGAGTGAGCAACAACAACCAGTTTTTGCCATAGAAAAAATCTATGTGAAGGATCTGTCCTTGGAGATTCCCAATGCGCCTAATATCTTTCTGGAGAGAGAGACACCTGAAATCAACTTGCAGCTTGGAACAAAGAGCCAAAGTATTGATGAGGGATTGTACGAGGTACTGTTAACGGTAACGGTAACGGCTAAGATTAAAGACAAAATAATGTTTCTGGTTGAGGTTCAACAGGCGGGTATTTTTCGTATTCGTCATGTGCCTGATGGTGAAATTGACCCGATACTGGGCATAGGGTGTCCTAATATTCTTTTTCCTTATTTACGTGAAACGGTATCGGATATTGTGACACGAGCTGGCTTTCCGCCCGTTATTCTCAATCCAGTAAATTTTGAAGCTATTTATCAGCAAAAAAGAGCAGAAACGAATACGAATTTAAATTAAAAACCCGAAAACCTGGAGGTGAATATACCAATGAGAAAAAGCCTGCTGATTGAGTCATTCTGGTTGAAAAGCAGCCTGCGTGTTTTGCTGACCACTATCTTGTTGCATCTTCCCGGTTTCGTAGCTGCTGAAATGGAATTTTTTTCACTAGCTGAGAATGCTGTTGTTATGTATGACGCGCCATCGCTTAGAGCCGATAAATTATATGTAGCAGGTCGCTATCTTCCGGTCGAAGTCGTAGTGGATGTAGATGGATGGGCAAAAGTACGTGACAGTAGCGGGAGTCTTGCCTGGGTTGAAAAGAAAGTTTTAAGCCAACAACGGTATGTTGTTGTGACGGTACCATTAGCTAATATTTACCAATTGGCTGATATGAGCTCGGAATTGGTATTTCAAGCCGAGGAAAATATCGTTATGGAATGGATAGATTCTGATGTTAAAGGCTGGGTAAAAGTACGGCATCTCGATGGGCAGACTGGCTATGTCAAAGTCAATCAGGTCTGGGGTTCATGAGAATTGCTGTACTGGGTGCCGGTGCATGGGGATCGGCATTAGCAATTAGTTTATCTGCACGTCATCAGATCAGTTTGTGGTCAAAAGATCCAGATCATGCGATTGAAATGGATAGTCAGCGTATTAATCACAGTTTCTTGCCGGGTTATTCATTACCCGAATCTTTGAAAATCACATCAACACTCAATGAAGCATTGGATGCTGCAGATCTTGCTTTAATTGTTGTACCCATCGTGGGTTTACGTGAAACATTGCGTGCTATTGCTGCAAGCAAAATCAAGATACCGATCATATGGGGGTGTAAGGGATTTGAATCAGAAACTACGCATCTGCCGCATCAAGTTGTCGAAGCAGAGTATTCTGCCATATTGCCGTACTGCGGCGTATTGTCCGGTCCCAGTTTCGCAGAGGAGGTGGCGCAAGGATTGCCAACCGCTTTAACACTGGCATCCAAAGATATTGGTTTTTCCAGCAGAATGGCGGCTGAATTGCATAGTCCAAGACTACGTATTTATACCAGTCAAGACGTAATTGGTGTGGAAACAGGTGGCGCGGTTAAGAACGTAATTACCATAGCTGCAGGTATTTCCGATGGTATTGGATTTGGACATAATGCACGTGCAGCGCTGATTACGCGTGGATTGATGGAAATTACCCGGTTAGGACTTGGTTTGGGTGGAAGTATGAAGACCTTTATGGGGTTGGCTGGGGTTGGTGATTTAATTCTAACGAGTACTGGTGATTTATCCCGAAATAGAAAAGTAGGGCTGATGCTGGCCGAAGGAAAATCATTGAATGTTATTTTGAGTGAACTTGGACATGTTGCTGAAGGTGTGCACACAGCACA
>CXWL01014593.1_pt1 | contig 16724 bp, 11 predicted proteins | sample 590931 | NCBI WGS metagenome assembly CXWL01 (sample SAMEA3498368, study PRJEB10139) | groundwater metagenome | biome: water well; material: biofilm material | place: Germany | collected 2015-04-27 | reverse complement strand
CCCACAGGAGGCCTTCTGGGCCCGCTGGCCTCCGAGGCCGCCGGCCTCGCCAAGAGTCTTGAGGCCGCCCGCGCCTCGGCGGAGGAAGAGGCGCGTCTGCGCCACAGCGGCCAATCGGTCTGGACGGCCGAACGCCTCAAGGAGCATGTAAAGGAGCGCCTGCACGGCCGTCCCCTGATCGTCGTTGCCAACCGCGAGCCGTACATCCATGTCCGCCGCGATGGGAAGGCCCAGGTCTTACGCCCTGCGAGCGGCCTCGTTTCCGGCGTGGAGCCGATCCTGAAGGCTTGCGGCGGCACCTGGGTCGCGCATGGCGCGGGCGACGCCGACCGGGAGACGGTGGACGCCTTCGACCGTGTGCGCGTGCCGCTCGAGGAACCGCGATACTCCCTGCGTCGCGTCTGGCTGACGAAAGAGCAGGAAGAGGGCTATTATTACGGCTTTGCCAACGAGGGCCTCTGGCCGCTGTGCCACATCGCACACGCACGCCCGCAATTCCGAGCCGAGGACTGGCAGCACTACCACGCCGTCAACCGGCTCTTCGCCGACGCGGTCCTCTCCGAGATCGAGGGCGTCGACGAACCCTGCGTTCTGATCCAAGACTATCACTTCGCGCTTCTGCCCCGCATGATAAAGGAAGCTCGTCCTGACGCGCGCGTCTCGTTGTTCTGGCACATTCCATGGCCGAACCCTGAGGCCTTCGGAATCTGTCCCTGGCAACGCGAGATCCTCGACGGAATGCTTGGCGCCGACGTGCTCGGCTTCCACATCCAATACCACTGCAATAATTTCCTAGAAACGGTGGATCGCGCGCTCGAGTGCCGGATCGACTGGGAGCACTTCTCAATCCGGCGCGGCCAGCACTCGACACTCGTCAAGCCTTATCCGATCAGTGTCGCCATGGAGGAGGGCGATGGTTCTCTCTCCTCCAAAGAGGAGCTTATGGGCTCCGTCGGCGCGAAAGGCTCGATCCTCGCTCTCGGCGTGGACCGTCTCGATTACACGAAGGGAATCCTAGAGCGTTTCCTGGCCGTCGAACGCTTCATCGAAGCCAACCCAGCCTACATCGGACGCTTCGTCTTCGTGGAGCTCGGCGCTCCGAGCCGCACGACTATCCCGCGCTATCGTGATCTCGTTGCAGAGGTCAAACAGGAGGCCGCGCGCATCAACTCCCGCTTCGCCGCGAAAGCTCATAAGGGCTGGATGCCTCTCGTTCTGGCCGTCGCCCACCATGAGCGGACCGAGGTCGCGCGCTGGTACCGCGTCGCCGACTTATGCGTTGTCACCTCTCTGCATGATGGAATGAACCTCGTCGCCAAGGAGTTCGTCGCCGCCGACCGCGAGATTCCGGGCACCCTCGTGCTCAGCCGCTTCACCGGCGCCTCTCGGGAGCTGCGCGACGCGCTGATTGTCAATCCCTACGACATCGACCGCGTCGCCGATGCCCTGCGAGAAGCCGTCGAAATGGAGCCGGAGGAGCGCGGGCGCCGGTGGGATTCCATGCGAGAGGCCGTGCGCGAAAACAATATCTACCGGTGGGGGGCTCGTCTCATCGACGACCTCGGCCGCGTGCGGCTTTCCGACGCGGACAAAACCGCCTGACGGCGGGCGGCTAATAACTCGACGAGCAGGGCGTCGACGTCCGCGGGCCCGTTCACGCGCCAGCGTGCGGCCGTTCGGCCCGCGCCGACGCGAACCGTCCACGACGCGCGTCCCAGCCTTTTAAATCCCTCTTCATCGGTGGCATCATCACCGATGAAGAGAATTCGAGCGCCCGCTCCTAGCCTCTTCCGGGCGAGAAGGATCGCGTCGCCCTTGCCTCTCGCGACGTCCGGACGGAGTTCCCAAACGCATTTTCCGGCCGCGATGCGCCACCCTCCTCTCAGCAGGCCCGAGAGGGCACGGCCCAACCCCTCGGGATGCCGACGCACGGTCGGCGCATTTCTCCAATGAATCGACACCGATGTTCGCTTCCTTTCGACTTCAACGCCCAGCATGCCCGCCGTCAGCCGCGATGCGGCGTCGGCCAGCATCTCGCTCTCTCGGCGCAGCCGTGCGGTCGCGGGATGGACCCAGGCGGGGCCAAAGCCGATCAGACTCATCCCGTGCTCGCCGGAAAGTGCGGCGCCGGAAATCCGGCAGCGGCGGCGCAGGTCGTAGAGCGCTCTCCCGCTGACGATAACGATGCGCACGTCCGGCATTCGCCCGAGCCGCTGCAGCATCAATCGGCGCCCATGCGGCAAATGCACGGCCGACCTGGCGCGGCGCAGCGGCGCCAAAGTGCCGTCGAAGTCAAGGGCGACGAGCCACTTCTCGCCGCGGCCCGCGGAGGACTCTATCTCTCTACGCAAGCCGGCGGGCAGGCTCATCGTGGCGCTTTCAAAATTTAGAACAGGGCTACTTTCCGCGCCAAATGCCTTTTGCGTCGCGAACGATGGTCTGTTCGCGGCTTTGGCCGACGGAGACGATGGAAATCGGGATTCCGAGCTTCTTTTCCACGGCCAGAACGTACTCGCGCGCGCCGCGCGGCAGGTCGGCGAACTTTCGCGCGCCGGTGAGGTCGCCGGAGAAGCCGGGGAAGCTCTCGTAGATCGGCTCGACGTCGAGCTGCTCGCGCCGGGAAATCGGGAAGTCGGCGATCCGCTTCTTGCCGAGCTTGTAAGCCACGCAGATCTTGATGGGATGCACGCCCGTCAACGTGTCGAGCTTGGTCATGGTCAGCGCCGTCATCCCGTTCATGCGGATGGCGGCCTTGAGCTGCGGCACGTCCAGCCAGCCGATCCGCCGAGGGCGGCCGGTCGTGACCCCATACTCTTTGCCTACTTCGCGGATGTAGCGAGCCAAGTGGCCCTCTACTTCCGTTGGGAAGGGGCCCAGACCAACCCTCGTTGTGTAGGCCTTTGTCACGCCCATCACGGCCGTGACCGCCGTCGGCCCCAACCCCGCCCCGGCGCAAGCGCCGCCCGCCACGGGATTGGACGAGGTCACGAACGGGTAGGTGCCGTGGTCGAGGTCGAGCATCGAGCCTTGGGCGCTCTCCAGCAGAAGATGTTTTTTATTTTTGCGCGCGTCGTCGAGAAGCTTCGAGACGTCCGCCGCGAACGGCGCCAAGAATTTGCGCAGCCGGTCATAGTCGGCGAAGACTTCTTTCTCGATGGCCTTCAGCGGCTTGACCTGCGAGAGCTCCGCCGCGCGGACCTTGAGGTTCTGACGCACCAAAGCGGCAAACGCCTGCGGATCGAGATAATCGGCCACGCGCACGCCGATGCGGGCAACCTTGTCCTCATAGCAGGGACCGATGCCGCGCTTGGTGGTGCCGATGCCGCGCCCCCCCTCCTCGCGCAGCGTGTCGATGTAGATGTGATAAGGAAGAATGACATGCGCGGCCAAGCTCACGAACAGACGTCCGCGCACGACGATGCCGCGCTTTTCCAGGAGCTCGACTTCCTTGACCAAGGCGCGCGGGTCGATGACGACCCCGTTGCCGATGACGCTTTTGCAGCCGCGCGCAAGAATACCGGAAGGAATCAGATGCAGCGCGTACTTCTCGCCGCCGAAGACCACGGTGTGGCCCGCGTTGTTGCCGCCCTGGTAGCGCACCACCCAATCCGCGCCCTTGCCCAGAAAGTGAACGATCTTCCCCTTGCCCTCATCGCCCCACTGCGCGCCCACCACCACTAGTGCCGGCATAAAGCTCCTTTAGCTCTTAAAAAATCGATGCCACCACGAACCGTCGCCCTGGCCTTCAACCGTACCGCGCGCGGTCTTCAAACGACGATCGCCCGGGACTACCGCGTCGCCCGCGACCCCGACGGCAAAGCGCACCCGCGCCAACGTCCCCGCGGGGCTCGACTCGATGGCCTCCACCGGGGCCTCGATGGCCACCGGGCCCGCGGCCGTAAGTCCTCCGAACAGCCGCGCCAGATACTGCGCGATGTCGCGTCCGTCCGCGATCCGGGCGAATACCGTGTCCCCCGCGCGCAGCTCGGCGGCGGGCAGGCCCTCGGAGTCCTCTTCCAGGGAAATCTTGAGCACGAGCAGATCCTCGATGTACGCGCCTCGAGGCGCGGGCTTGCGCGCGGCCGGCACCGGCACCTTGCGCAAAGTTTGAAACTGGCCGAGGTCGAGGATATCCTTTTTCAGGCGCAAGCTCAAACCGGCGTCGCGAAAATGCGCACGCATGGCCGCGAGCACGTCGATCTCGGCCTCCGCCGACGAGACGTCGCGCAGGCGCTCGAATACCCCGGGCTCGGCGGCGCGAAAATACGCGGCCAACCCGTGCTCGATCTCCAGGCTTTCGGCTGGCAGGCTGCCGTCCCAGAGGCGGCAGCCGTACAAATGCTTCTCGAAGACGAACCAATCCGCCTTGAGATCGATCGCGCACACGGCCGGGTCGTAGGACATGACCGCCCGGACGCGCAGGACCGCGCGGGTCTTGAGATTGAGCACGATAAGAAGAAGCCCGTGCTGGTTTTGAGCGGGGCGGACGAATTTCCCCTTGAGCGCGCAGATGTCTTTGAGAAGACGGGGGATCTGGCGCACCGCCTCCTCGACGTCGTAGCCGCACATCTCCAAGGCCAGCTCGGCTTCGCCTCGCTCGCAGCCCGTCTCTTCCATCAACAACTCGATCTTGTCTTTCACTCTCTCAGCTTCTCGGGTGAGAGTCCTTATACACTTCTTTCATGCGTTCCAGTGAAACATGAGTGTAAATCTGCGTGGTCTGAAGACTCGCGTGGCCCAGCATCTCCTGGACGGTGCGGATGTCGCATCCGTTATTCATGAGATGAGTGGCGAAGCTGTGACGCAAAGTATGGGGCGTTATCTTCTTCAGCAAGGAGGTCCTCTTGATCCACCGGGCCAGGACAAAGACGACGCCGCTGTCCGACAACCGCGTCCCCCGGGAGTTGATAAACAAAGGCGCGGAGTCTTCGGTATGGACCCGGTCCTTTAAGTAGTCGCGCAGGCATTTGAGCGCACCCAATCCCACAGGAACGATGCGCTCCTTGGAGCCCTTACCGAACACGCGCACGGTTCCCGCCAAATAGTCGACGTCGCCGACATTCAACAATGCGACCTCTGATCGGCGCAGGCCGGAGGAGTAGATCAGTTCCAACACGGCACGGTCGCGGTTCTGCTGCTTGCGGTCATAACCTTCAGGCGTAGACAGAAGGTTTCCTATTTCGGTTTCCGTCAGGAATTTAGGCAGCGGACGGCTGCTCTTGGGCAAAGGCACTCCGAAAACGGGGTTGCCCTTTAATACCCCGTTGGAACGCAGAAACTTGATAAAAGAGCGCAGTGCCGACATTCGACGGAGAATCGTGGCGCGCGACAATGCCGGCGTCTGATTTTGAAGGTCAGCTAGGAAGGCCCGAACATGAACGCGTTCGATGGCCCCAGGCTCCAAATCCGGATAACGAAGCAAAAATGACTCCAGATCTTTGCCGTATGCGCGCAGCGTATGTGAAGAATAATTACGCGTAGCGCGTAAATGGGTAAGAAATCTATCTGCCTGCAGGCGCAACGTGTCAGCTCGACGCCGGACCGGGAACCGGCGCCGCGGCGGCCGGAAGCAGGCCCGCGGCGCGGCGCTCGGCGATCATCGCCGCGCGTAAAGCCTCGCCCTCAACCTTGAGCTTCTCCCCTTCTTCCTTGGAGACCGGCTTGAGGTTGCGGCATTTCGGATAGCCCGGGCAAGTGAGGAAGAACCCGCGCTTGCCCACGCGCAGCCACATGTGTTTTTGGCATTTGTTGCAGGGACGCTTGGTCTGAAGCGGGCGCGAGCCTTCTATTTTCTTGCCGTCGGCATCGATAGAAAAGGTGTTCTTGCACTCCGGATAGCCGGAGCAAGCCATGAACCGGCCCTTGCGCCCGGTGCGGATGACCATGGCCTTGCCGCAGAGGTCGCAGTTCTCGCCCGTCGTCTCGAGGACGACTTTCTGGCCCTCGGGCGTGAGCTGGATCTTGCCCTTGCACTTGGGAAAGGTCGAGCAGGACAGGTATTTGCCGAAGCGGCTCTCGCGGATAAGCATGGGAGCCGTGCAGATGGGGCACAGCTCGTCGGACATCTTGGGCTCGATGCGCGAAGCCTCCATCTCGGTGGAGGCCGCGTCCAGCGCCTTCACGAACGGCGCGTAAAACTGCTTGACCACCTCGGTCCAGCCCTGGCCGCCGACGGCGATCTTGTCGAGCTGTTCCTCGACGTTGGCGGTATACGTGAGACTGACGACGTCGGGGAAATGACCCTTGAGCTTCTTGGTGACGAGGATTCCAAGCTCGGTGGGGATAAGCTTGCGGTCCTTCATGTTGCGGCGCACGTAGCCGCGGTCGACGATGGTCTTGATCGTGGGCGCGTATGTGGACGGCCGGCCGATGCCGTGCTTTTCCATCGCGCGGATCAAGCTCGCCTCGTTGTAATGCGGCGGAGGGCTGGTGCGGTGCTCCTCGGGCTTGAGCTCGTTGAGCTTGAGCATGTCTCCCTCGGACAGCGGCGGCAGGCGGCCCTCCTCGTCCTCGGGCTCCTCGTCTGGCTCCTCGTCGCCCTTGGGGGCGTCGCGGTAGACGCGCAGGAAGCCCTCGCTCTTGAGCGTGCGGCCGGTGCAGTGGAACAGTCCCTCGCCGTTGACGATGTCGGCGGAAGCGGTGTCGTAGGTGGCCTCGATCATCTGCGAGGCCACAAAGCGCTTCCAGATCAGCTCGTAGAGCCGGATTTGATCGGGGTTGAGCGCGCGCCGCACCTCGTCGGGCGTGCGCAAGACGCTCGTCGGGCGGATGGCCTCGTGAGCCTCTTGGGCGCCGCGTGATTTGGTCTGATAGGTCGGCGGAACGTCCGGAGCGTAATTGGCGCCGTAAGCCTCCTTGACGTAGGCCGCGCACTCATCGGCGGCGGTCTTGGCGATGGAGAAGGAGTCAGTGCGCATGTAGGTGATCAAACCGACGGGATCCTTGCCGCCGAGATCGACGCCTTCGTACAGGGACTGCGCCACGCGCATCGTGCGCTCGGCCGCAAATCCCATCTTCTGCGAGGCCGCCTGCTGGAGCGTTGATGTTGAGAAAGGAGGCGGCGGACGCCGCCTCACCTCTTTCTTCTCGACCTTGACGACCTTAAACGAGCCGGCCTGGATCGCGCGCGAGACGACGTCGACGTCCTCGGCCCCGCGCAAGGTCGTCGCCTTGACGCGGTACTGCTCGGAGAACAGGTCGTAGGTGCGAGTGGTCTCGACTTTTTCCCCTTTCCACAAGGACAGCTTGGCGTCGAAAGCCCCGCCGTGCCCGTTCTTCTCAAGATTGGCGGTCAGCGTCCAATAGGGCTCCGAACCGAACTCCGTGATCTCCTGCTCGCGCTCGGCGAGTAGACGCACGGCCACCGACTGGACGCGCCCCGCGGAGAGCCCGCTTTGGATCTTGGCCCACAGCAGGGGCGAGAGCTTGTAGCCGACGAGGCGGTCGATAACGCGCCGGGCCTGCTGGGCGTGGACCAAGTTCTCGTCGATCGCGCGCGGCTCGGAGATGGCCTGCCGGATGGCGGTGGGAGTGATCTCGTGGAAGGTGATGCGACGGACCTGGTCGGGCTTGAGCTTGAGCATGTCCACCAAATGCCAGGCGATGGACTCTCCCTCGCGATCATGGTCGGTGGCGAGGTAGACGAAGGCGGCCTTGGAGACCAGGGCCTTGAACTCGGCCAAGATCTTCTTGGCGCGAGGCAGGACCACGTATTGCGGCTCAAAGTTGTCGTCGACGTTGACGCCGATCTTGCGCAAGGGCAGGTCGCGGACATGGCCGAAGGACGACTTGACGACATACTCGTTCTTAAGGAAGCGGGAGATGGTCCGTTCTTTGGCGGGAGACTCGACGACTAAAAGACTGGGGCCTTTGCGCGCGTTTTTTCCCGCTGAGACGGGTGCCGCGGCTTTTTTGGAGGCTTTCGGGGCTTTGGCTTCGACCGCCTCTGGTTTTACCTCGGTTTTGACGGCTTTAGGCGCTTTAACGGGTTTTTTTTCAGCGGGCTTCTTTTTGGGCATAGCGTTGTCCGGGAACGGCGTAGACTCTCTCTTTTATTTCCAGCCCGAACATTATAGAGGAAATGGCTGTAGTGTCAAGCCCCGACAGCTGGACTAGTTCATCTACGGAAAGAGAATCGCCCCCCAAAAGAGCCAAGATCTTGGCTTCCTCGCTCGACGGGGAAAACGCCATTTTGCCGGCGTCAGCGGGTGAAAAAACGGAGTCCGCCGGTTTCAGGTCCAACCCGGGGGGAAGGGCCTCGATGATCTCCTCGGCGGTGGAGACAAGCGTCGCGCCTTCCCTTAATAGCTTGTGCGGAGCCTCCGACAGGGGGGAGTCGACCGAGCCGGGCACGGCCAAGACGGTGCGGCCGAATTCTGTCGCCAGCCGGGCGGTGATCAGCGATCCGGATCGATGTCGCCCTTCGACGATCACCGAGGCCCAGGATAATCCGGCCACGATCCGGTTGCGGCGCGGGAACAGCTCGGGCTGGGGCGGCATGCCCAGCGGCATCTCCGAGAGCACCGCGCCTGCCTCGGCGACCAGTCTGCGCGCCAACGCCCGATGCTCGGAGGGATAGATTCGATCCAGGCCCGTACCCAAGACGGCCCAGCTGACGCCCTTGGCGTCCAAGGCGGCCAGATGCGACTCGCCGTCGATGCCGCGAGCCAAGCCGCTGACGATCGCCAAGCCGCGGCGGGCGACGTCCCCGGCCAAACGGCGGGCCAGGCGACGGCCATAGGGCGTGGGGAAGCGCGAGCCCACGAACGCCACTGGAGGAAGCGCCGCTAACGATCCTTGAATGTAGAGAACGAGCGGAGGATCGTAGATCGACTCCAACAGTTCAGGATAATCCACGTCGCCGCGCACCATCAGTCGCGCGCCCAACGCCGCGGCGCGGCGCTCTTCCGCGGCGACGTTGAAATTTAACGTCGCACGGCGCCAACGGGAGACCTCGTCCAACGTCACCTTGTCGAACAACCGCATCCAGTCTGATTCGCTGGCGCGGGCTAACCCATCGGGGCCCAAAGCTTCAAGAAGCGTCCACGCCCTAAGAGGAGGAGTGAAACCGCCGTTCAAGCGGGCGGCCCAGATTTGGCGGGGACTCCAAACGGACACGACTAGAGCAGCTCCTCGGCGAACGGCTTTTGAACGGCAACGGAAACGGATCGCAACGGCAACGGATTGGGCCGCCGAGGAACAGCGGAGGTAGCCAGCGCGTCGACGCGACGAAGGAGCTCTGGATCTTTAATTATTGCCTTCCATTCGGAAGGCAATCTTCCGGCGGAGACGAACAATTCTACGGGATTGACGTCCAATGCCACGGCCAAACGACGTAAAACGTCCTCCTCCGATGGGGGATTGCGTTTGCCCGCCAGGACCTTGGAAAAAAAAGAAGGATCCAACCTAGCCTGACGGCACAGTTCACGCAGTCCCAGACCACGATGAGACATCGCTTCAACAACTAATTTTGAAAAGAACATCATTTGAATTTGATCAGCTCCCATCTTTCCTTAACGTGGTCGATTTCTTTGTTGTTGGGGAATTCCTCGATGTAGCGCTCCAAAGCTTGTTTGGCGGTCGGCCAATCGCGATTTTCCTCGGCGACCGCGGACAGACGGCGCAGGCCTTGGGCCGCGTAGGTGCTGGTGGAGTAGTTGGTCACGAGTTGGGTGAAGGCCTCCTGAGCTTTGCCGTACTGATGGCGCTCCTGGTAAATGACGCCCACATAATAGTTCGCGCCCGGAGCCCATGACGCCTGCGGATTTTTTTTAATGTAGACCAGCGTCTCGTCGAATTTTACATGCGTGCTGGTGTACCAATACGCGCCGTAAAGAAGCCCGACGCAGATCAAGAATTTATTCATGCCGTCACCTCTAGGTCCGACCTTAGGCGGTCCAGACCGCGTTGCTGCGCCGCTTCCATTACGTGGGAGGCGGTCACTTCGTCTTGCTGAGACAAATCGGCGATCGTGCGCGCCACGCGCATGACGCGGTCGAGGGCCCGCGCCGACAGGGCCGTCTTGCGTTCGGCCGCGGCCAAGGCGGCTATGGCCTCGGGGCGGGCGCGGACGCCGCGCCGGAACGCGGCGGCGTCGATGAACGCGTTGGCGGCGGAAGCGCCGCCGCCCCAGCGCGCGCTTTGGCGCTGGCGCGCGGCGGCCACGCGCTCGCGCACGCGAGTCGAGGTCTCCCCGCCTGAGGACGGCGCCGCCCAGTCGCCGAAGGCCACCGCCGGTGTTTCGATCTGCAGATCGATGCGGTCGATGAGCGGCCCCGAGAGGCGGTTTAAATATTGTCCCACGACGGCGGGGGTGCACACGCAGGCTTTGCGCGGGTGGCCGCGCCAGCCGCAGCGGCAGGGATTGGCCGCGGCGACGAGCGTAAAGCGCGTCGGATACTCCACGCAGTCTTGCGCGCGGGACACGCGCACCAAACGGTCCTCCAAAGGCTGACGCAGCGCCTCCAGCGCCGGACGCGAGAACTCCGCGAGCTCGTCGAGAAAAAGGACTCCGCCGTGAGCCCGGCAGGCCTCTCCCGGCCGCGCCGAGGGCCCGCCTCCGATGAGCGCCGCCGCGGAACAAGAATGGTGTGGTGCGCGGAAGGGCCGCTCGCTGACTAAGCCCGGGACCGCGCGGCCGCAGGCCGACTGGACCATAGTGACCTCGACGGCCTCGTCGCCCACAAGCGGAGGCAGAAGGCCGGGCAGGCGGCGCGCCAGCATGGACTTGCCCGTGCCCGGAGAGCCGATAAACAGCACGTTGTGCCCGCCCGCGGCGGATATTTCCAAGGCGCGCTTGGCCATGGACTGGCCGCGCACGTCGGCCAGGTCGAGAAGCTCTCCCCGTTGGACGGCGGCGGGACCGGTCGGGCGCGGGCGCGGCGGCGCGCCGGCGGCGAGGTCGGCCGCCTCGCGAAGATCGGCCGCGGGCAGCGCTTCGATGCCGGCGGCACGGGCCTCCTCGGCGTTGGCTTCCGGGACGATGATCGACGTAAAGCCGTCGGCTTTGGCCCGCGCGGCCATCGCGAGCACGCCGGGCACCGGACGCACCCGACCGTCGAGAGACAGTTCCCCCACCGCGCACCAGCGCCGGCCTCCGCCGCCCTCGGCGACTTGGGAGGAGGCGAGCAACAGGGACAGGGCGATGGGCAGATCGTAGTGGCTGCCCTGCTTGCGCGGCCTTGCGGGAGCCAAGTTCACGGTGACGCGGCGGTTGGGCACGACGAAACCGGAGTTGCGCACGGCCGCGATCACGCGCTCGCGCGCCTCGCGCACCACGTCGTCGGGCAGGCCCACGGTGGAAAAGGAGGGCAGGCCGTTGGCTAAGTCGAGCTCGACGAGAACGGGATAACCCTCCACGCCCATAAGCCCCATGGCGTGCACGCGCGCCAGGCTCATAACTTGCTCCAGCCGCCGATCTCGACGGCCAAGCGCCCCTCGTCGGGCTCCACCGACAACAGCGTCAGACCCGGGTCGCGCCTCAACAGCAAGGCGGACAGGCCGTCGGTCTTGAGGCCGGCAAGGAAGATCCGGATGATCGCGGCGCCGTCCTCGTCGCGCCAGATCGCCAGGTTGGCGCCCGCCACGCCCTCAGTCCCGCGCAAGGAAGACAAAAACGCTTTCAAGCGCGGCAGGTCGAAGGCCCCCGTGACGAACACAGCGCCCGCCGTGCGGTCGCCCCGAGCGCGCGCGATCATCGCCGCGACGCGCGCGGCGCAATCCTCTCCGACTTGATCGAGGGCCTTTCCGCGCGCCGCCGCCGATGACATGTCGAGCGCGGCGGCGTCGGAGCGGACTTGATCGATCGGCGTCGAGCTTGCGACGTCGTATTCGTCGCCGATGAGGCTGGCGCGGGCCCGCCAAGCGCCCGAGGCCGCGTCTTTCTCCGCGCGGACGGAGGCGGCGCCGATCAGCAGCCAGTCCGCGCCGGCGCGCGCGGCGGCCGCGGTCAGCGCCTCGACGTTTCTGCCCTTCGGCGAGAAATTATTCAACGCATCGCGCCCGTCCATCGCCGTCACTCCGTGCGCGGAGAGGCCGCGGCGCAGGGCATCCGCGGCCGGTCCCACGCCGAGATCGAGGATGACCTCGGGCTCGGCGACCAAGAGCAGCACGCGTGGCTCCGCGGAGGGAAACCCCGCCGGCCGCAGCAGACCCTCCTTATCGAGGGCCGCCTGCAAGCGCGTGAAATCGACTTCGACGACTCCTTTGCCGCCTTTGAAGCGGGATCGTCCCGTGAACTCCTTGGCGCGTGCCCGCACCAATTCGGCGGCGGCGCCAGCCGCCGGCGAGCCGGGAACCACGAATAGCTCCAAAGCGGAAGAAACGGCCTGGCGCCGCGCCTCCTCCAAAGTCGCAGCCGCGACGGCCACGGCCGCCCCTTTCTTGGTCAGTCCCGCCGTCAAACGGCTGAAAGCACAACCCGAAAACAAAAACAAACCACAGAGACTTAGGTGTTTCATCCGTTCGCCGTTGATCCGTTTTCCGTTCCATCTCTTTCGCGGTCGACGGCGGGCACGACGAAGTGAAAGGTGGAGCCTTTGCCCACTTCCGATTCGAGCCAGATCTTGCCGCCGTGCTTATCGACGACTTCGCGCGCGATGGCCAGGCCCAGGCCCGTGCCCGGAGCGTTGACCTCGGCGCGATTGGCCGCGCGGTAGAAGCGCTCGAATATCTTCTCGCGGTCGTCGACGGGCACGCCGATGCCGTCGTCGGACACCGACACCATAATGAACTCGCCCTTGTCCTGCAGACTCACGCGCACGCGCCCGCCGGGATGGGTGAACTTGACGGCATTGGACACGAGGTTGTCGAGCACCAAGCTCAGCCAGCGCCCGTCGCCCAGAGCCTGAGGCAGGGCCTCCGGCACAGTGCTCGAGAGGGTCTTGCCCGCCTCGGAAGCCGCGGGCTGGTGGCTTTCCACCGACTCGGCGACCAGCCGGCCCAGGTCGAGCGGTGCGGGCTCCATCTTGGCACCCCCTTCAAGGCGCGAGAGGTCCAGCAAATCGGAGACGAGCCCCGAGAGCCTCTTGGCGGCGGACTTCGCTATGGTCAAAAATTTCATCTGCTGCGCGTTGAGCCCGCCCGCGTCGCCCTCCAAGAGCACGGTCAAGAAACCCGAGATCGTGGTCAAGGGAGTCTTAAACTCATGGCTGACGGTCGAGACGAACTCATCCTTCATACGATTTAGGGTGGCTAATTGTTCCGCGGTTTTGGACAAACGGCGGTTCAAAATGGCGGTTTCCACGATGATCGCCGCCTCCTCCGCGATGACCGAGACCAGGGCGATCTGCTCGTCGAGAAACGCGTTATTGCGCTTGCTGCCCACGCGCATGACTCCGATGCAGCGATCCTCCAAAATAAGGGGCACGACCATAAGCGAGTTGATCCCCCACATTTTCGTGTAGCTGGTGATGACTTGGGGGTCGTTTTGGGCGTCCCCGGTCACGAAGGGGCGCCGGGTCTTGAACACCCTCACCGAGGAGGAGCGCTCGTCGGTCAACGGCAGACGGTAGAGAAGCTCCTCGCCCGACACCCCGAAAGCGCCGGGCTGGGTCGCCAGCTCCCCGGTGGCTTCATCGAGGATCATGAACGCGACGAGGTCCGCCTCCAGGGAGCGGGCCACGATCGAGACGATGGCGGCCAAGGTCGAAGGCGCTTGGATGGCGCGCGCGGTCAAGGCGCCCGCGACATCGTGCAGGGTCTTGATCTCCTTGGACTTCTTGATGAGGCGGTCGTGGGCCTGGGTGAGTTCCTCCATCGCCGCCGACAGGCCCCCTTGGAGCTTTTCCCTGGAATTAGCCAGGTCCGCAAGCCCCGCGGCCAGCGCCGACGTCGAGCGCAGGACTTCCGCGGCCAATTCCAGCCTGGGTGTCAGAAGCTCCAATCCCTCGCCGGCGCCCGACAGAAGCGCCAGCACCACCCCGGCTCCTTTCTCATCGGTCCAGCCGCCGGCGGCCGCGGCTTGATAGCCTTGGGCCATCAAAGCGCTCGCGAGAGGATCGTCTTTGGCGGCCTCCAGTGTCCAAGACGAACGGCCGGCCTCGGCGGCGCGCGCCAACATCCCTTGGTCGAAGCGGAACGTGGACAGCTCCAGCCGCGACCAGGGTCCGCCGCGATGCGCGAGCAAAGCGGCGCTTCCGTCGGGTCGGCGGGCGAAAGCGGCCAAACTCAACTGGGGGCGGCGGCGATGCAGAGCGCCGAGCGCGCGGCCCGCGGCTTCCTCGACGGCCCGCGCGGGGTGGCGCACGACGGCCTCATTAGAGACGTCGATGATCTCGGAGGCGAAGGAGCTAAGATCGGTCATCTCCGCGTCCAGCGCCCGGACCTTCCGTTCCAGAGGCACCCCGCGACAGAAAGCTCGCCCCCACCAACCACCGGCTAAGGCGCAGGCCGAGGACAGCGCGGCGATGGCCGCGGCAGCCTCAAATGAGACACTTATCATGTCGCCGGATCGAAGTCGAGGTGAGCGTTCAGGTAGTGGGCGGCTATCCGCAGACCCGCGTGCGGGATCCAACCCGTCTTCACCCCGGAGCTCTCCAAGATGCGGCGCACGGCCTGCCCAAGCTCGGCGGTCCGCCCCGACAAAGGCGATTCCGGGCCCGGGCCGACGACCAGCGCACGCGTGACGCCCGCTTGCAGGCACATCTCCGCGATGGCGAAGGGCACTCCCACCTGCTGCGAATCGTCATAGGTCTCCGTCAACGCGTGCCGGTACGCCTGGGAGAAGCCGTTCTTCGATCCGACCTCGTAGAACAGCGAGGCCACGTGAGACTCCAGTCCGGGCTGGCCCTTGGGAACGATCACCGCCAACGGCTGGGCGGAAGCCGTGGTCACCGGAGGCTTAAACGAAGCCTGCGTGCTAGAACCGGCAATGTCCGCGGTTGCGGCGACGAGGGGATCATAGATCAGCCGGAGCATGTCGGCGAGCTTCGCGGGGCGGCGGCCGGCCTCCAACACGCGGCGCAGAACGACCATCCGCTGAATCCAAAGCGTCAGGTCTTGATAGCCCCATTTGGTCAGGCATTCCTGAAGCTTGCCGACCTCGTCGACGCCCAGCTGCAGGCTGAGGCATTCGCACACGGCGGCGATCATCTCTTTCTGCGCCGCGGGAGTGGGAATTTTCATGTCGACGGACCAGCCCTTCGAGAACGAGAACTTCAGCGCCTCTTCCAGCGCGCCCAGCGCTCGCGGCGGATAAAGAGAGGTGATGACGACCTGCACGTTCCGGTCGAAGAAGGTCTTGAACAACTTGGCCAAGACCTCCTTGTTCTGCTCGGTGACCGCCATGAGATGGACATCGTCGACAAACAGCGCCTTGGAGTCGGCGACCTTCTTGTCGACTTCCTCCATCGTGCCCTCGGCGACGGCGGCGCTGACGACGCGCGCCAGGCGCGAGCCGGAGGTGAACAGGACCCCGGACTCGCCCAAACCCTTGGTCATGGCCGTGGAGATGGCTTGAAGCAGGTGCGATTTGCCGGTGCCGGAGGAGCCGTACAGGAAAAGCGGGTTGTACATCGTGCCCGGCGAGGACACCACCGACATCGCCGCCGCGTGCGCGAAACGGTTGTAGGACCCGACGAGAAGGCTGTCGAAAGTCCAGCTCCCTCGCAAGATATCGCTCAAAGTCGGCGAGAGCTCCGCGGGAGCCTCGACGGCGACGGGTTCCGAAAAAGCCGGCGCAGGCGGCTCGGCGACGAGCGCGGGAATCTCCGGGATGGGCGGCATGTCCGGAACGGGCGGCATCTCGGGGGCCGGCGGCGGCGGATAAAGCTCCGAGTTCGCCGCAAATGACGGCGGCATGGGCGCAAGAGGCGGCGCGGCGGTCCGCGCCGGCGCCGGTTTGGCTTCGATGGCTCGCGCGCGGGGCGATTCCTTTTCCAGCCACGCGTCGAGTTTGCCAAGAACCTTGGGCGTGAGGCGGTGGAGCACGAAGCTCATGTTGTAATCTTCGCCCTCGATCGGCGTGGGACGGCCGCACAGGGCGCCGAACTTCTTGAGAATCGCGGACACGTCCGTGCCCCCCCCGCGGATGAGCAGCAGGTGCCTTTGGGGATCATCGTCGTTTGGATGGGGCAGTATTTCCCAGCGTTCCATAATTAGGCCTCGCCCGGAAGGAGCATCATGTCGACGATCACGTCGACGGCCGTCGATTTTTTCTGCGTGTCGGCCGGCGCGGTCGCTCGAAACAGCAGGCCCGACCGCGCGCAGGCGTCGGAAAGGTCGTCGATCTTCGCCGGCGGCCAGCCCTCGACCACGGCCAAGATGGCCACGGCTTTGTTTCCCCGAGCTTTCTCAAGGATCGCGTTGGGATCACTCGCGTTGCCGACTTCATGAGACCAAACCTCGCGCAGGAAAAGAGGTTTCTTTGAGATCGTGCGCGCCGCCTGGCTCAGGAAGAGGGAGAATCCGTTTTTAGCTTCCAGGCACGAGAAGGTATAAATATAGACCACGCGCCGGATCTGATCTTTGGGCGTGTTCGCCGGAAGTTCCTCGACGGGCCCAGGCGCGACCGTTTTCGCGGGCTCCGCGGCTTTCGGCGGTTCGGCAGCAGCGGCCGGCTTCGGCGGCTCCACCGGTTTAGGCGGCTCGACGGGCTTCGGGGGCTCGACGGCCTTGGGCGGCTCGGGAGCCTTAGCCGCCGGCTTGATAATTCCTTCTCGCGGCGCCAGCTCGATCTTGGGAGCGGCGGCCGGCTCTTGAGCCACGGGCGCGGGCGGAGGTGGAGG
>CXWL01007112.1_pt1 | contig 16728 bp, 12 predicted proteins | sample 590931 | NCBI WGS metagenome assembly CXWL01 (sample SAMEA3498368, study PRJEB10139) | groundwater metagenome | biome: water well; material: biofilm material | place: Germany | collected 2015-04-27 | reverse complement strand
CGCATGATATTGGTTTCACAAGGGATTTTTCGAAGAAGCGGTGTAGTTATTCATACACCCGACTGAGATAAATCCCTTGTGGAATCAAGAGACAAGTGAGGGCGTGTGCAATTCATGCAATATCCGGGTTAAGACTAAATAAACATAAGAGATGATAGGGAAGTAACTTAACATGCCAATAAATGCGACTAATCTTCCACCGGGGCTCAGTGCTAAATTACCGATTGCATTGTTTCCTGTACGGCTGGAAACCCGATTTACCCCCGATCATCTACTCATTCGGATTTATCCTGATACTGTGCATGTGGATTCGTTTGAACCAAAGCTAACGGACATTGAAATCACTTGGGGGAAAAATTTCTGGGTACAGACCTGGTTAGCTGGTAAAAATGAAGCTCGTGAATGCAGTGCCTGGGCACAACTCGCTGAAAAATTTGGACCGGCACGTGCAGCCTGGATCGCTGAAATGCTTACGCCTCAGAATCCAGGTAATCAGCCGGAATCACCCATTCCGGCGAATAAACCATTACCCAAAGAGAAAGAGCCGAAATTTCACAAAGATTTCGATGATAAAAATCCAGAAGTCTTTACTGCAGATGCCTGGACTCGAGCACCCCATACTCAGATACTCCCCACTTACTGGATTGCACTGGGTTATAAAAATGGCCAGCGTGAGCCTGTTTTTGCTTACACGAATGGTGATGATGGTGATGAAAAAAAGGAAATCCCGCAGCCACTTGCAGTGAGCTTTTCCCCAGAAAAGGGAAAGGGTTTCGCTGCTGATGACTTCGAAAAAAATGATGAAGCAGGTTGGCTTGTCAACTTCGAGAAAGCCAGAAAGAAAGGCATGGGATTACGTATTCCATATTCTGGAAAGCTTATTGATCGGCTGATAGTTTTGGGTGTCAATACAGCAGCTGGGACTGAGGGTCAGAAAAAACTGGAAGGCTTGCTGCAAGCGCACCACCACACCCAGGGGCTTAGTTTCTTGCTGCAGGGAACGCCCACAAATAACACTGATGATGCGTCTTCGGGGTACAGCACGCTGGATCCCGGCTTTGAGAAGAGTTATCGCATCGAGCGAAAGGCTGCGCCTCCTTTAACAGAAGGTTGCAACCGCGCTGTGACCGCCCGGGCGCTCGGTATCGATGATAATGTATTCGCGCATGTGCGTGAGGCCAACGCACAGGAGCAGCTCGATGCCCAACATATGAATGCTGCCCTTTGGCAAGCTACTTGGGGTTATTTTCTCCAACAAATGATGGCAGGCCCTAATACACCTAATGCACTATCTGACGAAATGTTACGTCAGGGGCGTGCACATTTTGAGCGTTACGTTCGTGCCCGGGGACCCTTACCAACGCTACGTATCGGTAATCAGCCTTATGGCCTGCTGCCGGTGATCTCGCTTGATCAACTGGATGAAGCTTTCAAAAAAAAGGGCGATCAATCAATGGATGCCCAGCTGGTCAGTTTCCTGCGCAAGTTACGCGAAATCTGGCAGCGCGCTCTAACCGAAGTACCTCAAGTCACCTCTGGTGAATCGATTAGTGACTCAAAGTCAAAGTTTCTGGATGTTCTGGCGATGACTCCGACTTCCGTTGCTTATAACCAGCGGCCCGCACAACGAATAGCGCTTCGCTCGACACCTCCCCCCAAGGCTCCTTTTTCGGGTAATCAAACAACCTCGGAATTTCTGACGAAAACACTAGGGCTCACCTGGATCCCACGCCAAATCCGGATGGTTTATGGTGATGCCTCGTCAGATTCTCTGTGGCCCGGCTCGTTGATTATGTCCAATCTAAATATGCTGAAAAATCCCAATTTTGAAGGCCCAGAGGGCCGATTTACGGAATTTAAAGGAATAGAGGCCTCTAGCACTGCTGCAGATAATTGGACTTTATACAATAACGTAATAGGCACAACCACAACGAAATTGGTTCGTTCAACCTTCCCTTATGGTGGAAGTACGACAATGATACACGTTACAACCACAGGGATTGCAAGTGGTCTGGTGCAGACTTTTTTTCCTACTAATGCTGGGCCATCCAAAATTATTGCCTCCGCGTGGGTATTCGTAAATCGGGGGCATGTTGGCATTGGTACTGGAAATGGCGGTGATACTCATTTGGATGCCATAAGCTCGACTACTGGGCAATGGGAATATTTGGAGGCGAAGAACGGTGTTTCGCCTGCCAACGAATTCATTATCTATTCTGATAATGTAACTCAAGGTGGCGCTGATTTCTACGTGGCTGCAGCATCTGTGCCTGAAACTCTCTATTCCTATTGTGAATGGTTAATGGCAGGGACCTATGACACTATCTGGCGAAAGGCATTGAATTCAACGACTGATTCCCTGTTTCACTGGCTCATTCGTGAGGCATGTTTACGGGAATATTTAGAGGCAGCCTGTCGTATTCTGAAATTGCCTAACGAGAAGCGCCTGGAACCTGAATGGGAAGCTGGGGAGATCTCCGAACTAAGGAGTTTGCTGGATAGCCCGGTTTCTGTTTTTAACCCCACCAGGATTGGTGACTATCTGGATGATCTTAAAAAGAAGCTCAAAGCCCATAATTTTGAGGTATCGAAAATACCGGGTGTGCCGGTTGATATAGCAGCAGAATTGGGCGATTTTGCGGCTTTTTTCAAGAGTCTGGATCACCTGACCAGGCAACCAGTTGAGGTGCTCAAAGGGTTACTGTCGGAAACCCTGGATCTGTGTTCGCATCGCTACGATGCCTGGGTTACGTCATTTGCGACCAAGCGGCTTGAGGCGCTGCGTAAACAACAGCCGGCAGGAATCCATATTGGCGGCTATGGTTGGGTTGAGAATCTTGAGCGTGATGAACGCCAAACGATAAATCCACCGGCAGATTGTGAATACAAACCTGCTTCGCTCTATGAATCGGAGGGAAGCCAGGGTTTTATTCATGCACCATCGCTCGCTCATGCGACCACAGCGGCGCTTCTGCGCAGTGGCTACATGTCGCATCTTCCTTCTAAAGATCAAAATTCATTCGCTGTTAATCTGTCTTCGGAGCGAGTTCGTCTTGCACAATGGTTATTGGACGGGGTACGCCAAGGACAGTCACTCAGCGCGCTGCTTGGCTATCGTTTTGAACGAGGATTGCATGAGAATTATCCGGGAGTTTTTCTTGATCGATATATTCTTCCCTTTCGCCGGGTTGCGCCATTATATGTGGGGTTAATAACGAATGAAACGATCGCCGATCAAACCATCAACGAACAGCCAGTGAATCAAGTAGTCGATGGATTAGCGCTTCTGAATATATGGAAGGAAAAATGGAAAAACGAAGGAGTTCCATGGGGACAACATACCCTCCCTAAACTCCCGGAGCCTAAAGAGCTGGGAAACAAGCATAATGATGCGTGCCGCAGTGAGCTGCAAAGCCTCGAAGATGCAGTCGATGCCATCAACGATCTGGTCATTGCAGAGTCTGTCCACCATGTGGCACAAGGCAATCCGGTGCGCGCTGGAGCCACTCTGACAGCCATTGCTGAGGGTGAAGCACCCCCTCTGGAAATGGACGTGATCAGCACACCACGCACTGGCATTGCCATCACACACCGGATTGCTGTTGTTTTTGCGGGGGGATTATCATCGAACTCATCGGTTGGAGATCCTTGGGAATCTACGCCACGAGCGAAGGCCGAACCATTTCTGAACGCGTGGGCCGCCAGACTTTTTGGGCCTGATGCAGCCAATGCAATGTGCTACGTTGAATTCCTTGGTCCGGATCCAGATAACAAAAATGAAAAAATTGTAATTGTATTAGGCGAAAGAAAAGAGGTTAAGCTCGAAAAACTCAAACTTGCACCCATCGATTTGCTGTATTTGCCTGAAAGTGAGGGAGCAGCGCAACGCTCAGAGCTTGAGCAGCGGATCATTTACGAAGTGCAACGCTCTTTTCCAGCGGAATCCCAAGCAAGCACCGAGATTCGATTGATATTCAACCATGATTCAAATTCAATGAGTTTCGCCGAGCTGCTGGAAGTAGCGCGTATGGCACGAAAGTTGATTACAGCAGCCCGCCCCTTGAGTGCGCGTGATTTTACTCAACCTGATCAAAATGTGCAGGAGACAGATGATATCGAGTTGAATGAGCGAGCAGAAAAAGCTGTGGTTGATTTCAAGAATGCGAAAGAAAAACTGGGTGAAACACTGTTAGCGCCTGATCCTGAAAAAATCCAGGAAGCTCTCAAGATCTTGGTGGATTTTGGTATGCCTGGAGCTGTGCCACTTGTTCCTGCTGATGACACACCTGAAGGGCAAGCGGCACTGCGCGCGCAAGCTGAATCCGTCAAACGTGAAGCGGATGAGCGGGTCAATCGCATCAATTCTTTAGATAAAAACAGAATGAGTAATAATGACTTTCATGTGGCGCGTCTGCGAGAGGTATTTGGGCAGGATTTTCGTGTGCTGCCACGTTTTACTCCAGCTAATACTGCTGATTTGCGCTCAACTTTCTCCGAGAGCAAAATATTGCAAGGAGGGAACCCGCTTGAATCGATTACCTGGTTCCAGCGTGTCTCCCGGGTGCGCGAAGGGGCTGCACGATTGGACGCTACTTTATTATATGCTGAAGCACTGGGAGGTACCGCGCTCAACTTCATGGTCGGTCAGTTGCCTTATAAAAAAGACGATCGTTGGGCTGCTTTATCGGGCGAATTGTCGGGCAGTCGAATTTCGTTAGTCGTTCATGAACCACTCAGCGCTGATTCCACCACGGGGCCTGATTTTTCTGGGTTGTTGGTTGACGAATGGGTAGAAGTGGTTCCCAATAAGGAAGAAATAACCGGGCTGACCTTTCACTTCAATGCGCCTCAATCCCGCGCTCCCCAAGCCATTTTGCTGGCGGTAGCACCAGATGGTGCTCCAGAATGGGACTTAAAGACTCTGGAATCCACCGTGGTAGAAACGCTGGAGCTCGCGAAACTACGTGCTGTGGATCTGAGTACTTTGAGTGAGAGGGGCGAGATCGATCAATTTCTACCCGCAGTTTATCTTCCGCAATCTCGTGCACCTGAATAGTAGGAGAACAAACGATGATAATAGACTTTTCAGCTTATCCTGATCACCTGAAGACAGAGAGGTAATCACGATGTCAACACCATCCAACATCTGGTCACGCCTTGAACCCTATGCGCGTAGTATTGGGCTTGAGGGTGGGCTGCATGCAGCAATTCACGACCCTCTTTGGTTACTCGCCCGTCAGTGGCAATTGGGAGAATTTGATGGAGAAGACTCGGGATCTCCGGTTCATGCCCATTTGAATATGACATGCACGCCGATCACCCGTTTTCTGCCGGGCGGTATTCCAGCAAGCTGGACCAAGAACGGACAAATTCAACAGAACGCCTCGGAACAAGGGCATTTGCTTGATGCGATCATTCCGCTGGAAACATGGGTGGAACGCGAAATGGTTCGAGGAGAACCCGCTTTCCAGCCCCGCCTTGCAGCCGAAGCGGGGCTTCATTTTTTACGCTTACTTGATGCCTATGGCGTTGGAAAATATAAAAAAGAAATTCTCAAAAGATTTCCTTTAAAGCAGCCAGATGAGAATGCGCTGAAGCATCCGCTTGATGCCGATACGAGACGATTCCTGCTGGTCATGGAAGACCGCGTACCGGATGGTGGATTAATCTATTCGATACTTCAGGCTGGAAACAACGATGAAGCTCGTAAAAGTTTGGAAGAATGGTTTAAAAAACAGACGAGCTCGGACCAGGCAATGATAAGTAATGTGGTCAGGGATTGGAAAAACTGGTATCAATCATTATTTAGCGCCCCCTACACCGCTAACGAAACAGCCTGGATTCCGGAGCGTTTGGAGTACGCGGGGTTGGCGGCAGCGCACATGCCTGATGGTGAGGTTGTTTTGACTGTACCCGAATACTCGGAAGGACACCTCGACTGGTATTCCTTTAATATCCTGCCAGCGGGGTCTTTGGAAGCTAAACGCGAAGATTTGGACGAACTGCGTAAGAAAGAGAATTGGCAAGAGAAAATTTCGCGTAGCGCGATACCGATGCCAATCAGCTTCCGTGGAATGCCTGCTTTACGCTATTGGGAATTGGAGGATGCCCGTGTCGACTTCGGAGCCATGAATGCTGGCGAGCAGCAATTAGCCAAACTGCTCTTGATGGAATTTGCACTGATTTCGGGAGACGACTGGTTCATCATTCCCATCATGGTACCGGTGGGGTCTCTTTGTCGTACACAATGCCTCATTGTAAGAGATACCTTCGGCGTGCACACCCTGGTGCCATCGACAGGCAAAGTAGATGAGAAGCGACGTGAGTCGACCCAAGGTGACTTACCTTGGGACTTGTTCCGGCTCTCGCTTGATCGGCGGCCGATCGAAGGCAATCCACGATCAGTGCCCGACGTACTGTTCCTGCCACCTACGCTTGGAACTAGCCTGCACGGACCCACACTTGAAGAAGTGCTGTTTCTGCGCGACGAAATGGCCAATATGGCCTGGGCGTTGGAGCGGATGGTGGAAGGCCCATTGGGTCAAACCATTAATCGATCAGAAGCTTATTTCCGCTCACGCCAGCCGAAAAAGGATGGCGTGACGGGTGACAATAATCAGCCACTTGTTTATCGCCTGAGAACAGAAGTGCCCGAGCACTGGATACCACTGATACCGACGCGCTTCAGGAAAGATGAAGATGCCCCCCCTATCGGGTTGAAGTGCCATGGCCAATGGCAAGGCCGTATTCTGCAACCAAGACTGGATGAGAAGGGTGAACCCATACCCATTCACGAAGAAGAAGTGCCGCGCGAGGGTGCGCGTGTCACACGTACTTTCCAATATACCCGCTGGATCCATGGGGAAACTTATCTCTGGATCGGACGCCGTAAAGGGGTTGGTCGGGGTGAGGGATCGAGCGGCCTGCGGTTCGACGTACTCGAACCTCCTTGGAAAACTAATTCATAAAGTCATTTGATTAAAAAGATCAAGACAGAGAGGACGGAACGATGAGTGATGAGATAGACAAATGGTATCTTTCGGGAACACTTCAAGTTCCGAGCGGGGCGATTATGCCGTCAATTGGCAATAATGATGATGCTGGAATTTTATTTCCGAATGATCCGGGCGGGGGAGGAGGTGATAAAGCCTGGATTCGCTACTACGCGCGTAGTGGTGAAAAAACCGCACTTGAAATAGGAGTAGCCAATGACTCTGCTCCTATTTACCAAGATGATATCTTGTTAATGCCATCTGGAGGCGTTGGCGTTGGCATTAAAGAAGTTATGGCAAATGCTCGACTAAGTATTGAAGGTGGGGCAATTGCCATAGGTGCATCAGCATCGGCATTCAAAAAAGCAGATGCTGCTCTTCATATATTCTCCTCGTATGGTGGTTTCGATCGATTGCTGCAAATGAGTCCAAATGCTCCTTCAAAACCAGGCCTTAATCTCTTAGCTTCTCATAACAGCGCGAATCAGGAACAATGGTGGAGTTGGGGAGTTACTGTTGAAAATAGTTGGAGAATAAATTCAGGAACATCATTTAGTCCATCGGGCGGCCTGACAATTGACGTAAATGGTCACACCCGGATAGATGGTGATATGAATGTAGTAGGAAGAATTTCGGCAGGGAAAGGTAGTTTTGTGGTTGGTATGATTGTAATGTGGTCTGGAAATAGTAATACGATTCCGCCTGGCTGGGCCTTGTGCGATGGAAATAATGGAACTCCGAACTTGCGTGGAAGATTTATTGTTGGATTCGACAACAATGACCCTGACTACAATTCGCCAAATAAAACAGGTGGAGAGAAGAGACACACGTTATCTGAAGCTGAGTTGCCAGCACATAGTCACTCTGGAGAGACGAATGATACCACGCAGGGTATTTCACTACCTCAGGGAGGGGGTATGGGTGGAACTCATGTGTTGGCAGCCGCTGCACATAACAATGGTTGGAACGATGGCGCGTTAAGGCATACCCACTCATTTACTACGCATAACACAGGTAGAAGCCAATCGTTTGATAATCGCCCCCCTTATTATGTTCTGGCCTATATTATGTATACTGGGAATTGATCTTGCTAAGTTGCGGTTAATTATGATACTTGGAGCGTTATGATTCTGTATTTTGGTAACTTGTTGAAATGGATAGATATATAAGACAATGAGTAATCAGATCAATCAGCGTTATTTATTCGGAGATTTAGAAATTAATGTGGAACTCAAACCGATTCATGATGAAGAGATCCCACGTGGGGGGTGCGTATTCTCGCGCACCTTTCAATAAACTTACTGGATCGATGGAGAGAAGTAGTTTTGGACCCGGTGCCGTAAAGGGGCTGGTCGAGGAGAAGGGTCGAGTGGCATCCGGTTCGACATACTAGGAGGCTGTCCGAGAACGCAAAATCGAAAAAATTCTTCGCAATATATTGTTAGTTTGTAATTTTACAAGTACAACATATTGTGTCATGAAATTTAAAAGCTCTAATCTCGGACAGTCTCCTGAGACTTCGGGTAAATCGGATTCATAAAACGGATTGTAAATAAGTATCTATCCAAAAAGATATAGATAGGGAGAACAAAACGATGAGTGATGAGATAGATAAATGGTATCTTTCAGGAAATCTTTTCATTTCGGATGAGAAAGTTGTTGAAGAGACCCATCCCAATGGGTGGCTTGTGGGGAAATATATAAAATTAGCCGCATCCCAAATGTTAGGGTTAAAAAATTCTTATGGTATTTTGCATACATGGGATACTGACAATTTTTTCATAGGCTTGAAAGATGAAGGAGGAAATCGCAAAGATGCAGTTATTGCTTTTGGAGATGATCCTCAGGATTCGCTTCGCTTCATGTATGTTGGGTACGCAAACCCATTTCCGGAACCAAAAGAACTTTTAAAAATTACATCTGATGGAAAAGTTGGTATCGGAACAATGAATCCTTCTTATCCCCTTGATGTCAATGGTACTGTGCGTGCGAACCGGTATTACGGATTGAATAATCTGAATCTTAACGATTACCAGACAGTCAATCCGGCTTCTAATGTGTACCTGTATTCCTCAGCTAACGACAGGGATTCATGGGTCTTCCTTGACAGTGCCGATACCAACTCCAACTGGGGTATCTATCATCGTCAACTCGATTCCCCAGTGAAACAGTTACCTGCTAATTCCATCGGTTTCATCGGTGGAGGGAACAGTGATCTGAAAGCGTACATTTGCCTTGCTGATGGATCGGCTTATTTTAAGGGCAGTATGAGCATTGGAGGTAAACATGCTATTCGTGGTGACGATGGGTGGTTAAGATTAAATCAGGATGGCGCTTTTCCAAATGGAGTCCATACACCCGGTATGATGTGCCCTAATAGTCTGAATGTAGGTGGAAGAGGAGGTTGGTCAACGAACCCAGGGAATGGAAATGGTTGGTTCGCAGGTCATATAGTGGCAGATGGTGATCTAGCTATTGGAGGTAAACATGCTATTCGTGGTAACGATGGGTGGTTAAGATTAAATCAGGATGGTGCTTTTCCAAATGGAGTCCATACACCCGGTATGATGTGCCCTAATAGTCTGAATGTAGGCGGAAGAGGAGGTTGGTCAACGAACCCAGGGAATGGAAATGGCTGGTTTGCTGGGAGCATAACTTATGAAGGCCATTTAAATAAGCTGGATGTGGCCGAAGGAGATGCATTTGCAAGAATTAGAGCGCATGATCTTTGGTTCGGGCATAGCAGTCGCCGGGGGGAAATGGGTAGGGCATTGGTAGATGATGTTAGGGAAATTGTCGTTTTTCCTCAGCCACCTAAGTCAATGAAGACTCTCCATATCAATTACGGTGCAGATTGGCAGGCTGTATATATCAGCGGGACTGTACAAACCCCATCCTCAAGGCAATTGAAGGAAAACATTAGATTTCTATCAAGTGAAGCAGCAGAGAGAATTATCTCAGTATTAGAACCTGTTAGCTTTACATATAAGCAAGATATACTAAAATTGGAGTGCCTTGGTTTTATTGCTGAAGATACTCCACCTGAAGTTGCATCTCCAACCCATGATGCAATCGCTATTAATCATATTGTTGCAGCATTGACACGTGTCGTAAAAGACCAAGAGCAATCGATAAGTGAGCTGAAGACGCAAGTGAGTTTACTAATAAAACAGAATACGTAGTTCAATAGGTAAACCAGACAATTGTCTTGGGATTAGCAATTCATATATGAGAACAGAGAATAATGCAAAAAGAGATACAACAGCGCCTCGAAACATTGCGTACTGAATTCGAAAAGGGCCAAACGAGGCTCCAGGAATTACAGCAACAACAATCTCAGTTACATGAAACGCTGCTACGGATCGGCGGTGCAATCCAGGTGTTGACTGAATTGCTGGAGAAAGAGACTTCTGATCATCAGAATAAAGATCCTGTTATGAAATCTGACAAAACTGAATCTTGAGAGATAGGTTATTGTCATCACGTCCAGCCCATATAGGCATTCTTGAGAGTTAATGGGTTTAGTAATACGTAGTACCTATGTAAATAGTAGTATAAAGCATTTATTCACCATTCTTGGCTCCCTTTCCAAGTTGGAATATATTTTTTTCAATTTAATACTAAAAGATATTGTCAACTCATTAATTTTTATCGATTCTTTAAGCGATAGCAGGCGATGATCGGGATGTGAGAGCAATTTTTATCGACATCTATGTCAGTTGAATAGAAAGTAAAAAAAACAAAACAAGTTTTGATCTTTCGCAAAGAAGCTCGTAGTGATAACGCATATCATTTTTGCCATAACACGGAGAATTTCTGAGCAAGTGGTTCAACTGAGAAACTCCTGTCAAATATTCTATAAAAAGGAGAGAGAATGGAGAAACATGCGCATCAAACCAGTTATTGAAATTATGTAGTGTGAGTAATGTAAATATAATTTACGATTTGTGACCATATTTAACGAGAAGAGGAGTTGTTTATGAAAACGCTAATAAAGGTTCTTTTGCTCTGTGGTTTCTGTTTTTTTAACATGAATGCGTTTGCTGGAGCATCACTATTTACCAGTGATGGCACTCAGTACAACATCAAAAATCTTTCCAGCGAAGTTAAAGAAATAGCAGATGCGATTGAGAAGGATATGAAAGCTGGTCGTGGAGCTGATAACATTATTTTTTATGTTCATGGCCGGGGAAAGGAACCTAAAAAATCTCTAGATGACGTAATTCCACATTTAGAAGAAGAATACAGTGCCAAGGTCATAATGTTTCACTGGTTTCCTTCATACAAGGGGCCTGCAGGATACCCGAATGAAGAAGCAGATGCCGCTGCTCCCGATTTGCTGAATGTATTGGCTTCATTTCAGAAATTCAAGAAAGAGCATCCAGAAAAATTTTCGAAAATAAAATCAACTTTGTTAGTCCATAGTATGGGAAATATCGTTTTTGCAAAAATGATGGAATCTTACAAACAACAAAGTCTTGAGAAAAATCTGTTTGATACTGTGATTTTAAATTCAGCAGATGCTGATGCTAAAGGCCATGATCAGTGGGTTAAGAAGATTGACTTTTCTGATAGTATTTATATCACGGTTAACAAGAATGACAACATTCTAGGTTTGTCGGCCAAGCGACAACGAGAAAAAAGATTGGGTCAGAAATTGGAAACAATGCTTGGTAAAGATATTCCATTAGCAAATAATGCCAACTATGTGGATTTTAGTAAGATTGACGTAAATCATCGCTATTTTCTTAAGGGTGGACAAGATGACAATCCCTATCTGGAAAAGTTTTATGATGCCGTATTAAACGGTAATCCTGTGAATTTAAAAGATTTTGATGGGGCAAAGGCTAAAGCAGGGAATGGCAATCAGATTTTTGTTTTTGAAAACGAATAGGGGTTACCAAAAACCCGTTTTGAAAAACAAATGTCCAGAATAGAGGATTATTTATGGGCGGCAATGCTGGGCTGATCTAGTCTCGGTTCCGAAAGGAGGCGGTGCACTAAAGGGGCTGGGTGAAAAATTCTCACCCAATTTACACACGGGCACTGGGAATTTCTCTATCCCGATTGCATTGCCGCCGGATCGGAATGGTTTTCAACCACAATTGAGTCTCAGAGTCTCAGTTATAGCACGGGTTCAGGTAATGGAGTGTTTGGTTTTGGTTGGAGCTTAAAAATACCGAGTGTTAGCCGATTGACTTCAAAAGGGGGGAGGGTACGGTATCGCGGCTGTGGGCCTGAGGAAGAACGCGATATCTTTGTACTCTCGGGCGCTGAAGATCTTGTGGAAGTCACCCCATTAGGTTCACTGCTCAGCGCTACCGGCCTGCTAACGAAGGTCTGTTTGTCCGCATCGAAAGCTTCCGCGATGAAGTAAATGACTACTGGATGGTTGCTTCCAAAGATGGGTTCATTAGGCTATTATGGGAGTAAGCCTCCAACCCCTCCACATTAACATCCTGACACATCATCGTTATCCTCAAACTTCTTACAAGGAGGAACGATGTTATCATCAGAAGAACGACGAATTCATATCGAAGCATGGCAAACCAGCGGAATGTCTCAGGCGGCTTATTGCCGGGAACATGGTTTGAATACCAAGACGTTTGGCAATTGGGTTCGCAAGCATCGTGCCGGTCAGGTCATTCAGTTGCCTGCGTTGGTTCCGGTAACGATCAAACCAATGCCTATGCCGGCGAATACGATGCGTCTTCGCAGTCAGGGCGATCATGTGTTGGAACTGCCGTCGACGGTATCGCCGCATTGGTTGGGGGAATTGTTGAAGTGTCTTTGATTGCGAATCCGGGGGAGATTTGGTTGATGGTTGCGCCGGTGGATATGCGCCGGGGGATCGACGGTTTGTCGGTGTTGATGGAGCAGGCGTTACAGCGCTCACCGTGTTCGGGTTCGGCGTTTGTGTTTTGCAATCGCGCGGGCAATCGCATCAAAGTGTTGCTGTGGGACGGCACCGGCGTGTGGCTGTGTCAGCGGCGTTTGCATCGGGGACGGTTTGTTTGGCAGCATTCCGGCGACGGTGGCATTGTGTTGACGCAGCCGCAATGGGAGTGGTTGATTGCCGGGGTGGATTGGCGTCGTTTGGGGTTGCAGTCGTGCGTACGAAAATATAGCTGAAAGTCAATATTGATGCCGCTTTTCGCGGGTTTCGTGGTACAATAACACCATGAAAACGCACGCAAAACAGTCGATTGAATTGGATCATCTGAACCTCGCGCCAGAGGTTAAAGTCGAGGTGTCGAATCTGATTCAAACGCTACTCGACGAAACAAAAAAACAGGCGAATGAGTTCAAACTGCTGGAAGCGAAAAACCAGGCATTGATGCTGGAACTGGCACACTTGCGTCGCATTCGTTACGGTGTGAAGAGCGAAGCACTGTCGCAGCCACAGTTGAGTTTGTTCGAAGAAGACTGGCAAACCAATGTGGCGGCGATCGAAGCGGAAGTCGAGCAATTGCCGCTGCCTGCTCCGCAGAAGCCTAAGCGTGCACGCGCTGGGCGCCAGCCGTTGCCGGATCACCTGCCGCGCATCGAACACCGCCATGAACCGCAATCCTGCCAATGCAAACAGTGTGGCAGCGATCTGGTAAAAATCGGCGAAGACGTCACCGAACAACTCGACGTCAAACCCGCCGAATTCTTTGTACACCGCCACATCCGTCCGCAATATGCCTGCCGGGCATGCGAAACCGTGGTCGCGGAACCGGTGCCGCCCGCGGTGATCGACGGCGGTATGGCGGCACCGGGCTTGCTTGCTTGGATCGTCGCGGCCAAATACCTCGATCACCTGCCGCTGTATCGCATCACGCAAATCGCCGCCCGCGAAGATGTAACGCTATCGCTCTCCACCCTGGCGGAATGGGTTGGACGCGTCGGCGTGGCACTGCAACCGCTGGCTGACCGGCTGACTTTGCACTTATTGCAAGGGCATGTGTTGCACGCCGACGAAACCCCGGTGGCGCAACTTGATCCCGGCAGCGGAAAAACGCAGCGCGCCTACCTGTGGGCGTATCGCAGCAATGACTTCGAATTGGGGCCGCGTATCATCGTATTTGACTACCAAACCAGCCGTAGTGGCAAACATGCGCGAGACTTCCTCGACGGTTGGTAAGGTCATCTCGTTGTCGACGACTACGCCGGTTACAAATCGCTGTTCACCCTCGCCGGCAACTGCACTGAACTCGGCTGTTGGGCGCACGCGCGCCGCAAATTCTTCGATCTGCATCAGGCCAACGCCAGCACCGTTGCATTCGAAGCATTACAACACATCGGCAAACTTTACGCCGTTGAAGCCGAAGGCAAGCATTTAACCATCGAAACCAGGCAGCAATTGCGTGCCGAAAAAAGCCTGTCGATCCTGCAATCGTTGCACGACTGGTTACTGCAAACCCGCGCCCAAACCGCCGATGGCGGCGGCACCGCAAAAGCCATCGACTACACCTTGAAGCGCTGGCAAAGCCTAATCCGCTACGCCGGCAGCGGACACCTGCCGATTGACAACAACCCCGTCGAAAACACTATTCGCCCCATCGCGCTCGGCAAGAAAAACTGGCTGTTCACCGGCTCTGAGCGCGCCGGAAAACGTGCCGCCGCCATCCAAACCCTACTCGGCACCGCAAAACTCAACGGCCTCAACCCCGCACAATGGCTAGCCGACACCCTCGAAAAACTCCCCACCTGGTCTAACAGCCGAATCGATGAATTGCTGCCGTTCGCACCGGAGGCTATTGAAGCATTGTTGAAGGAATGTGGATAGGTGGTGGGGTTGGAGGCTTACGTTTCAGCACGGTCTTTCCAAATCGGCTGCGTCCCCACTAAAACTCAAATCCCAAGAAGCAGAAACGGTGTTTCGACCCCTTGTGGAAATGAAAACAAAAAGGGGTCATAAAACAAAAAGGTATCAGGCCCATAACTAAGAATTATTGTTCTTGCGAACATACACATACGGAGTCAGATAGTAATTGCATCCAACGACGATTGGGGTTATTCTTCGTAAGAATAAGGATTCTTAATTCTGGACCTGACACCTTTTTGTACTAGTACGCTCTAACTGAATGAATGAATTATGTTTTTTGTTGATGTTAAACTTTGGCTAAAGTACCGGGCATCCGATCGCCGCATCGGTTCAAACTCCACCAATGCCGGGGCGTTTGCTAAAACTAGCTGAAGCTTATTGGTAATCAGGAAAACATGAGTGTATGGGATAAATTATCAGCTCTCAGCGTGGCATTTGCTGCTGTTGTCACCCCGATTACCGTTGCTTTTATAGGAAACGAATATTCTCAAGCCCTTAAAGAGCGTGAATTACAGGGAAAATTTGTAGAGCTCTCCATTGAAATATTGAAAAATGAGCCATCAGAGAAAACCGAAAATCTCAGACGGTGGGCTACTCAAGTTATTGATAAGTACTCTAAGGTTCCGTTTCCGGAAACAGTAAGGGAGGATTTGGTAAAGAAGGTTCCAATACCTTCGCGGCTATATGGGATATCCGAAAGCGGCAAGACAGAAAAGATAAACGATCTTGGTGAAATGTTGAATAGCGCCATAAGAGAGAAGAAGAATGTTGTAATTTTCTTACATGGCAGAGGAAATGAAAGGGAAAAAGTATTCGAAGAAATTTCAGATGATATGAAAGACTACGGTATTAGGTTTTTCATGTTCCAATGGATATCGTCCACCATTGCACCATTGCACCATTTGAGGCTAAGATCCCTATCGAAGATGCTCGTAAGTCTGTGCAAGATCTAAAGGATATGTTGCAGACGCTCCAAGCGTATAAACGCGAACACCCTGAAGTTGACTCTATTCGAATTACGCTTTTGGCTTATAGCATGGGTGCCATTGTACTGAAGGACATGATGGAGTCTTATTCTGCACAAGATTTCGATAGGATGCTTATTGATAACATTATTCTTAGTTCTCCGGCTGTGGACTCAGGAAGCCACGCTGCTTGGATAAGCAAAATCGACTTTTCCAAGAGAGTTTACGTTACCGTGAATAATCACGATCTCGTTCTAGGTTATTGGCGGAATCTACAGGCGCTTCAGGCTCTAGGCTCGACGCTAGTTCCTCCTCTAGCGAGAAATGCTATCTACGTTAATGTCTCTGATCTCGGCGTAGGACATCGATATTTCATTCCGAGAATGCAGAATCAAAGTTTACACCTCTGTGAATTTTACAAGTCAGCTCTCAATGGCGAAGAAGTAGCCCTAACAAAAGGCGTCAATGTTTCTCGAATAGAAGATGAGAAGGTATTCTGGATAAAACGTGAAAAGGACAGTAATGGACACTGCATTAGATCAAATGCACGAGACGATGAGAGTTAGGTTTCGTTGACATTTTACCCGTTAAGAATAAGAATTTTAGTATTTTTAGCCGAAATGTCGAATAGATCAGAATTAACAGATGAGCAGAACTCTCGGGGTCTGGTCGCGAATTGCGAAGTAACCGTTCACTCCCCCTTAAACCATAAGTATCTACACAAGTTTTCCAGAAAAATGGCATGATGACGGATGATTTTAAAAAACATTAGCGGATGTAGACCCGCGCCTCATCAAACGCCATCAGCAAAACATGGGGACAGGTGTTCGCAGTAACAGCAATTTAGCTAGCGGGTTAAAGTCCCATCCAAGGAATTGTCCATACGCTTTGGTAGCACAAACATGGGTAGAGTAAAGGACTGGCTTTTGGTCACCATTAGGAATTGCCTATCTGTTTCCGC
>CXWL01120457.1_pt1 | contig 16731 bp, 17 predicted proteins | sample 590931 | NCBI WGS metagenome assembly CXWL01 (sample SAMEA3498368, study PRJEB10139) | groundwater metagenome | biome: water well; material: biofilm material | place: Germany | collected 2015-04-27 | reverse complement strand
GATTTCACGCTGCCGGCGAAGGAAGTTGACCAACGCGCGGCAGCCTGGATTGCCGAGCGCGCCACCAGGATGGACAAGGACTTGCTGAACCGCGAGTTGCGCAAAACGTCGTGGGCACTCCGCGATGCGGCGCCGGCGGCCGGCAAGTATCCGGTGCTGCTGTACGCGCCCAGCCTGAGCGCGCCCGCGCATGAAAACAGCGACTTGTGCGAGTTTCTTGCCAGTCACGGCTACGTGGTGCTGTCGAGTCCGAATATGGGCGCCCGCACGCGCGCCATGACAGTCGATCTGGAAGGCCTGGAAACCCAGGCCGCCGACATCGCCTTCCTGATGGCGACGGCCCATGCGCTGCCGCAAGCGGACAGCACGCGCGTGGGGGTGGTCGGGTATAGCTGGGGCGGCCTGTCAAATATTTTTGCCGCCGCGCGCGACGACCGCATCGCGGCCGTGGTCAGCCTCGATGGTTCGCTGCGCTCCAATCCCCAATTCGTCAATGGCGGCGCCGGGGCCGCCAAGGACGTGACGCCCGAGCGCGTGGCCGTGCCTTTCCTGTACATTGGCGCGCGCGCGAAATCGGTCGAGCAACTGAGCGGCGAAGGCAATGACCTGAGCTATAGCTTCATCAATGGCATGAAATACGCTGACGTGCACCTGGCAACAATGGCGCCCATGATGCACCGCGATTTTTCCTCGTATGCACTGCGCGTGGTGCCGCATGATGCCAGCGGACCCTACACGCGCGAGGAAGTCGTGGCCGCCCACAGTTGGACCGTGCGCTATGTGCAGCAGTTCCTGGACGCCTACCTGAAAAACAGTGCGCCCGCACTGGCCTTTCTGCAGCGCGGCCCCGCTGCCAACGGCGTGCCGCGCAATATGATGACGCTCGACAGCCGCACTGGCAAAGGCCGTCCGGCCAGCTTCGAAAACCTGGCCCTCGAACTGAACACCAAAGGCTACGAGCATGCGGTCGACATCTACAAGCGCATGCAGAAAAGCGATCCCACATTCCAGGTTGCCGAGCGCAGCATGGATGCCTGGGGCACTGCGCTGTTTCGCGCCGGCCGCAAGAAACAGGCCATGGAAGTGTTCCGGCTCGGCGTGTCCAGCTATCCCCAGAGCGCGGCCTTGTTCGAAAGCATGGGCGACATGTACAAGGACGGCGGCGACCGCCAGCGCGCCATCACTTATTACCGGCGTTCGCTGGAACTTGATGCGGACAACAGCAATGTTGTCCGCGCACTCAAGCAATTGGAAGGCAAGTAGGCTGTCGTCCGATTAACAGTCGTGGCATCGCCAACATGTGCGTTGACAGGGCTGTTAATCTTTAGTTGCCCCATGGATACACTTCAGAAGAATCTCGATATTTCTCAATCGAAATTTCCATTGCCCGAGCTATAGTTGCCTCAAGGAATTTTCCTGGCTATCGTTCGGAGTCCACCATGCATTCAGTATCGAAACAAGTCTTGTCCGCGCTTGGCGCCGCCGTGCTCGGCGCAGCAGTGCTGGCGCCGGCCCCGGCATTCGCGCAGACCGCTGCCGGACGCGCCGTCAAGGCGCCTGTCAAGCCGTCCTTCCCCGCATTGCGTTTAAACACGATGGACAACGGCGAGCGCGCTGTCGCCAACCTGGGCAGCCGCCTGCCGGAAGTGGCCGCCTACTACGGCAAAAGCGCCAGCGAATTCGCCAAACAGTTGCGCACCGACCGTTCGGCCTGGATCGACAAGAGCGGCCGCATGATGTTCATCGAGCAAGGACTGACCTCATCGGGTTCCGACCTGGCGCCATCGAACGCCATCTATCCGGCCGAACAGACTTTCGTGCTGCACTCGCGTCCCGGCTCCAAGCGCAAGATCTATCTCGATTTCAATGGCCATACCACCACCGGTTCGGCCTGGAACAGCAGCTACGGCATTGACCCGATCGTCAGCCCGGCGTTTGACACGGACGGCTTGCCCGGCACCTACAGCACCACCGAGCTGGCGGTGATCCAGAACATCTGGCGCCGCGTGGCCGAAGACTACGCCGCCTTCGACGTTGACGTCACCACCGAGCAGCCAACGGTGGACCAGATGACGCGTGTCTCGAGCACCGACGACACGTATGGCGCGCGTGCACTGATCACCAAGAACTTTACGGTTGGAACCGCCAAGGGCAATTGCAACTGCGGCGGTTTCGCTTACGTGGGCGTGTTCGATAACACCAACGAAGTCTACAAGACCGCCTTCGTGTTCCAGGACATGCTGGGCAACAGCGAGAAAAGCATTGCCGAAGCGGTGTCGCACGAAGTGGGGCACAACCTGGGCCTGTCGCACGATGGCACCGCCACCGCGGGTTACTACAGCGGCCACGGTACCGGTGTCACTGGCTGGGCGCCCATCATGGGCGTCGGCTATTCGAAGGAACTGGTGCAGTTCAGCAAAGGCGAGTACTTGAACGCCAACAACAAGGAAGACGATTTCCTGGTCATGCAAAGCAACGGCGTGGTGTTTGCCGCCGATGATTTCGGCAACCTCCCCGCCACCGCACGGGCGCTGTCGCCCACTGACCTCAATGGCATGAGTTCGTATAACGTCAACGGCCTGGTTGAAACGCCGCTCGACGCCGACGTGTTCAGCTTCCTCGCTGGCGCCGGCACCGTCACCGTCAACGCCACGCCGTTCCAGCGCTCGCCCAACCTCGACATCCTGATCCAGCTGCGCGACGCCAGCGGCGCCGTGATTGCCGAATCGAATCCGGCCACACTGCTGACCGGCGCAATCAGCGTTGCCGTGCCAGGCGGCACGTACTACCTGTCGATCCAGGGCACGGGCAACGGCAGCGCCACTGGCACCGGCTATAGCAGCTACGGCAGCATCGGCCGCTACGCGATGGCCATCAGCGCTCCGGTCGCGGCAGCGGCGCCGGCAGCGGTGCTCTCGACCAGCACCACCAGCGGCGCCGCGCCGCTGACGGTGAGCTTCTCGGGCGCAGCTTCGGGCGGCAACATCACCAGCTACGAGTGGGATTTCGGTGACGGCAGCCCGCTTGAAACCGGCGCTTCGGCCAGCCATGTCTACCGCGGGGCAGGCACGTTCAATGCCACGCTGAAAGTGAGCAACGCTGCCGGCTACAGCGACACCCGCGCCGTGACCATCACGGCCACCGCGGTGCTGCAGCCAATCATGTATGTGGGCGGCATCACGATGCGCCTGGTCACGGGCAGCGGCGGCAAGGCCTGGGCCCAGGCCTCGGTGACCGTCAAGGACACCAGCGGCAACGTGATTCCCGGCGCCAGCGTAGCGGGCAGCTGGACCGGCAATACGATCGGCACCAGCGTTGCCATCAGCGACGCCAGCGGCGTGGCCGTCAGCTCGTCGCCTGCAACCCGGAAATACGGCACCTACAAATACCAGGTGACGGGCATCAGCGCGCCTGGCTACGCTTACGGTGTGGGCTATAACGTGGTCAGCGGCAATGCGATTACCCGTTAAGCGGAACGTGCGCTAAACCCTGGGCCCGCCGCGCGCGGGCCTTTTTTTGTTTACCTGGCGCGCGCCAGCTGGCGCAGCACGTCGGCCTTGAGCGCCAGCAGCTCGGCCGACGGTGGCGTCTGCAGGACCAGGTAGAGCAGGGCGCCGCTGGCGGCCATGACGGCAGCCATGACTGCCGCCCGCACAGCAAGCGTGCGTGCGGGGCCTGGCAGCGCAAGCGTCGCGCCCAGCAAGGCGCCGGCAAGCAAACCGCCGACGTGGCAAGCGTTATCGACCACCGGGATCATGAAGCCCAGTCCCAGGTTGATGGCGATGGTCTGGGCCAGCGGGCCGCGCATGCTGATGTCAACGTGCTGCTCCTTGCGCGCATGGGCCACCATCAGGTGCGCCAGGACCGCGCCCGCGATGCCCATCAGCGCNNCCAGAACGCGCTGGCCAGGCCGCCAAACAGGCCGGAAACCAGGTACACCAGCGCAAAACGCAGATGCCCCAGGGTCCGCTCGGCAAACCCGCCCAGCACCACCAGCAGATAGGTATTCATGACGAGGTGCAGCACGCCGACATGGATGAACATGCTCGTCAGCAAGCGCCAGGCCTGGCCAGTCAGCGTCAGCGCCGGCACGTTGGCGCCCCAGCTGATGATCTTGAGCAGGTCGGGCGACAGCAAGTCGACGCCGCCCGCTGCCATCAGCAGGAACAGGCCGACGTTGAGCGCGGCAATTGCCGCGTACACCTGGCGCGGGATGGCCATCAGCGCTTCTCTGGGGCAATGGCGCGGATCGGGTCCGAGAACGCGGCGTGCGCGGCGGCATCGACCGGACGATGGCGAACGACCGTGCCAGCCGGGTCGGCGCCCAGGAAATTGTTGCCCTTCCAGTTGGTGGCCGGGCGCACCGGCCGCTTTTCAAAGCCGCCGCCGCAGTTGGGACAGACATTGCCGAGCACCTGGTCGACACAGTCGGCGCAGAAGGTGCATTCGTACGTGCAGATGCGTGCATCCTGCGCGTGCGGCGGCAGCGCCTTGTTGCAGTGTTCACAGCCCGGTCTCAGTTCAAGCATGGCGGTTGGCGATCCAGTAGGAGGGGAGGGCCGCAACTTCGCGGACAATGGAATACAGGTCACGCAGCTCGAAAAAGCGCGCGTGCGCCGAGCCGATGCGGGCAATGCCGTAGCGGCGCAGTGCCAGCCGCGTGCGCGGCACATGAAAATACTGGGTGACCACGGTGGCGCTGGTCATTCCGCGCGCCTTCATCAGCGCTGCGCAGTTGCGCGCGGTGGCGTCCGTGGTGTTGCCGGCGCTGTCGACCAGGATGGCGGCGCCGGGAATGCCCTTGGCCAGCAGATAGTCGCGCATCACGGCCGCTTCGTCGAAGCCTTCGACGCCGGTGCCGCCGCTGACGATCAGGTGGCGCACCACGCCTTCTGTATACAAGCTGGCGCCGCGGTCGAGCCGCGCGGCCAGCCGCGCCGATGGCCGGCCATTGCGCTCCACCTTGGAGCCGAGCACGACGCCGACATCGGTGGGGCGCAGGTCGTCAGCCAGGCCGGCTGCGCTGATGCCGGCGCCGGCCAGCAGCAGCGCTGCCGCGCCGCCTTGCAGTACGGCCTTGGCGATCCGCCTCACGCTTTCTGGCTGGCCAGGCTTTCTTCGAGTTGCTGCACGCGCAATTCGAGCGCTTCCAGCTTGGCGCGGGTCTTGGCCAGCACCTGGTTCTGGATATCAAATTCCTCGCGCGTGACCAGGTCGAGCTTGGAAAAACCCTGGGTCATCATCGCCTTGACGTTTTTTTCAATGTCCTTGGCTGGCGAGCTTTCGATTGCCTGGTTGATCTTGCCTTGCAAGTCGTTGAAAAAGCTATTCATATCCATTTTGAATCCTTGTTAAATGAGCATTTTGCACCGTGGTGGTGCCTGCGCCGCGTCAAGTTGGTGCGAAACTCGCCGTTCCAAGTTGGTGCGTTGCGTTTTCTGCAGTTTATTAATTGCAAGATGTGGAAGCCTAGCGCAAAAACAAGGCCTGTGACGCAGTTTCACGCGCTGGCACGACTTCTGCTAATGAGGAAGTAGTCGTTTCAAAAGCTCCATTTCAGGATTTTAAACCGCAACTGCGCCACACGTTCAAACCATTAGGGAAAACGCAATGAAAAACATGACCACCAAGCTCTCACTCGCCGCCGCCTTGACGCTCGTCCTGTCCACATTCGGCGCGCCGGCCGCCTATGCNNGCGCTGCAGGGCGGCGCCGACTACACCCACACCGCCAGCGGCCTGTACGCGGGCGTGTGGGCCTCGACCATCAAGTGGACCGGCGACCTGGGCGCGGACGGCGATGTCGAAATCGACCTGTACGGCGGCAAGCGCGGCGAACTGGCCGCCGGCCTGAGCTACGACGTGGGCGGCCTGTATTACGCCTACCCGGGCTACGACCTGGAGCCGGACGCCAACACCTTCGAACTGTACGGTCAGCTTGGCTACGGTCCGGCCTACATCAAGTACTCGCACTCGACCACGAACCTGTTCGGCACCAGCGACACCAAGGGCAGCGGCTATGTCGACCTGGGCGCGAACATCGAAATCACGCCGGGTCTGGTCATGAACCTGCACGCCGGACGCCAGATCATCAAGAACTACGACGACCTGAGCTACAACGACTACAAGATCGGCTTCACCAAGGATCTGGGCTTCGTGTCGCTGCAAGTGGCGGTCGTCAACACCGACACCAAGCTGTTCGTCAGCCCAAGCACTGGCAAGAACCTGGGCCGCACCGGTGGCGTGGTGACCCTCTCCAAAACTTTCTGATCGAGGCAGCGTCATGAAACTCATTACCGCCATTATCAAACCGTTCAAGCTCGATGAAGTGCGCGAAGCCCTGTCGGCGATCAATGTCCAGGGCATCACCGTGACCGAAGTCAAGGGTTTCGGCCGCCAGAAGGGCCATACCGAGCTGTATCGCGGCGCCGAATACGTGGTCGACTTCCTGCCGAAAACCAAGATCGAAGCGGCGGTCGATGACGCCATCGTCGAGCAGGTGATCGAAGCGATCGAAACGGCTGCACGTACCGGCAAGATCGGCGACGGCAAGATTTTTGTCTATAACCTGGAACAAGTCGTGCGTATCCGTACCGGTGAAACCGGCAACGAAGCACTTTAAGGGGAACTCTCGATGAACAAGAAGATCACACAATGGCTGGGAGCGGCGGCCCTGCTGTTCGCCTTCAGCGCGCTGCCAGTGGCCGCGCAAAACCCGGCCACGCCTGACGCGCCGGCAGCTACTGCTGCCGCGCCGGCCGTTGCACCAGCGGCCGACGCCACGCCAGTTGCTGCCGCACCGGCGCCAGAAGCGGCGGCGGTTGTCGCCGCGGCACCTGCTGCTGCTGCTGCTGCTGCGCCGGCCGCGCCGGCCGCTGCACCCGTGGTGCCGAACAAGGGCGACACCGCCTGGATGTTCATTTCCACCATCCTCGTTGTCATCATGACGGTGCCGGGTCTGGCGCTGTTCTACGGCGGCCTGGTGCGCACCAAGAACATGCTGTCGGTGCTGATGCAAGTGTTTACCGTGTTCGCGCTGATCATTGTGCTGTGGTGCATCTACGGCTATTCGATTGCCTTCACCGGCGGCAATGCCTTCTTCGGCGGCGCGGATCGCCTGATGCTCAAGGGTATCTTCGATCCAGCCACCGGCGCCTTTGCCTACGCTGCCACCTTCACCAAGGGCGTGGTCATTCCCGAGTTCTCCTTCGTCGCCTTCCAGGGCACGTTTGCCGCCATCACCTGCTGCCTGATCGTCGGCGCCTTTGCCGAGCGCATCAAGTTCTCGGCCGTGCTGGCCTTCATGGTGCTGTGGTTCACCTTCAGCTACCTGCCCATCGCGCACATGGTCTGGTTCTGGACCGGTCCGGACATGATCACCAACGCCGACACGCTCGCTTCCGAAGGCGCCAAGGCCGGCTGGCTGTTCCAGAAGGGCGCGCTTGATTTCGCAGGCGGCACCGTGGTCCACATCAACGCCGCCATCGCCGGCCTGGTGGGCGCCATCATGATTGGCAAGCGCGTCGGCTACGGCCGTGAAGCGATGGCTCCGCACTCGCTGACGATGACGATGATCGGCGCCTCGCTGCTGTGGGCCGGCTGGTTCGGTTTCAACGCCGGTTCGGCGCTGGAAGCGGGCGACGTTGCCGCGCTGGCCTTCATCAACACCCTGCTGGCCACCGCTTGCGCCACCATCTCGTGGATGTTTGGCGAATGGATCACCAAGGGCAAGCCATCGATGCTGGGCGCTGCTTCCGGCGCCGTGGCCGGCCTGGTCGCCATCACCCCGGCGGCCGGCTTTGTCGGTCCGGGCGGTGGTCTGGTCATCGGTCTGCTGTCGGGCATCATCTGCCTGTGGGGCGTGAATGGCCTGAAACGCCTGATCGGCGCCGACGATGCGCTTGACGTATTCGGCGTGCACGGCGTGGGCGGTATCCTGGGCGCCTTGCTGACCGGCGTGTTTGCAGCGCCGTCGCTGGGCGGCACCGGCATTTTCGACTACGTGGCCAACAAGCCGTCGGCCGACTACTCGATCAGCGGCCAGGTGATCACCCAACTCACTGCAGTGGGCACCACCATCATCTGGTCGGGCTTGATCGCCTTTGTTGCTTACAAGCTCGTCGATCTGGTCATTGGCCTGCGCGTACCGGAAGAAGAAGAGCGCGAAGGCCTGGACATCACCAGCCACGGTGAATCTGCCTACCACGCTTGATCTTTTTGCATCCCCGGCCCGCGCAAGCGGGCCGCACAGGCGCCCCGCGGGGCGCCTTTTTGCCTTTATGCGGCCCAAACACTTTAAAATGCTGAATCTGCCCCGATCTGGGCGTTTCACATTTACCAAGAAGCCTGAAGGACGTACTCCATGGTTCCCCACCTCGCCACGGCCCTGACCGGTCCGCTCCTTGACCTCGAGAAAAAAATCATGGGGGCCACGCCTGCCATCGAGCGCTGGTTCAGGATGGAGTGGCAGGAACATACGCCGCCGTTCTACTGCTCGGTCGACCTGCGCAATGCGGGCTACAAGCTGGCGCCGGTGGACACCAATCTGTTCCCTGGTGGATTTAACAATCTTGCCACGGAGATGTTGCCGCTGGCAGTGCAGGCGGCCATGGCCGCGATCGACAAATACTGCCCGGACGCGCGCAACCTGCTGTTGGTGCCGGAAGGGCACACCCGCAATCCCCATTACTTGCAGAACGTGGCGCGCCTGATGCAGATCTTCCGCCAGACGGGTCTGCATGTGCGCCTCGGGTCCTTGTCGCCCGAGATCACCCAGCCCACGCCGCTGGCGCTGCCTGACGGCAATATGCTGGTGATCGAGCCGATGGTGCGCTCGGCCAATGGCCGCCGCCTGGGCCTGGTCGACTTCGACCCGTGCACCATCTTGCTTAACAATGATCTGTCGGCCGGCATTCCTTCCATCCTGGAAAACATCCACGAGCAGTCGCTGCTGCCGCCGCTGCACGCGGGCTGGGCGCTGCGCCGCAAGAGCAACCATCTGGCCGCCTATGACGAAGTGGCCAAGAAGTTCGGCAAGCTGATCGACGTCGACCCGTGGATGGTCAATCCCTTCCACGCCAAATGCGGCGCCATCAACTTCCAGGAAGATACGGGTTCCGAGTGCCTGGCCGACAATGTCACCATGCTGCTGGCCAAGATCCGCAAGAAATACAAGGAATACGGCATCAAGGAAAAGCCCTTCGTCATCGTCAAGCCGGACGCCGGCACCTATGGCATGGGCATCATGACGGTGCGCGACGCCAATGAAGTGCGCGACCTGAGCGCCAAGCAGCGCAACAAGCTGTCGGTGATCAAGGATGGCGTGGAAGTGACGGACATGATCATCCAGGAAGGCGTGCCGACCTTCGAGAGCGTGCAGGATGCGGTGGCCGAGCCGGTGGTGTACATGATCGACCGCTACGTGGTGGGCGGCTTCTACCGCATTCACGCCGAGCGGGGCGTCGACCAGAACCTGAATGCGCCCGGTTCGCAGTATGTACCGCTCGCCTTTGCCCAGCAGCACGCCGTGCCGGACCTGAAGGCCAAGCCGGGCACGGCCGCGCCGAACCGCTTCTACGTGTATGGCGTGGTGGCGCGCCTGGGACTGCTGGCGGCCTCGCTGGAAATGGAACGCACCGACCCCAACCCCGAGGTGTATTGAGGGCTTAACAAGCCAACATTGCTGTTTCCGGCTAAAATCAATGGATTACCCCGTCTGGAAACGCCCATGAAAATCGCTTTCCTTGCCGATCCGTTGGCAGGCTTTAAAACGTACAAGGATTCGACCTTCGCCATGATGCGCGAGGCGGCCCGGCGCGGCCACGCGATCCACGCGTTCGAGCAAAGCGACATGGCGCTCGATGAAGGCGTGGTCACTGCCAACGTGGCCGAGATCACCCTCACGGGCGACGCGCTTGACTGGTTCGTGGCCGCGCCCAAGGCGGCCTGCCGCCTGTCCGAGTTCGATGCCGTCCTGCAGCGCAAGGACCCGCCGTTCGACATGGAGTACGTGTACGCCACGTACTTGCTGGAACTGGCCGAGCACCAGGGCGCGCGCGTGTTCAACAAGCCGTCCGCGATCCGCGACCACAATGAAAAACTGGCGATTGCCCAGTTCAGCCAATACACCTCGCCGACGCTGGTGTCGTCGGACGCGGCGCGCCTGCGCGCTTTCCACGCGCGCCACCAGGACGTGATCTTCAAGCCGCTCGACGGCATGGGCGGGGCCGGCATTTTCCGCATCAAGAGCGACGGCATGAATCTCGGTTCCGTGATCGAGACCTTGACCATGAACGGTGCGCGCACCATCATGGCCCAGCGCTACATCCCGGAGATCGTCAAGGGCGACAAGCGCATCCTCGTCATCAATGGCAAGCCGGTGCCGTACGCGCTGGCGCGCATCCCGCAGGGCGACGAAATCCGCGGCAACCTGGCCGCCGGCGGCATCGGCGTGGCGCAGGAACTGACTGCGCGCGACCGCCACATCGCCGAAGCGATCGGCCCCACGCTTGCCGCGCGCGGCCTGCTGCTGGTCGGCCTGGACGTGATCGGCGAGTGCCTGACCGAAGTAAACGTCACCAGTCCGACCTGCTTCCAGGAGATCACCGACCAAAGCGGCTTTGACGTGGCGGCGATGTTCATCGACGCGCTCGAGCAGCAGGCGGGGCAAAAATAATGGTCGGCATTCTCCTGATGACCCACGCGCCGCTCGGCCAGGCCTTTGTGGCCGCCGTGGCGCACGTGTTCCGCGGACCGACCGAGCGCTTCGAAGCGATCGACGTCAACGCGGACCAGGACCTGGCCGAGATCAACGCGCTGGCCAAGGAAGCCATCGCGCGCCTGGATGACGGCAGCGGGGTGCTGGTGATCACCGACATCAAGGGCGGCACGCCGGCCAACTGCTGCAACTGCCTGGCCGACGCCGGCCGGGTCGAAGTCATCGCCGGCATCAGCCTGCCGATGCTGCTGCGCGCGATTACCTATCGCCGCGACACGCTTGACGTGGTGGTGGAGATGGCGCTGGCCGGCGCGCAAAGCGGCGCGGTACGGGTCGACAACCGGGTCCGGGTAGGTCCGGCGTAGTGATTGGGTGCGGCGGCCTGCTGGCCGGCGCGTGTGGATGGTGGCTTCGATAAAGACGATAAAAAATGATTCAACACGATCTTGAGATTATCAACAAGCTGGGCCTGCACGCGCGCGCCTCGGCCAAGTTCACCCAGCTGGCCGCCAAGTTCCAGAGCGACGTCTGGCTCACCCGCAATGCCCGCCGCATTAACGCCAAGTCGATCATGGGCGTGATGATGCTGGCCGCCGGCAAGGGTGCCAAAGTCTCGCTGGAAGCCGACGGCCCGGATGAAAAGGAATGTGTCGATGCGCTCACCGCGCTGATCAACGACAAATTCGGCGAAGGCGAGTAATGCCGCTGGACCGTACCCCAAGCCGCTTAATGACAGGACTACCGATGGCATCGTTCACGCTCCACGGCATCCCCGTTTCCCGAGGCATCTCGATCGGGCGTGCGCACCTGCTCACGCCGGCCGCGCTCGACGTCAAGCACTACCTGGTGGCCGAAGAGCAGCTGGAAAACGAAGTGCGGCGCCTGCAGGATGCGCTGGCCGACGTGCACCGCGGGCTGCAAGCGCTGTGGACCGATTTGCCGAAGGATGCGCCGACCGAACTGGGCGCCTTCATTGACGTGCACGCGCTCATTTTGTCGGACCCGATGATTTCCGAAGCGCCGCTCGACATCATCCGCACCCGCCACTACAACGCCGAGTGGGCTTTGGTGACCCAGATCGACGAGCTGTCGGCCCAGTTCGACGAAATCGAAGACGAGTACCTGCGCGAGCGCAAGGCCGACATCCAGCAAGTCGCCGAACGCGTGCTCAAGGTGCTGATGGGGACTGCGCAGCTGACGCCGCCGCCGGCCTCGGGCGGCGAGTTCCAGCCGCAGATGATCGTCGTCGCGCACGACATTTCGCCGGCCGACATGCTGCAGTTCCGCGACCGTTCCTTCATCGGTTTTGTCACCGATGTGGGCGGCCAGAACTCGCACACCGCCATCGTCGCGCGCAGCCTCGATATTCCGGCGGCAGTCGGCATGTCGCAGGCCTCGTCCCTGATCGAGCAGGACGACTGGGTCATCATCGACGGCGACGCTGGCGTGGTCATTGCCAACCCCAGCCCGCTGGTGCTCGAGCAGTACCGCGCGCGCCAGACCGCCATGCAAAAGGCGCGCAAGAAGCTGTCCAAGCTGCGCAAGACGCCCGCCGTCACGCGCGACGGCACGGCCATCACGCTGCACGCAAACATCGAGCTGCCCGACGACTGCCCGGGCGCGCTGGAAATGGGCGCCGAAGGGGTGGGGCTGTTCCGCTCCGAATTCCTGTTCATGGCGCGCGCCGGCCACGCCCACCGCATCCCTTCCGAGGACGAGCAGTTCGAGCAGTACAAGAAAGCCGTGCTGGCAATGAAGGGGCGGCCGGTCACCATCCGCACGCTCGACATTGGCGCCGACAAGCCGCTCGACCAGACCGAACACACGGCATTGAATCCCGCGCTGGGGCTGCGCGCGATCCGTTACTGCCTGGCCGAGCCGCAACTGTTCCTGACCCAGTTGCGCGCGATCTTGCGCGCCTCCGCCTTTGGCAAGCTGCGCGTGCTGATCCCGATGCTGGCGCACGCGTTCGAAATCGACCAGTCGCTGGCGATGATCGAGCAGGCCAAGGCGCAGCTGCGCGAGGCCGGCCACAAATACGATCCGCAGGTCGAAGTGGGCGCGATGATCGAAATTCCCGCCGCCGCGCTGGCGCTGCCGATGTTCGTCAAGCGCATGGACTTCCTGTCGATCGGCACCAATGACCTGATCCAGTACACGCTGGCGATCGACCGCGTCGACTACGAAGTGGCGCACCTGTACAACCCGCTGCATCCGGCCGTGCTGCAGCTGATCGCCATGACCATCATGGCCGGCAAAAAGGCGGGCATTGACGTTGCCGTGTGCGGCGAGATGGCGGGCGACACCAAGCTCACGCGGCTGCTGCTGGGGATGGGGCTGCGCGAATTTTCCATGCACCCGGCCCAGCTGCTGTCGGTCAAGCAGGAAATCTTGAACTGCGACCTGGCCACCATCATCCCGCAAACCCGCAAGATCCTGCGCACCATGGAGCCGCGTGCGATTGCCGATGCGGTCGAACAGCTGCAGATAATCTGATACGGTTTTTACATAGTTTTATAGAATATTGAATCACATGCACTCCATTGGAATCGTCACCCCGCAAACCATGCGCTTTGCCGAACCGCTGCGCCTGGCCAGCGGCGGCGCGCTGGCCGATTACACCTTGATGTACGAGACGTATGGCACGCTCAACGCCGACAAGTCGAACGCGGTGCTGGTGTGCCATGCGCTCAACGCCTCGCATCACGTGGCCGGCATGTACGAAGGCGACAAGAACGCGGGTTGGTGGAACAATATGGTCGGTCCCGGCAAGCCGGTCGACACCGACCGCTTCTTCGTCATCGGCATTAACAACCTGGGTTCCTGCTTCGGCTCGACGGGGCCGATGCACACCAATCCGGCCACCGGCAAGCCTTACGGCGCCGCCTTCCCGGTGGTGACGGTGGAAGACTGGGTGGCCGCGCAGGCGCGCCTGGCCGACCGGCTGGGCATTGCGCGCTTTGCCGCCGTGATGGGCGGCTCGCTGGGCGGCATGCAGGCGCTCGCGTGGAGCATGATGTACCCGGAGCGGCTGGCGCACTGCGTGGTGATCGCCTCGACGCCCAAGCTGTCGGCGCAAAACATCGCCTTCAACGACGTCGCGCGCCAGGCCATCCTGTCGGACCCGGATTACCGCGGCGGCGACTTTTACGAACACGGCGTGGTGCCGAAAAACGGCCTGCGCGTGGCGCGCATGGTCGGCCACATCACCTATTTGTCGAACGACGACATGGCTGAAAAATTTGGCCGCAAGCTGCGCAACGCGGCCGAATCGAACGACTACAAATTCGACTTCGGGATCGATTTCGAAATCGAATCGTACCTGCGCTACCAGGGCGACAAGTTCTCCGAATACTTCGACGCCAACACCTATCTCCTGATCACCAAGGCGCTCGACTACTTCGATCCGGCGCGCGCCTTTGACGGCGACCTGACCAAAGCACTGGCCGGCACCCGCGCCGAATTTTTTGTCGCCTCGTTCACCACCGACTGGCGCTTTTCGCCGGAGCGCTCGCGCGAGATCGTCGAGGCGCTGGTGTGCAACCGGCGCCGCGTGACCTACGCCGAAATCGACGCCCCGCACGGCCACGACGCCTTCCTGCTGGAAGACGCGCGCTACATGAACATGGTGCGCGCCTATTACGAACGAATCTGGAACGGCCTGGCATGAACTTCAACGATATTTCCACCCTGCGGCCCGACCTCGATTTCATCGCCCACTGGGTGCGCGACGGCGCGCACGTGCTCGACGTCGGCTGCGGCGATGGCGCCATGCTGCACTATCTGCAAGGCGGCAAGCAGTGCACCGGCTATGGCATCGAAATTGCCGACGACTCGCTGCTGGCCAGCGCCAGGCGCGGCATCAACGTGATCCAGCAGGACATGGAGAAAGGGCTGTCGATTTTTGGCGACAACTCCTTCGACACCGTGCTGTGCCTGTCGTCGCTGCAGATGATGCAGCACGTCGAGCCGCTGCTGCGCGATATCGTCCGGGTCGGCGCCGAAGCCATCGTCTCGTTCCCCAATTTTGCCTACTGGCCGCACCGGGTGGCGCTGCTCAAGGGCCGCATGCCGGTCTCCAAGTCGCTGCCCTACCAGTGGTACGACACGCCCAACGTGCGCTGCGCCACCATCTACGATTTTGAGGAACTCGCCGCCGAATGCGGACTCGAAGTATTGGAGCGGGTGGCGCTGGTGAACGGCAAACCGGTGTCCTTCCTGCCCAACTTGCGCGGCAGCCTTGCGGTGTTTCGCTTGCGTAAAAAGACGCGCGTTGGCGCGTGAGCGATATCGTGTGCCCAAAACGTGCATTTCCTGCGATGATGGTGTTATCAAATTCACAGCATGGAATAACATCATGACGCAACTCAAAAAAATCGTCCTGGCGCTGGCGCTGACCGGCTGCGCCGGGCTCGCTGCTGCACAGCCATTGCCAAACCAGATTTCGTCGACCAGCAACGAGCAGGTGTCGGTGCAGGACGGGATCCCCGTGCGCCCCATGGGCCGCTGGCGCAAGCTGGTGTCGGCCGAAAGCGTCGAAGCCCAGTCCAAGCAGCAGTATCTGCAGCTGATGCAAAAGGCGCAGCAGCAGGGCGCGCTGGCGCCGGCCGACCATCCGCAAGTGATCCGCCTGCGTAACATCGCCAAGCGCATGATCCCTTACACCACGCGCTGGAATCCCGAGGCGGCCAGGTGGAACTGGCAGGTCAACCTGTTTGGTTCCGACCAGGTCAACGCCTTTTGCATGCCGGGTGGTCGGATTGGTTTTTACAGCGGCATTCTCACCAAGCTGAAACTGACTGACGACGAAGCGGCCGCCATCATGGGCCACGAAGTGGCGCACGCGCTGCGCGAGCATGGCCGCGAGCAGATGGCCAAAAGTACCGGCACCAACGTCGTCGCGCGCCTTGGCGGCGCGGCAGTGGCGGCGTGGCTGGGCATCGACCCGGGCATCACCGATACCGTGGCCCAGTATGGCGCGCACTTTGCGTCACTGAAGTATTCGCGCGACGACGAGCGCGAAGCAGACCTGATCGGCCTGGACATCGCTGCGCGCGCCGGCTTTGACCCGCGCGCCGGCGTCGTGCTGTGGGAGAAAATGGCCGCCTCCAACAAGGGCGCGCCGCCGGCCTGGCTGTCGACCCACCCGGGCGGGCGCGAACGGATCCAGCAAATGAAGGACCATATGGACGTGCTGCTGCCGCTGTACGCGCGCGCCCGCGGCACCTCGACCAATTCGCTGCCGCCGTATCGCACCACCGCCATGAACTGAATGGGCAGGCAGGCCGACGCCAACGCGGCGATTCCGCTGCCCGTGCGCGACGGCGTCGCGCCCAGCTACATGTGGGTGCAGGACCTCGAGCCCGGGGCGGCCTTGCCGTATCTGCTGGCGCGCTTTGCCGACGTGCTGGAGTCGACCTGGCGCTCGCGCATGGCGCGCGGCGAAGTCGTCGACGGCGCCGGCGTAGCGCTCGCGCCTGACAGCATGCTGCGGCGCGGGTTGCGCATCTGGTACTACCGCGAGCTCGATGACGAGACGCCGATCCCCTTCGACGAACAGATCCTGTACCGCGACGAGCACCTGCTGGTCGTCGACAAGCCGCACTTTTTGCCGACCACGCCGGGCGGGCGCTTTCTGCACCAGTCGCTCTTGGTCCGCCTCAAGGACAAGCTGGGCGAGCAGCAGCTCATTCCGATTCACCGGCTCGACCGCGAGACCGCCGGCGTGGTGCTGTTTTCGCTGCGCGAGGAAAGCCGCGGCGCCTACCAGTCGCTGTTCCAGCAGCGCAGCGTGGAAAAGGTCTACGAAGCGCTGGCGGGGCCGATGGCGGGGCGCGCCTTCCCCTTCATTCATCGCAGCCGGATGGTGGAAGGAACGCCGTTTTTCCGGATGGAGGAGGCCGCGGGTGAACCCAATTCCGAGACGCTCGTCGATGTGATTGAAGCGCGCGGGTCGCAGCTGCTGTACCGGCTGCAGCCGCGCACGGGCCGCAAGCACCAGCTGCGGGTGCACATG
>CXWL01000787.1_pt1 | contig 16736 bp, 21 predicted proteins | sample 590931 | NCBI WGS metagenome assembly CXWL01 (sample SAMEA3498368, study PRJEB10139) | groundwater metagenome | biome: water well; material: biofilm material | place: Germany | collected 2015-04-27 | reverse complement strand
AGGTAGTACGGGGCCTTCACGTGGTTGGGGTCAAGGCGAACGGCGATGCGGTAGGCGGCAATGGCTCCCTCCAGATCGCCTGTCGCCTCGAGCGCGATCCCAAGGTTAATCTGGGCCTTCACGTGGTTGGGATCGAGGCGGAGGGCGGTACGGTATTCGGCAATGGCCCCCTCCAGATCTTCTCCCATCTGGAGCACGTTCCCGAGATGGTACCGGGCATCCACGTAATTGGGATTGAGACGGAGGGCGGTGCGGTAGGCGGCGATGGCCCCCTCTCGATCACCGTTTTCCTGGAGCACGACCCCGAGGTTGGTATGAGCCTCCACGAAGTTGGGACTGAGGCGGAGGGCGGTGCGGTAGGCGGCAATGGCTCCCTCTAGATCGCCTGTCTGCTGGAGCGCGATCCCGAGGTGGTACTGGGCGTCCACGTCATTGGGGTCAACACGGTCATCCTGATCGCCTTTGGCCTGGAGGATTCGAGCGAGGATGAACTGGGCATCCATGTCGCTGGGGTCGAGGCGGAGAGCGATGCGGAGTTCAGCAATCGCTCCTTCCAGATCGCCTATCTTCGCCAGCGCGAGCCCGAGGTTATCATGGGCACCCACGCCGGCGGGGTCCAGGCGGAGGGCGGTGCGGTAGGCGGCGATGGCCCCCTCCAGATCGCCTTTGGCCTGGAGCGCATTCCCGAGGTGGTACTGTGCCTTCACGTGGTTGGGGTCGAGGCGAAGGACGGTAAGGTATGCGGCGATGGCCCCCTCTAGATCGCCGTTCTCCTGAAGCACGATCCCGAATGCAACCTGGTCGTGCACGTCATTGGGGTGGCGGCGGTCATCACTCATGGGATCATCTCCTCAGGTTCTCAGACCAACCGTTTCACGTAAAGCTGGAGCCGGGCGTGGCGATGTTGCGATCTCTGCTCATGGGATCTCAATTGTGAATGTTTGCTGTTCTCTCCGCTTCCGCTCGACCAATCTCAAGACCCGTCAAACGGTCCAACGCATTGTTTCCCGCGCAACCGGATTTGTCAGGACATCGAGTATCATCACCCGATCGGCGCCCAGGGAATAGACCTCCCGCAGGTCTTGCACCGTTTGCGTACCACGATCCAGCACGATCCCAATAGGGTGGGGATACTCGGCAACCAGGTGCCGAACGAGGGCGAGTCCTCCCATTCTTGGCATGGCGGAGTCGATCACCACGGCATGGAGCACGGACTCATGGTTCATGAGCATCTCGGCAGCTTTCGCACCATCTGCCGCTCCCATACATTCAGAGATCCGGCTTTCTTGAACACCATGACCACATCGTCCGGATATCAGATTTCTCATCCACAACAAGAATGCCGCAATCGAGAAACTCCGGATCCGGCTTTTGAGCCAGGAATCATTCCGTCGGCATCGGAAGATCGGTCTTACGCCAGCGCAAGAGCACCTCGCCGTACGTTAATTGATCCGAGTCAGCGACCTCGAAGAGTTCGCACTGTGGGCAAAAAAAATCTTCGATCGTCCTAGTCGTTCCACCAGGCTCCATCGAGCAGCCGAAGGTTTGGCGGCGGCCGTGGATATCAGGGTGCTGACAGCGTGGACAGCGATGCGTGTACATAGTTTGAGTTACCGGTGTTATGTGCGCACCGTGCAGGCACAGCAGCACGAGACGCCCACCATCCCCAATCGCTTTAACCAACAGTTTGCCGTATTGACGAAGAATCGCGTGTGGGCGGGCGATCTCACCTTCGTCCCCACAGGCACCGGCCGGCTCAGGGCCGTACTCCCGGAGAGTGAACTGGTGCAGTGACCGAGGCCACCTGCTCCTCGCTGAGGAGGAGCGAGACCTCTTTGTCACCCGGCGTTCGCCGTGCAGGGCGAGTCCCGTAGGTGGCCTCGCCGTCCACTCGGCCCGTATTCATCGGATCGCCGCCGAACCACTGGCGAAGCGGCTCCCCGCCGAGCGACACCTCCCTCGCGATCCGAACCTGAACTTCCAGCGCATGCGGGAGCACCTCTCCCCAATAGTCGATCTGCAGCCCCTGTATCTTGACTTCAGCATGGGGGGAAAGGAGCACCGCCGCATAACCCGCCGAGCCATGCAGGTACCCGATCACGCCAGGCTGTGGCCCACTGATGGCGGACACCTCGACTTTGTATACTCCACCTGAACGAGGATCACGCGGCAGCGAGGTCGGGATCAGAAACCAGCGCGGCTCCGAACGGTCATTCCGTAAGACGACCTCACCCATCAGGTACTTCAGCGGCAGCTTGCCATATTGACGGATCGTGAGGCTGATCTCAACCGGTGAGATACCCTGGTTCGACTGCGAGTCGCCCTGTGCCATCTCCGACCTCCCCATCATGATTTGGGCCTGGGGATCGCCAACATTCTGTAATGCGCATCCCCACAAGACCATCACCCCTATGGCTAGTACCACCAAGCGGGCACCACTGTGAGGTGTGCGCCTTGCCAACCCGCTCTCCTGCTCGCGTGCCCCAGCGAAACGTCTGCCGGACTCCCCTTGATTGCTAGCGAACCACGTTCTCATCTCTTCCACTCCGTTGACATGGCTACCGACCACTCCATCATCTTAGTCTTAGTCATACTCCACCCGACGCCGGTTCAGATGCCGTGGCGGCGGTATGAGCCACGCGAATCATAGAGCAAGACAGAACCGCTGTCTCTAGGGAGCTGGTGCTGGTCAACTGAGGCGCCACCGCGCGCTACCCTTTGAAGCCTCCCCTTCGTGTCACATCAGGATCGGGAGCCTGAGTTCAAACAATGATTACGGACACCGTTTGCTGTTCTCAGCACCATTGCTCAAACGCGTTCAGTCGCGAACGGCTCTCGAACCGGTTCATCTTCGACCCCGTCTTCACGCTCCAGCGCCTGTCCAACAGCTTGTTCGGCTCTTCACTTCTTCTTCTCCTCACTCTCCTGCTGAGCCCGATCTTCTGCTGTGAACGATACGTCCTTGCTACGAGCCGCGCGGTAGTCGGCGACTCGTGTAGACGCCGAGGACCACGCCGCAGCCGTTCCCTGCGCGGACGGGGAAAAGCGCATTGATGAAACCGCGTGAATCCCGCTATCCAGGGCGTCGCCGATCGCCGCTAAGTCCGCACTCAAGAAAACGAACTGCCACGCGGATTGCTCCTGCTTTTCCTTGATCATTTTCGCAATCTGATCTTTCCGAAACTCGTGACTGGCATTCTCTTGCCCGTCCGTGATGATTACCATGACAACACGCGATGGTTTCTCCTCATCCTTCATCTCCGTCAGGCTCTTCTCCAGATCGTTGATGCCTCGTCCCATGGCGTCCAAGAGTGGCGTGCTCGCGCGTGGCACGAATGTTTCTCGGGTCAATTCCGGAACGGCTCCCACAGGTTTGAATTTGTGTATGATCTCGTAGGGGTCCTGACTATCGAATTGGACGAGTGTGAGCGTCGCCACACCTGGTTCCGCTTTCTGCTGATTCACGAACGCATTGAAGCCGCCAATGGTATCCTCGCGGATCGATTCCATTGACCCCGTACGATCAAGGATTATCGCAATATGGGTGTAGTCGTTGTTCATCTCTTGCATCCTTTCTGTTGAACAAATGAGTATGCGAATTGGTTCTGACTCATTCAGTTCGTCCCTCGTTGGCTATTAGATAGATAGCGAACTTGGCCACTGGTGTCTCGCACCCTTCACGAGCATCCGTGGTTAGCTATTATTCCGGCTCACTGACGGGCGGTTCCTCGCTCTGGGTCATACTGCGACCTGTCCCTCTTTCTTGAGATTTGGTCTACATCACGTTGACCTCACCTTGAGATAAGACGGCGGATCGATCTTAGCAGTACGTCGGACGGATGCATTGAAAGGTTCAATGGATGTGGGAATGACGCGAGGGAAGGGAGAGGTGGTTCGTGGGATGGTCTGACTCTCAAGCAAAGCCTCCGAGCTGCCGAGATGTGCGACCGAGCCGAACACCGATCGATGTGACTACCAGGGGAGGCAGGTTACGAGAGAAATGGGTGCTGGGTCAATCACGAAATGGAAAACACCCGCTATTTTGGCTCCTGGTGTATCGAGCGCGAGTGTTGGGGACTCGGCGCCGGCTCATCCATGTTGTACAGAAAAAGGTGTCAAGAACCATTCTTCGTCCAAGCAAGACATACCAGTATCTATGAGTTAGTAAAGAACCCCGCCCTTCCAGGCGGGGCTTTTGTAAACCAAGAGGGAATGTACCTCCGCTTCGCTACGGGCTGCCATTCATCCCCGCTCTTCCGAGCGGGGCATCCTGGCAGATCTTGGTGAAATTGACCGTCGGGGCAAGGCAGATATCGCCACATGAGGGTTGGAGCAGTGCTCACCTGGTGCCTTGACAGCCTCCTGTGCCTGCGCCAAACTGAACGCCCAATGCGCACCCTTTCCGCTACAATTCTCCTGGTTACACTTCTCCTCCCCTCTGGGCCTGCGTCAGGTTCACCACCGAGCGACCTTTCAACAGCAGACCTTGAAATACAGGCAGCACAAGGGAACGCGAAGGCACAGTACAAATTTGGGCCGTTTTATGCCGGGGGACAGCGTGAGCTTCGGGACGACGCGACGATGCGACTGGTATGGGAGAAAGCCGCCGCCCAGGGCAACGCACGGGCGCAGTACCACCTCGGGTGGCTGTATCGCGAAGGACATGGCGTGCCGTGGGATTCTGCCAAGGCGCGGGGATGGTACGAGCAAGCCGCGGCCCAGGGCTACGATCTGGCACAGACCAGGCTCGTAGAGATGTATTCCGGGGGGCACGGCGGGCCGCAGGACTATGGAAAAGCACGGCAGTTGTACGAGAAAGAGGCGGATCAGGGGCATGGGGATGCCGAGACAATCCTCTCAATTTGGCAGTTGTGCGAAAAAGCCCTAGTCCAGGGTGACGCGGTGGCACAGTTCGACCTCGGCGTCATGTATCACAATGGATGGCTCGTGGAGGGGGACGATGACAAGGCGCAGGTATGGTACGAGAAAGCCGCGGCGCAGGGCTACGCACCAGCGCAGTACAACCTCGGCGTCTATTATAGAGATGGGCAGCAGTGGTTAGAGAAAGCCGCAGCCCAGGGGGACGCGCCAGCACAGGACAAGCTCGGCACGATGTATGAGGAGGGACAGGACGTGTCGAAGGACTTTGTCAAGGCGCGGCAGTGGTACGAGAAAGCCGCAGCCCAGGGCTACGCGCAGGCGCAATACCACCTCGGCATGCTGTATGAATTCGGAAAGGGCGTGCCGCAGGACTATGCTAAGGCGCGGGGATGCTACGAGGAAGCTGCAGCGCAGCGCAGCATGGGGGGGCTGGCCGCGCTCGGCGGGATGTATGCCGAGGGACTGGGCGTCCCACAGGACTCTGCCAAGGCGGAGGAATTGTTCGAGGAAGCTAATTCGAGTAAGAGCGGCGGCGGCTGGTACGCCAAAGCTTCATTTGATCGTAGTGTATGGCGCGAGACGGGGCGTACCGCAGGACTCTGTTCACTCAATTAACATCTGTGGTGGAATCTTGCTGCCCTGTCGGGCGATGCAAATAAATAGGGGGAGACTCGTGACACCGTCGCACAGCGCAAGCCAAGGTAATATCCCTCTGTCAACTAGTTCTCGACGGGCCGCGATCGTGCGGGGCCTAGCAGGCATCGCGGCGCTCGTGGTCGCGGTGGTTGTTGCGCATGGGATGAGCCGCGCTGAGGAGAAGAAGGTGGACCAGTTTGAGGCCGAGATCTCCGTCAACAGCGGCGAGAGTCCGTGGCAGGACTACACCGCCAGCGCCGAGGAGGAGCAGCGCAGCATGGAGGTGCGCGCGGTCAAGATCGCCACTGAGTTCGAGCCGATCGCGCGCCTGCAGAAGTACGCCTCCGATCCTGAGCCCCTGATTGCGATCGACCGCATGAACCGCCGGGTGGTGGTCAACGAGCGACACTTCGGCGACCTTCGGCGCGCCAAGGTCACCTCACTGCGCGCAGGCGAGCGTGCCAAGCTCGGGATCGTCAAGAGCGCCGCGCTGGTCAATAAGCCGCGCTCGCTGGTGCGTTTCCTTGTCGAGTCGCAGCTCATCATGTGCTACGTGCACGTTGGCGCCCAACTGCGAATCAGCGACGACAAAGAGGCCGCGGGCCGCTACCTCGCGGTGCTCGTGGGCAGCCACGAGTACTACACCAACAAACGCAACGTCGGTCACCTCCACTTCGCGGTCGAGCTCGACAAGTCCACCGGCACGGTGGAAGTGGTCGGGCTTTAGGCCGGCGAACAATCTTCCCTCACAATACTGAGTCTGACTATGGTAGTCGTGGGCACGCTGGCGGGAGCGGGCTTGGCCATGTTCACCGCGTACTTACTCGCACGTCGTCGCGGGGCAGCGTAAATCGCAAGGATTTATCACGCAGCGTTCCAAAGAAATTACCGCCTGCAACAACTCAAGCCGACATCGAACACCCCTTCTTCACGCCACCCGCGTTGTCGTGGAGCGTCATGAGCCGCATGCTTTTCTGNNGGGCCAGGCGGGCGCTCGCCGCCGATCGGCTTTGCGCCAGAGATGTTACGGTTCTTTTCTCTTTGTGCTCCCTTCATAGACTCCCAGTAAGGCATGGGCCTTGAACAGCGGAGACTTGAGCCGTCCGGTCCAGCCCACGGCGTCAGCCAACGTCCCATGTGCTCCCTTGTATTGCCCGATTACGCGATAGATCTTGGCTTTTTCTGCCTGCTCCCCTTGGATACCAGCCATCTCCTGTAATGCTCCAGTGACATCACCGGTGCGAGCTCGCATCTCAGCCAGGTCGAATTGAACAAAACCATACTCACTACTCACAATATCAGTCTGGATATCATGGAGGATGGTGGCACGTGCGTCTCTGAAACGGCCAGCTTGGGCATAGGCTCTCGCGATTTTGTACCAAGCGTGGGAGCGATAGAACATTGAGTCAATGGTCGAAGCGGTTTGCCTCGCGGCAGCAAAGTCGCCGGCTTGAGCCTGGTTCTCGGCAATATGAGACAGAATACGGTCGAGAGTCTGCAATTCGAACATATCGAGCGGCTTGAGCAGGGCATCAGCCGTCGTGCGTGCTTCGCGGAACTCGTTTCGTCGAGCCTGAATGGCGGTGATCCCAATGATTGTCAACATCCGTTTGTTTATGTCCCGGATAGAGGTCGCTGTCTTACGCGCCTCCATACTCTCCCCTAGTGCTGCCTGAACCTCTGCCACACTGTTCAATCCTTGCATGTGCCAGGTTTCTGGTATCGAGGCGAGGAGTTGCCTTGCGCTAGCAGGATTCTTGGTGAGTTCCAAGGCATCAATGAGGAGCCTGCGCGCCGAAGCTCTTGTGTTGGAATCCGTGAGATGAATCGTAAACTGAAGAGCGTTCTCGTGTTGTCCGGTCTGCACCAGCATCGCGGCGATCGCCCCGACCGCGCCAGCGCGCCTCGGGCCTTCTTGAATGAGGCCAGCTATGTCCAGGGCTTCCTGAACTTCGTTCCGCTTCACGTGGGTGACAGCCAGTTCCTCAAGCGAGTCGGCTTTCACGTAGGCATCGGCGATCAACAGAGCCTTGTTCCGGCTACCCTGTAGATCGCCGGCCGTACGTTGAACCTGTGCTAGGCTCTTCAGTGTCTCGTCACGAAGTTCAGGATCGTCGATGGTGGGGACGAGGCTCGCAACCAGTTCCAAGATCTGTCGCGGATCATAGAGCGGGCTGTCCGCTGTCGTTCCATCTGCTGCAACCCCTGTTGGTGCAGGGAACCCCAGACTTGTCCAGGGGTGAAGTGCTGTGTAGCCCGTTATGCAAATGATGCAGAACAGGCTTCTCGCAAGAACAGCTCGCCCACTCATGACTGTCTTCCCACCACGGTTACACCTCGGCCGCACGTCGCGGAGAGTTCGCCTCGATGACCGGCCCCCTGTCTGCAGGCGTGTGCCCTGTGCGAGTCTCTCAATCGAGGGGTGCATTCCACTGGCCNNGTGCATTCCACTGGCCCCCTCGCGTCTGCTCGGGAAAATCGATGTCGACGGATGACCCAGGAACCGGTGCATCGTTCCGAAATATATGCAACAGGCTGAGGTCGTTGACCCGCGTGTGCTCCGTTTCCTTCATCGCCGTCAATCCCTACCGCGCGCGCCTTTACCTCCACAATCTTGGGCGCATGGCTTCCGCGTGATCCTTTTACAGAGGCGCAATCCTTGATGTGTAGAGTAACAGGTTCACAAAATCCTCGGCTGCTCACGAGGCTGCATCTGCAGGTCGCAACCCTCTGTCTGTGTGGCTTCCCATTGGTCCATGATTTTCATCTCACTCTGCTGAGTGTATGGCCGCTAGCCACACGGCGTTCCCCGTTCGATCAACTTCTGTCGATAGGCCGGGACGAACGGACCTTCGGGAACAACGGCTTTCGGCGCGGTGGGGATGGGAATTAAAACCGGTCGGCATTTTACAAAATCCACAGGACTGAAGTTCATTCCGATCAAGGGAAGCTCCACCGCCTGATCAAGAAATACGCCTTCGTACTGGGGCCTTAGGCGCCACTGATCCCGGTCGAACACAAACCATTGGATCTTGTCCTGCCGATATCGAGGTTGGCGACCAGGTTCAACATCTCTTTCCTGGCTCGGGTATTCCTCGCAGACGATCTGCTCCTTCACGATGCCGATGTCGGTGAGGCCATCCCGGTCTATGTCGCCCACGACAAAGTGCGTGGTCCTGGCAGACATGCAGCCTAAGAAACGTCCACGATCTTTCGTCACTCCGAGAGTCACTAGGCCTGGGCGAACCTGCTTGGTGCCGGGATCATAGATCAGAAATGCATCCCGGCCGGCGGCGGCCTGGAGAGAGCCCTGTACCATCGCATCGTACGACGATATGTGCAGGCCCAATTGCCTATTGCCAATGGGAAACGCCGTCACGGTCGGCTCATACGCAAAGGAATTCACTGGAACCCCCTCGGCATCCTGTTCTTCTGCTTGGGGAATGAGCCACTTCCGAGGAATGACCACCGGCTTGGCCTCTGGTACTGTTGCATCCTTCAAGGCAAACGTCCGACCATGTTTGACGAGCGTTATTCGATCGACGAGGAGCGTGGACGCAGGGACTTCCGTCTCAGCCGAAAGTGCAGCCGAGGCGAAGGCCATCATGATCGCCAGCAGTCCCACGCCAGGAGACAGGACCGCCAACAGGCCCTGCGCTGGCGAGTGCCCCTTATCCTTGGCAATAAGCGTGAGTCCAACCAGAGACAAGCTCAGACCCAGGAAGAAGCTCGGCGTGGGATCCGTAGCGCTCCCCCAGAGAAGCAGCAACGACCCAAGTATGAACAGGGACGCGTAGGCCCAGAATTTGGCACGCTCCATTATCCCCTCCGGTTCATCATTTGCTACTACGCTCCGTCAATCTAGATGTCTCACTCGCAACGTATGTATACAGACAGCTTATGTAGTTCGTCGTGTCCCAAACCATGAAAAGGATTCCATCGATCGCAATGCCGGCCTCAATTTTGACACGGAAGATTTTCCCGACGTTCAACGCCTGGGACACAGCTAGGCCAGTTGTCAAGGCAATCCTTGCCTTTCCTCATCAGAAAAATAAATGGTAATGCCCTCTTGTTGAGATATTGATCTGATCCAGGCAAACAGTTCTCGATTACTTCCAATGTAGTTGGTGTCACCTTGCGTCAGGAGGTTTCCCTCCTGATCCTTCAAGGCTTTACCCCTTCCCCTTCGTCCGGTGAACGTCCGGAAGGAAACAGTGTCGGGCCAGGGATCTGGCGAGAAGGACTGGTATCCCACGGTTTCTCTATTTATCAGATCGTACAACCATACCTTGTACCCAAAGCGCTTAAGGGATATATGGCCTGTTTGTTTGGTTCCATTAGTATTTGATATGGCATACACTTTTTCAGCTGTTCCGGACTCCACGGGCTTAATCAACACAGCCATACGAGGGTCGGGCCAAGGAAGCTTTCCGACAAAACCCGCGAGTTCCCAATAAAAATCATCCGAATAGAACTTCTGCAGGTATCGATTCGGGAAACCCCAGTTAAATTGATAGGAAGGGAATTCGACACCACCGAATCCCACGTGTGTTACATACCCCGGTTCCTTCAACACGGGTCTCACCTTAGTATGCGAGAAATATTTTGCCTGTTCTCCAAAAAACCAAACCACAAAAATACCATTGTGTATTTTGCTTTTGGGCTCAAACGATTCGCTTTCCTGCAACGAAGGGATAACGCTTTTTATTTTCTCCGCATAAGCATGCAGCTTCACACCTTCCTCATCCTCTTTCTCAAAAAACTGCGGGTCCGTCCATATAATCACCCCATATATTACAGCAATGACAAGAGCGATTCCCCCGAACAATCGAATCAAAAAGGGGCCAAGCATGGATGTCAATTCTTTAACTAAAATACCAAGGGCTACCTGCAATGCTCTGGCAATTCTTCGAATGTCCATCATGCCAAATTGCTCCTAATCAAGAATTGTCGTCGCTAACATGCCGAAGATTACCGATGTGTAAGTCATCCTCACACTTGCGAACTCTGTCCTGAATCTGCCTATACGCTGCCCTCCGCGCAACGTCACTCAGCTGAGCAAGGCTGTGGGCATGCCTGTTGATCGCGACAGCTCTCTGATCGAGGAAATCAACCAGCGGGAAATCCCAATCGCCCATGCTGTCCTCCCCTCGTGACTATTCGCGTTCGAGGATTACAGGGAGCTGAACAACGGAACCGGCTTCGCTCGCCCAATTTCCCCGAACTATTCTCTGATCGATCTCCCGGACCGCTCACTTCCGTCGGGCACCAAGGACATTGGGAATCGGCCAGGCCGTTGCGTTCCCGTCGTCCTCTCTGAAGCCGGTCTCGTAGCTTCCAAAGAGCTCCAATTCAACATCGCCCACCTTCACGTACAGTTGGGCCTCAGGCCCGCCCTCCAGATGCTGCGCCGCGACGAGACCGATCCCTGCCGACAGCAGTTCCTGGTTGAAGTCGTGCATCGTGAACGGAGAACGAGAAAAGATAAACAGAACTCTCCCCTCCGTGTCTTCTCCGAGCGCGGCTTCACTCCATTGCTTGGCCTGCTGGCTCCAGCGGTTCGTACCAGGCCGCTTGATGAGCCTCAGGTTCTGCACGAGCGAGGTATATTCCCGTCGGATGCTCTCCATGGTGATGCCCGGCGCATCCAAATCGAAGATTCGAAAGGGTGGCCGGTTCTGAGGATCGCGTGGATCGAATGCCGCCACAGACTGATAGCGCTTGATGGTACGGCTATTCACGTGCCCTCCGGATTCCATGTATCCAGTATGCGTCGTGTAGTCACCATCGAACATCCCGGCATTGATCACCACCGCGAGATCGTGTCCCTTGGCCCACTCCCGAGCGGTTTGGCCTGTTGATTCGCCTGTTCGGCTCCGGCTAATGAGGTCCAGCTGCCAAGACTTCGGATCGATCCGCACAACCGTGATCCGAGAGTCACCCACAGGACTTGGTGTCTTGGCAACCAGCACCGCCAAGTCCAAACCAGGAGCAAGCGATTTCCAGTCGGCGTTGGCCTGCGTGGCCTCGCCCATCACAAGCCCCAAGAGAATAGCAACTACGAGCATGCGCCTACCTCCCTTTGTTTTGCTAATGCGCCACGATGCGCTTACCACCCACGGAAGCGGCAGCGCGTGGGCGAGGTGATTTCGAACTTGCCGAGATAGGCTGGCAGCTCCGTGAGTTCACGGAGCGGCACTGGCTCCTCGACCAGATAGCCGTGATTGAACTTCTCCACGCTCGAGTAGACCTGATCGAGTGCGTGCGGCTCGGGGTCGAGGGGATCGATGCGACCATCTCGATGAACTTCGTAGTGCATGACTTCAGTAGGGTTGACCTGCACGAAGAATGCGTCCCGCCCGAACGTCTCGACGTCGAGCATCCCCACCGCGACGATTTGCATCATGGAGCCCCACCTCCCGCCGAGCAGGGACGTCGTCGGTCAGAGTTCCGCCCCTGCGCCATTTCATTGGGAAACCGTCCTTCGCCACCTTCTCCAACACGAGACCCTTCCTTCAAGGGAAGACTCCTGTTCACACACGCGACCGGCGTTAGGCCCCGATCAAGCAACGGGCCCGTCTGCGAGCACCCGCAGTCGGCGGCCCTCCGTCAACGTCGTAGCCCATTGTGCGAGGAGAGAATGCCGGGGGCCGCGCTGTTACTTCGCGCCTGCCCGTTCCAGCACGTTCACCACCGCTGCCTGACACTTCGCCCATGCCAGGTCCAGCGGGGTCTTGCCTGAGTTTGTCTTCGCGTTCACATTCGCCCCCGACGCCAGCAGCCGCCCCACCACGTCCAGAGATCCGTCGTGAGCCGCCCAGTGCAACGGGGTCTGCCCGTCCGTTGTGACCGCGTTCACATCTGCCCCCGCAACCAAGAACCACTCCACCATGTCCAGATCTTCGTTCGCAACTGCCCAGTGCAGCAGGGTCTCCCCTTCCGTCGTGGCCGCGTTCACATTCGCCCCCGCCGCCAGCAGCCGCGCCACCACGCTCAGGTGGCCCCAGTCACCCTCGTGCAGCGGGGTCATCCCGTCCGTCGTGACTGCGTTCACATCCGCTCCCGCAGCCAACAGCCGCTCCACCATGTCCAGATCTCCGCTCTTAGCTACCCAGTGCAGCAGGGTCTCCCCTCGCGTTGTGGCTGCGTTCACCTCCGCCCCCGCCGCCAACAGCCGCGCCACCACGTTCAGGTGGCCCTCGTCAGCCGCCTGGTGCAGCGGGGTCCATCCGTCCGTTGTGACCGCGTGCACATCTGCCCCCGCCGCCAACAGCCGCTCCACCATGTCCAGATCTCCGCTGTCAGCTGCCCGGTGCAGCGGGGTCCCCCCGCCCCTTGTAACTGCGTTCACCTTCGCCCCCGCGGCCAGCAGCCGCTCCACCACGTTCAGGTGGCCTCGGTACACCGCCCGGTGCAGCGGGGTCTCCCCATGCATCGTGGCCTTGTTCACCGCCGCCCCCGCGGCCAACAGCCGCTCCACTTCCTTCAGATCTCCCATGCCAGCCGCCCTATGCAGCGGGGTTCCCGTGTTTTCAATGGCGCTCACCATGGTCACTCCCTCCAGCACAGAAAAGAATATGGTGCCAGGACCCGTTTCTTCACGCTACCATGTGACCGCGACTACTGACACCGACGACCCCGGCCTCGCATCGTTCCCCATCACGTGGCGGGAGAGCAGGGCACCGGCTGAGGAAAAGCTAGAATTCCGGTGGACGACTTGTGCCGCTAACTGGAAGTGGGCAACACCACATTCTACGCGTAGAGAAAAGGGTAGGCACACTTCCTTACACAGGAGGGAAATCACCTTGTGTTCAGGGAGAGGGAGATTCACTCTGCGCATGAACCGCCTCCTCACCAGTCGTCCCATCAAGTAACTCGTGGAACCTGATAACCTTGAATGACCAGTGCTCGGGGCGTACGGCCGCCCTGGCCTCCATGCCCTCGCGGTGACGATCAGTCGGTATTCGTGAGACCCAGTAGCCGTCCAACCAGACCGCGCAAGCCGTCTCCGATTTCGAGCATCGTTCGCTCACACGCTCGAATAGCGAGACTCCCATCGCGCTATCGTCCAGTTCAAGAAATATCGTTTCGGTATCGACCCTGTCCACCGTCCCGATGAAGGCCTCAGCAATTCCGATGTGGGGCTGATGGGGCTGAGCGAAGCGAACGATCACCGGGAGCCGCACGCGCGTTGGAGGCCCCGCCGCCGTCGGCACAGTTTCGTTGAGCCAGCGGAGCAGCGGTGCGGTCGGACGAATCGCCGGCCCCGGCACGAATTGCTTAGGCTGTTCAGGTATCTTTGGTCCTGGACCTGTCATAGACGTTGCCCTCCCAAGACTCGTCTGTTCCCCTGGCACACCCACACGCTCTCCGGTCGCACTGTGGCACCCGACGACACACACCATGCCGAACAGACACAGCATTCTCGCGCACGTGCCTACGGCCCTCCACACGTTCATGCCCCATCTCAGTGGCATCGCGCTCGGCTTCCTTGAGGTCAGCATGGTCCGGTTGTCTCGTGCGGCGTCACCCTGTCACTCACTGCCCTCAATGACTTCCCACGTCGCCTCCTGCAACAGATATCGTATCGCGGCCTTCTCCAGGTCCGTTCCCTTCGGCATCGGAATTCCTTGTGATTGTGGACCGTCATGCTCTATGAAGACCGGCAAATCGCTTCGTCTGATGACCGTTCCGCTCACCCGGAGACGTGTGCCGTCTTTCCCTCCCCGATACAATCCCCTCGGCCACGCCTCCAGACCATCAATCCATATCAATAGCTTGCCGTCGCTCGTGAGCAGACACGGGCCGAGTTTTGCATTGACCGCAATACCTTCCACCGTGACACGCTGGCCCAGTTGAGATTCCCACGAGCTGGAGTGATTCATATCTTGCCTCATAGATGGTTGGCTACACCCCCCGCACACAAGTAACCCAATGATACCGAGGCCCAAAGCGATTTTCATTGCGTCTCCTTACGAAGCACTGGCCACCACGCTCAGCGGTTGAACTGGTTCTCGGCAGCACCTGGTTCGACCTGCCTCCTCTACTCCCTGCGGTAGCCCTCACCGAAAACGAATCTTGTACGGACCCACGTGGAACTCTCGATCGTCTACTCGCTCACAGTCGCCAGGCGGCAGCCCAGGACCACGTGGCGGCAACGGGAGCGAGGTTCCCTCGGGCAGGCGGTACAACATCTTGTGGTTCGAGGCGCCGATGATCCTGGCTGCCACCGGGGCCAATTCTGGCAACACCACGGTGCAGCTCGGGTCGCTGCCGATCGACACACCGGCATCCAAATCCCCGTGGAACTCTCCCAACACAACCTCGCGTGAAGCAGCGCCGGGATCAAGACCGCGGATCGAGACTGAAACAACGCACGTCCCCATCATCATGATGCATACCCCTCACCGCCAAATGGATCCCCTAGCACCCACGCGCGCCCTCATGCTCGTCGTGGTGCCCCCTACGCCTGCGCTGATACTCCTCGATGTATTGTTCGCGCCTCGCCTCCAACTGCTCCCAAAGATTCTTCGGGACCAGGTCCCTCACCGCTGCATACATGACCCTGGCCGAAGCCTCTTGCTCAGAGGCCAGAAAATCCTTGACCGTGATTTGCTTCCCACCCGCTAGGACAACCAGGCTCTCAAGGCCGCCGCCCGGCTCCTGCCGCGTATCACTCTTCCGCCAGCTTCGTGTGAACAACTCGTTCTCGACCATGACTCGGTATACATCATCTAAATTCTGTTCTACTACATGAAAATGTTCAACCCACGTTGGAAGGACAACCGAAGGATCAAGGAAAGGATAACCAGGAATCAACTCAACTTGACCTGCCCCTGCTGGCTCGATGCGGATTGTATATTCATAATGGTAGGGTGGTGGCAGGCTGCCGTTGGTCGATTTATAGTGAATGCTAAAGTCTGCTGGCCGGGTCTTCATTTCTTGTGTGCTTGGGCTACTCGTTGGGCAGCCCATCAGTGACAGGGCAAGGTAGCCCAATGCAATAGTGGATTGAAGTCTCATCTCGACACCTGATCTTACCTAAGCTGCCCTGCTGCGGCAAATTGACCAAGCAAGCAACCTCCCAAACCAGCTAACGCTCAGCACCAGCGGCGCGTAGCGCCGCCAGTTGATGCTGTTGTTAGGCAGCAGGTCGTACTTCGTGCCCATCCGTCTACCCTACTGCATGATGTGGGACGCGAGAAGTCCCTCGTTTCGTGTCACTTGCCGCGCTCGATGAACGAGGCGTCCTTCAGACCCCGAAATTCTACTGTAGCGTCGGGCTCGCTCGTGATGCATTGGGCGACTTGTAGCAGGCCTGCCCAGGAAAACTCCCAGGTGTCATCGAGCAAGGGATCTCGGAATCGGCAGGCGCGCAGCGTAGTGTCCTGCACGGCATCCACGGCACGGATTTCATAACGACCGCCAACTTCCCGCTCTGTGGATACACTGAGTGAAGCGGGCGCTTCGCCGGTGTCGTACCCGCGGGATAGACCGAAGACGTTGCGCACTCGCGCAAGGCTGATTCCACTGTCGCTGACAGCGAAGAGCCACTCCTTCCCCACGACCCACCAGGCACCTCCAGGTCGAAACATCTCCCCTCGCACGTTGAAGATCGCGGCATCCTTCGTGGGCATGGAGACGCTGTCGAGGCGGTAGTTGGCGAGCATCTTGTTGTCAGTACGGTCCGAGGCTGCCATGAAGTTCCACACATCGCTTCGCCGTCCGTCGTCATAGAACGCCCACCACAATTGGGTAATCCGCGGGTGGCTGTAGTCCACGATTTCCCGAACCCAAAGACGGCGGTTCGATGACCGTGAAGTTAGCTCGAAGTCATGGACTGTGAGTGCTTCAGACGATTCCTCGCGCGCTGGCGGCCGCGACGTGAAGCCGGGATGTCGTAGGGTCTCCGGCAAGAAAACGGCGATGCGCAGAGCTGGAGGTAGTGTTTCTCCGGGTCCCGCAATCCGCTTGAAGTAGACTTGTTCAAGCCCTTCAAGACGCAATTGTGCGCTGGCCGCTGGGGCCTGCAGGACTACGACGAGTCCGACAATGGCGAACCATCGCGGTGCCATTCCTTCCTCCTGCTGCCTAACGCTCCGGTTCAGCGGCGGCGCGCAGCGCCGGCCGCTGCAACCGGTTGTTCGTCCGCGCCCGAACCTCTCTACGATTCGAAGCCACACCCCTCCTCGTCACGAACGCCGTCCACGCCACTCCCA
>CXWL01004596.1_pt1 | contig 16747 bp, 18 predicted proteins | sample 590931 | NCBI WGS metagenome assembly CXWL01 (sample SAMEA3498368, study PRJEB10139) | groundwater metagenome | biome: water well; material: biofilm material | place: Germany | collected 2015-04-27 | reverse complement strand
GGTTCAGCCTGCAATTGACACGCAAGATGCGAGAAGGCGGAAAGCATGAGGATCGGGATGCTCAGTTTGCACACATTACCAAGACGGTGGCCGACTATCAGGCCGCAGGCGATCCGGTCATTTCTGTCGACACCAAAAAGAAGGAATTGATCGGTGATTTCAAGAATGCGGGTCGTGAATGGCAGCCTGTTGGCACGCCAGAGGAAGTGCGAGTTTATGACTTTATCGATCCGGAACTAGGCAAGGTCGCGCCCTATGGAGTCTATGATCTGACGACCAATACCGGGTGGGTGAACGTCGGCATTGATCACGATACCGCCGAGTTTGCTGTGGAGAGCATCCGACGCTGGTGGCTCGAAATGGGGAAAGCGTTGTATCCACGCGCACGCCGTCTGCTCATTACCGCCGATTGCGGTGGAAGCAATGGCTACCGGGTGCGCCTGTGGCGCAGAGAGCTACAGAAGTTGGCCGACGAACAGCAAGTGGAACAAGATCGAGCATCGCATGTTCTGCCACATTACTGCCAACTGGAGAGGGCGTCCTCTTGTCAGTCGTGAAGTGGTAGTCAATTTGATTGGAAGCACAACAACTCAAGAAGGGTTGCGTATCAAGGCAACTCTGGATGAAAATGTTTATGCACCTGGAATCAAAGTCTCCGACGTGGAACTCGCTTCGCTCGCGATTGAGCGCGATGAATTCCACGGAGAATGGAATTATCGATTGAGGCCGCACAATCAGCGCATCCGGGCATAATTGTTCAAGTTATTATTTCTTGGCTCCTAAGTTTATCGAAGGATGAATGGATTTGTTTTTTTTGAAACACTGAACCCACTTAATTTTACATAGAACCAATAACACTGCATGCAAAGTCCTAAGCTTGTGCGTTCTTTTCCCCGTTACCTGACGGATTGGTAAAATGATCATTCAGTTCTTGAATATAATCATTAGCTTCATTAATGACCTCATCAATTGTTTGCTGTGTTACTTCATTCCAACCAGTTGGGCCCTGTAGGAACATTGGACGATAAGCAGCAGTACTCTTATTAAATGCCTGCATATATTGTTTGTATGTGTCGTGATCATCCCCTATTTCATTAGCCAATGCCTTCAGTATCTTATTAGCAACAAAACGGCGAATAGAAAAATGAATATAGATAATACTTAAAACTGAGAATGAGGTTATAACTAATACAGAAGTTTCGCCTTGAATCAGTTCAGCCGGGAACGTTTTTAAAAGATCCCAAGATTCACTCACAGTTAACGCCATACCAGCAAATACAGCCAGGGTACTAAACACTAAACCATCAAACATTATTACTTTCTTTTTCCATTTTTTTAACATGTCTGAAAGTTTGCTGACAATCTGATTCTTAATTCCTTTGGCAGTTTGTTCAAGCTTTCCAACGATACGATATGAGCGTTCTACTTCTATTTGATGTATTCGTGTATTAATATCGGCCATATCTTCTTCACGTTTTTTCTCAAAACGTTCTCTGATTTGAGGATTGGCAATTGGTACCGCAGCACTTGGGTTATAAATTCGATAGAATCGCCCAGTTATTAAACCTACTTCAGCCAAAGAACGCTGCCAAGCAGAAACAACTTCCTCAGGATTGTCTTCTTGTGCAGTTACATCAATCTGATTAAGAATATAAAGAAATTTATTGGCATCTGCACGATTAACGCTTGCTGATACCAAATAGGCCAGAGTGTCTTGCATTGCCTTAGGTTCTGGATGGCGTGCATCAAAAAACACTAAAACCAGATCAGATAAATTGATAATATGCTGAGTTAAACGCAATGTAGATGCGCGTTGGTTATCTGCATCAAAACCTGGAGAGTCAATAAGAATTTTCCCACGTATGTTTTCGGATGGGCAAGTTTTTAGCTGTAAGTAAGCATCAATGCGCTCTTGTCCTGCTTCAGATATTTCTTCAATGCTGCGACTAATCTGAAAAAAAGGAAAACGTGGGTCTGCGTCAAGTGCTATGCCAGGAAGAGTTCTTGCCTCATTATGGCTGTAACAAATAACGGTAAATTTATCATCGACCGCCTGATTACCCGTGCGTTGAAGTTTTGTATTCAAATAAGAGTTAATATATGTTGATTTGCCGGCAGAAAATGTACCTAATACAGCTATCATGGGCCACCATGTAACGCACATCGCATAGGATTCATCTTTATTGATTAATCCCATACTATGACCAACGTAATCCATTTTTCTAAAACTTTTTACCGCCTTAGCCAAGGTTGGATCATCTGGATGTTCATCAGCAAGGTGTTTTTGCAAGCCTTTCAAGTACTTATTGATTTGTGTTGAACTATGTGACATAACAGTCCCTTTTCATTCTTATAAAAGTGCACCCCGAATAAGATGCTTTATGGGGGTAGTTTTCGTTTATTTATTAATTTTGCCCGCTAAAGCGACGCTGTTTTCTAATAAGTTATTTTGCCTTTTTTTAAAATTAGGGAAGGTACGCAAGCCAAAGTTATTTTTTATCAAAAGAAAACAGATATCGCATTATTCTCGGCACTGGACCCGACTGCGCGCGACGCATGTCCGCAGGCAAACCTGCTCCCATACGTCGTGCTCGCGGGTCAGCGCCGCGATTATCTGATATGACTCGGATATTTCATACATTGATACGCGCCTTCACTTGTCCTTTGATTGATAGAAAAGATTTTACTCAGTCGGATGTATGAATCACCACATCATTCATTTACAAAACTCCATTTTTAATCAATTACCTGCGTGATCATCACGTGAATTTATGAAATATCCAGGATAACACATTCATTGCTAGTAAATTTTTGTTAGAAACTAAAGAAACCAGTTTGGCGATTCTACCAAGAACAATCCTAGCTTGCCAGTAAATGATATCTCTAATAGTAATAACGTACCCGGGAGACTGTCCGAGAATAGAGTGATCTACTACGGAAAAGCCATTTTAGCCCTATTTTCCAGCGTGGTAACGGGGTCAAGCGTGGTATGGTAACGGGGCCAGAGTGAATAAAGTACACGCCGTTTTGGATGCGATAGACCCCATCGAGTACCAGGCAATGCAGATGAATATTGAGATTAGCCGCCGAACCGAAGCGCTGGATGACCTGCAATACCGGTGAAAGCAGATGCGGATGGGCAGCGAACAGGTAACGCAGCGGAATCGGGAGTGAAAGCACCCATTGCCGCACGGACACATTGGGAATAACATGATCGACCAGGTGGGCAGTCGTCTGCGCCATGCGCCGCCCACCGCACGAAGGACAGAATCTCCGCCGTTTGCAGGAAAAGGCGACCAGCTTTTCATGAGCGCAGTCGACACAACGCAGGCGCAGAAAGCCATGCGCTAAAATGCCACATTCAAGAAACGCATCGAACTCGTCTTTGACAAAATCAGGCACCCCCGATCCGGGCACCAATTCAACTTGCGCAAAGAAGGTTTCGACATGTTCTTGCACCAGATGGTACAAGACATCTCACTTATTATAAATGAATACTCCGCCCGCCATCCACCGCAATAATCTGCCCTGTGATATAAGGCGCATCGGCAATCAGAAACTGCACCGTCTTGGCAATATCATCCGGTTCGCCACAACGTTTGAGCAGCGTACTGGCAATAATATACTGGCGTGCTGCTTCATCGGCCCATTCGCCATCTTCCGGCCATAAAATAGACCCAGGGGAAACCCCATTGACACGCACTTCCGGTGCCATTTCTACGGCAAGCGATTTGGTCAGCGATAACAGTCCGCCTTTGGCGGCATTGTAGATCACGTAATTCTTTAAAGGCCGCTCAGTATGAATATCCACAATATTAATGATACAACCATGCCGCTCTTTCAGATAAGGTGCTGCGGCCTGGGATAAAAACAGAGAGGCTCTGAGATTGCTGCCCATCAAATCATCCCAATCTTCCAAAGTACATTGCTGGAGTGGCGTCGGAAAGAAGCTGGAAGCATTATTAATCAACACATCCAGTTGCCCAAACCGTTTGACTGCTTTTTCAACCAAATCAGACAACAAATCCCTGTCGAGCAGGTCTGCTTGAGCCAGTGCGACTGAATCAGGGCGTTTTTGATTCAGCTCATTTTGCAAGGCTCTTGCTTCATCCAGTGAAGAACGATAATGCACAACCAATCGCGCACCTTGTGCATGTAACCTGCGGCAGATGGCGGCCCCTACCCGCTTTGCACCACCAGTAATCAATATCACTTTCCCTTGCACGTAACGTCTCCTTCAAAGTGCTGTTAAACTATGGCGCGATCAATCCACAACTTATAGAAATTTACCACAAAAAATATTCCTGCTCATGTCTTTACATTCAACCTTACCCCCCCCCGGTGAGATCGCACTGGCACACAGCCACTCTGTGCAAGCACTGATTCAAAATAAGATCCATGCAGCGGGTGGCTGGATTCCATTCGAGCAATTCATGAATCTGGCACTGTATGCACCAGGAATGGGTTATTACAGCAGTGGCGCAACCAAACTGGGCAGCGCGGGTGATTTTGTCACTGCCCCTGAAATTTCCCCGCTGTTTGGCCGCACACTGGCACGACAAGTCATACAAATTTCCGCGCACATTCAAAATGCCGATATTCTTGAATTTGGTGCAGGATCGGGCAAACTGGCTCTGGATTTATTGAGTGAGCTGGAAAAATCAGATTACTTGCCCAGAAAATATTTTATCCTTGAAGTCAGCGCCGAGTTACGTCAACGACAACGAACGCTACTTGCCACTAAAGTACCTCACCTTGTGCATTTGATCGAATGGCTGGAGCAATTGCCCGGTCAATTTAGTGGCACCATTCTTGCTAATGAGGTACTGGATGCAATGCCGGTTCATATCGTGACATGGCGTGGCGATAAATTGTTTGAACGTGGCGTGACATGGCGAAACAATCAGTTTGAGTGGCAAGAACATCCCATTCAGGATACAGGACTACACCATGCCGCCGCTCAGTTAACACCCCGGATAAACCCGGGCAATCATCGGACCAATGCCTATGTCAGTGAAATCAATCTTGCCGCAGGTCACTTCATGCGCAGTCTGGCAGAACTCTTGCAACAAGGCGTCATCCTGTTAGTTGACTATGGGTTCGGGCACAGTGAGTATTACCACCCCCAGCGCGACCAAGGTACGCTGATGTGCCATTACCGTCATCATGCCCATGACGATCCGTTTTACTTGCCGGGTCTGCAAGATATCACCAGTCACGTTGATTTCAGTGCGGTCACTGAGGCAACGGAAAATACCGGATTAGTGCTTCTGGGTTACACTACTCAAGCTTATTTTCTGATTAATTGCGGCATAACCGAAATTCTGGCACAGACATCTGCAAAAGATATGATCAGCTACTTACCGCAGGCTAATCAACTACAAAAACTGGTTAGTCCTGCTGAAATGGGTGAACTATTTAAAGTCATCGCTTTCAGCAAGAATTTTTCCGAACCACTCATCGGGTTTAGTAGTGGAGATATGAGCCGTTTGCTATAAACCTGTGTTGAGTTAAAATAGAAAATGGCTCTATGTGATTCGTAGTGGGTAAAACAAAAGTCAAGTTCGCCCACCATGAAACGGGGCGTTATTTTGAGGATGCTGACTGTCTGGTGCATTACGTTAATTCTCAGGGATGCTGCTCATGGCATTTATTGTCGACAGAATAGTTTAACTAATTGACTATAAATTATTTTTTCTCATAAAAATAGCCTTTAATAAAAAACCGGTTGACAGGAAATCTGCGAGTTGGTTTTGCGTTAGTATTTTCATTACGTTGCCGGCAATTAAAATGTATTTTTCTTGACAATTTTTTTACCCACTCTAAATTACATAGAGCCTAGAAAATATGCCTAATTCTTATAACCCAGATCAAATTATCCGTCCGGAAATTCTTGCGCTTTCCGCTTATCACGTACCGCCTGCAACCGGCATGATCAAGCTGGATGCCATGGAAAATCCTTACCTGTTACCCGCTGTGTTACGTGACGAACTGGCACGATTAACAGCCAATGCGCCGATAAATCGTTATCCTGATGCCAGTGCCGCTTCACTGAAAGCAACATTACGACAGGCTTTGGCTGTTTCTGATGAGATGGATATCCTGCTCGGCAATGGATCAGATGAGATCATCCAGATTATCGCCATGGCAGTCGCCAGACCGGGCGCCGTATTGATGAGTGTCGAACCTGCCTTTGTCATGTTCCGGATGATTGCCACATTCGCGAACATTCAGTACGCTGGGGTACCCTTAAGAAAGGATTTCGCGCTTGATCTGGAAGCCATGTTGGCTGCAATAGAAAAACACAAACCAGCCGTGATTTTTCTGGCCTACCCCAACAATCCAACGGGAAATCTATTTGACGCCGGCGCCATTCTAAGTATTATTCAGGCAACTCCTGGCATCGTTGTTGTCGACGAAGCCTATCATGCTTTTGCTGATGCCAGTTTAATCGATAAGTTGGGTCAATATCCCAATTTACTATTAATGCGTACACTATCTAAATTGGGGTTGGCCGGGTTGAGATTGGGTTTGTTAATCGGTCGGCCTGAGTGGTTAATGCAACTGGAAAAGATGCGTTTACCTTATAATGTTGGCATAATGACGCAATTAATCGCGGAGAAGGTATTACATCATACCGATGTATTATTGGAACAAGCAGAAGCTATCAAGTCAGAACGCACAAAAATGAATACATATCTTGGTACAATAAACGGCGTAGAGGTGTTTCCCTCGGATGCCAATTTTATTTTGCTCCGTATCCATAAAGCCAGCCAAATCTTTCAGGCGCTCAAACAACGCAAAATATTAATCAAAAATCTTGATGACACCCATCCATTATTAGAAAATTGTCTGCGTGTCACAGTAGGTACACCGGATGAAAACTCGCAATTTTGCGCAACATTACACACCCTACTCAGTGAAACAGTTTAGAATTCACTCAAAATCCCTTGTATTGATCAAAAACTTTATTCTATGCGCCAGGCACAGGTAACACGAAATACGCTGGAAACCCAAATCAGCGTCAATCTGGATTTGGATGGAAGAGGCAAATCTGTTTTGAACACAGGAATACCTTTTCTGGATCACATGCTTGATCAGATTGCCCGTCACGGCCTGATAGATCTTGAGATTACCGCCAAAGGTGATCTGCACATTGATGCGCATCATACCGTTGAAGATATCGGCATTACTTTTGGGCAAGCCCTTGCTAAAGCGGCGGACGATAAAAAAGGATTACGCCGCTACGGCCATGCCTATGTACCACTTGATGAAGCATTGTCACGTGTAGTCATAGACTTGTCCGGACGCCCTGGTTTGGTACTTAATATTGATTTTGTACGGGCACGCATTGGTGATTTTGATGTCGATCTCATCAATGAATTTTTCCAGGGGTTTACTAATCACGCTTTGGTAACCCTGCATATTGACAATCTATCGGGAAAAAATGCACACCATCAGGCTGAAACTGTGTTTAAAGCATTCGGACGAGCACTCCGTATGGCCATTGAACGTGATCCTGGCGCAGCCGGTATTATTCCATCCACCAAAGGCACTTTATAAGTAACCTTGTTCCTATACATCATCGTATGACTGATATTGCAATTGTTGATTATGGAATGGGAAATTTACGTTCCGTACATAAAGCGCTTGAACATGTTGCACCGGCTGCTTCGATTATGGTCACCAGTGATCCAGACGTGGTGCAGAAAGCAAAACGTGTCGTAGTCCCAGGGCAAGGCGCCATGCGCAATTGTATGCATGAGCTTGAAACCCGAGGGCTACGTAAAGCCGTCATGGAAGCGGCTGCTCATAAACCATTTCTGGGTATCTGTATTGGCTTGCAAATGTTGTTTGAAGAGAGTGAAGAAGGACATACTAACGGTTTAAATATTCTACCTGGAAAGGTGGTGCACTTTCCTGCTTCAGCCATGACAACATCGGACGGGCAAAAACTTAAAGTGCCCCATATGGGCTGGAATCAAGTCTATCAAGCTGTTAAACATCCTTTATGGGAAGGGATTGCGGAAGATGCACGTTTTTATTTCGTACATAGTTACTATGTTGAAACAGCTGACTCTGCATCCATTGCTGCACGCAGTAATTATCCTTTCCCATTTACTTGTGCCGTTGCAAAGGATAATATTTTCGCTGTACAGTTCCATCCAGAAAAAAGCCAATTGGCAGGATTAACACTATTAAGTAATTTTGCCCAATGGATGCCACATTTCTAAAATCAAAAAGTAGTAAACTAACTCTATTAATCAACTATTAACTCTGATTAAGCCATGCTGATTATTCCTGCAATAGATCTCAAAGATGGACATTGTGTTCGACTCAAACAAGGGGTTATGGAAGATGCCACTGTATTTTCCAAAGAGCCTGGCGACATGGCAACACATTGGTTAAGCCAAGGCGCTCGAAGACTTCATCTTGTTGACTTGAATGGTGCATTTGCCGGCAAACCACGAAATGAAACGGCTATTCGTGAAATTGTCCAAAAGATTGATGACCAGATCCCAATTCAACTGGGTGGCGGCATTCGTGATCTCGATACGATCGAACGTTATCTGGATAATGGTATTACCTACATCATTATTGGCACTGCAGCCATTAAAATACCCGGTTTTCTGCAAGATGCCTGCAATGCTTTCCCGGGGCAGATTATGGTTGGACTGGATGCAAAAGATGGCAAAGTCGCCATCGATGGCTGGTCTAAAATAACCGGGCATGACGTGATTGACCTGGCCAGAAAATTCGAAGACTATGGTGTGGAAGCAGTTATTTACACGGATATCGGCAGAGATGGCATGCTCAGTGGCATCAACGCCAAGGCCACAGTCGAATTGGCCAGAGAATTAACCATACCGGTCATTGCCAGTGGTGGTATCACCAATATTGATGATGTTCATACACTGTGTAAAATTGAATCAGAAGGCATTATGGGTGCCATCACCGGACGGGCAATCTATGAAGGCTCGCTGGATTTTAAGGAAGCTCAGATATTAGCTGACAAACTCAGCATGAATAATGGCATCTCATAAAACAAGCTTCTCAATTGAAAATCATCATAATTAATTATCTTTCACTCACTCTCACAACCGGCCTCTAAATCTGATGAGCCTCGCTAAACGTATTATTCCATGTCTGGATGTAACCAATGGGCGTGTTGTTAAAGGAGTTAACTTTGTTGAGCTGCGTGATGCAGGGGATCCAGTGGAAATTTCACGTCGATATGATGAACAAGGTGCGGACGAACTCACTTTTCTGGATATCACAGCCAGTTCCGATAATCGCGACTTGATTCTGCATATCATAGAAGAAGTCGCTGCACAGGTATTTATTCCCTTAACCGTTGGCGGTGGTGTACGTCAGGTAGAAGATATTCGCAGACTATTAAATGCGGGTGCTGATAAAGTAAGTATCAACACATCTGCAGTCCTGAATCCACAACTGGTAGCCGATGCATCCAATCATTATGGTTCTCAATGCATTGTTATCGCTATTGATGCCAAACAGGTTAGTTCACCCGATAGTTCACCGCGTTGGGAGGTTTTTACCCATGGAGGACGTAAAGCAACAGGCATTGATGCCATTGAATGGGCAATAAAAATGCAATCCCTGGGAGCCGGCGAAATTTTACTCACCAGCATGGATAGAGATGGCACACGGAACGGTTTTGATATACCCTTAACCCGCGTGGTTTCAGACGCAGTCGATATACCGGTTATTGCCAGCGGTGGCGTTGGCAATCTGGATCATTTGGTGGATGGTATTCTACAAGGACATGCGGATGCCGTACTAGCCGCCAGTATCTTTCACTATGGCGAATTTACAGTCCAACAAGCCAAGCAGTATATGGCACAACATGGTATAGAAGTACGCTTGTAATGTTAGAATAGCTAAACTTAACTTTTGGAAGGGTTGATTCATTTATGCCTGATACCTGGCTTAGCAAAATCAACTGGTCTGAAGACGGTCTGATACCTGTGATCGCTCAGGAAGTTGACAGTGGCAAAATTCTGATGGTCGCCTGGATGAACCGGGAAGCACTCAAGCTGACGGTAGAAAAACATGAAGCAGTTTACTGGTCCCGTTCCCGCAAAAAGCTCTGGTACAAGGGCGAAGAATCGGGTCACATCCAAAAAATAAAAGATATTTACCTTGATTGTGATGAAGATGTATTACTCCTCATCGTAGAACAAATGGGTGGCATTGCCTGCCACACCGGCAGACACAATTGCTTCTTTCAGAAACTTGAAGGTAATGATTGGATCATTACTGCTCCCGTAATCAAAGATCCAGGGGAAATCTATAATAAATGACTGATCTAACCATTCTTCGCCGCTTGGCAGAAACCATTGAAACACGTAAGCTGGCTGACACAAACAGCTCATACGTAGCCAGGCTGTTCCATGGCGGACAAGATAAGATTCTCAAGAAAATAGCCGAAGAATCTGCCGAAACATTGATGGCATCAAAAGATGGCGATGTCAATCAAGTGATCTACGAAACAGCGGATCTATGGTTTCATTGTTTGATATTACTCGCCTATCACGGACTAACGCCTGATGATGTATTAAAAGAGCTGGAAAGACGCGAAGGTGTCTCTGGCATCGAAGAAAAAACATCGCGAACAACAGGATAAAGCATGGATGACTGCATATTTTGTAAAATAGCAAGAAGAGAAATTCCTGCCAATAAAATCTATGAAGATGAAGATATTCTCGCTTTTAATGACATCAATCCTGCCGCACCTGTTCATTTCTTGCTGATCCCCAGGCTGCATATTGATTCATTAGCTGAGATTCAAGATAATCATCAGAATTTATTAGGTAAAATGCTATTATTAACCCCTAAACTGGCAAAAGAACAAGGCTGCGAAGAGGGTTTTCGCACAATTATCAATACCGGGCATATAGGTGGGCAAGAGGTATTTCATTTGCACTTCCATATTATCGGTGGCAGGGAGCGTCTACCTGTAATGATTCATCACGAACAAGAGGCTGTCCGGGAATAGAGTTTTTAAATTTCATAACACAATATATTGTGTTTGAAAAATTAAAAACTAACCCATTTAAAAGGAGGAAGTCATGGGTACATTCAGTATTTGGCATTGGCTAATCGTATTGGCAGTTGTTGTTTTAGTATTTGGCACCAAAAAATTACGTAATCTGGGTAGTGATCTGGGAAGCGCCTTAAAAGGCTTCAAGGATGGAATGAAAGAGTCAGAAACTGAAAATATCACATCCCAATCAACCCATGTCAATGACCCAATCATAGAAGTCGAAGCGAGAAAGGAAACCTGGGCAAACACTTTTAAGGAAAGCACCAAAGAAGAACAACGTGCACCCATCAACACCCCCGTTCCACCCATACAAGCGAATAAAACCATAACCGAAAATAGCGCATCTCAGCCAACTAGCGTAAATAACCAGATAGCCGATGCTGAAATCAAGGAAAAAACATAGGCTAAGGCTTAAATGCTCCATAGATTCCTGGAAAACCCAGCATGCTTAGGCCTAACTAATGATTTCATTAACCCGGATATTTCATAAATTCGCACGATGATCGCGCAGGATATTGGTTTCACAAGGGATTTTTCGAAGAAGCGGTGTAGTTATTCATATACTCGACTGAGGATTCTGGGTAAGCAGGCAAGCCGCAAAGCGGCTGCTCGCAAAAATTCTTTGTGGAATCAAGAGGCAAGTGAGAGCGTGTGCAATTCATGAAATATCCGGGTTAATACAGTTTAAGTCAGTGGGACGACATGTTTGATATCAGTTTTTTAGAACTACTGGTCATTGCGATGGTTGCATTGATAGTGATCGGGCCTGAACGACTACCTACCGTGGCGCGTACATTAGGGCACTTATATGGACGCTGCCGAAACTTTGTTTATAGCATTAGAACTGACATTCATAATGAAATGCGCATGGAAGAATTAAAGAAAATGCAATCTTCTGCGCAAGAAACGATTCAATCGATTGAGAATTCAGTACAGCAGAGCGTTGATCAGTTGAAAACAACCATTGCAGACGTCAAATCTGAAGAAAATCCGTCAATAGACTTATCTGCATCACAGCCACTTACAGAATCACAACAACCACTTTCAGGTAGCAACGAATCTCCACACAGCACCCTTGATAAGGAAAGAAAATAGCAGCTTAATGGCTATCTATATAATGTCTACTGATGTTTATTCAACGTAACCAACCCCACAACTATCGCCATGCTTGAAGGCTCATTCTTATCGCACCTGGTGGAATTACGCACCAGAATGATACGTGCTCTAGGTGGACTGATGCTTGGTTTTCTTCCTTGCGCTTTTTATGCACGCGAACTATATACGCTACTGGCACAACCGCTTCTGGAGAAACTACCGCAAGGGGGGCAAATGATTGCCACTGATGTAGCGACACCTTTTTTTGTACCGATGAAAGTCGCCATGATGATGGCCTTTGTCATTACATTGCCGCACACGCTGTATCAAATATGGGCCTTTATTGCGCCTGGACTCTATTCTCATGAAAAGCGCATGGCCTTGCCTTTAGTCTTTGGCAGCAGCCTTTTATTCTTTTCCGGCATGGCATTCGCCTACTTTGCTGCACTGCCATTGGTATTTGAGTTTATTACTTATTTTGCACCGGAAGGCGTTGCCGTTATGACAGATATTAGCAAGTACCTTAGCTTTGTCTTGTCAATGTTCATTGCTTTTGGAGTAACTTTTGAAGTACCGGTGTTTGTCATCGTTTTAGTCAGAACAGGTGTGATCACGATTGAGAAACTAAAGGAAATACGTCCTTATGTGATTGTCGGAGCATTTGTTATTGCTGCCATTTTCACACCGCCCGATGTCATTTCACAATTTATGTTAGCGGTACCTCTGTGTATTCTTTATGAGTTAGGCATATTCATCGCCACTTTTATGATAAAAAAACACAGCACAGAAACCCAATCTGACCTGCCAGTAAACCCAGGAAAAGGCCGATCAGAGAAAAAAGATGATTCTATGTGAAATTAAGTGGGTAAAAATAGGGTATTGTTAATTAACCCGGATATTTCATGAATTGCACACGCTCTCACTTGACTCTTGATTCCACAAGGAATTTTTGCGAGCAGCCGCTTTGCGGCTTGCCTGCTTACCCCGAATCCTTAGTCGAGTGTATGAATAGCTACACCGCTTCTTCGAAAAATACCTTGTGAAACCAATATCCTGCGCGATCATCGTGCGAATTCATGAAATATCCGGGTTAAGTATAGAAAAATATAGTTCTCCTTAGTGTAAATGGCTTTTATCCCAGATTGGGTATGGTCTGAAAAGCTTGAGGCGTTATAATACCGGTCAAAAAACCGAATAATCCGTTCAAAATTACACTATGTCACAATCATTATTTCAGAGAACACCCTTACTTGACGGCGACGATGTCAATTCAAAACGTGAAGAGATACGTACTTATTTTCACGCTACGCTGGATTGTTATGAGCAGCTTTTTGAGACACTGCGTAATGATGAAGCCTACTATAAAAAACCCATTACACTCCGTCATCCTCTGATTTTTTATCTGGGGCATACGGCGACATTTTTTGTTAACAAACTGATTCTTGCCGGTTTAATCACCGAACGTATCAATCCCAAACTGGAATCCATCTTTGCTGTCGGCGTGGATGAAATGAGCTGGGACGATCTGGACAGCGCCCATTATGATTGGCCCACTGCGGAAGAAGTGCGTGCCTATCGAAAAACCGTGCGCAGTATGGTCGACAAGCTTATTACGGATATACCGTTGTCTTTACCGATCACTTGGGAAAGTCCCTGGTGGCCGATTCTGATGGGCATTGAGCATGAGCGCATTCACCTAGAAACCTCCTCGGTATTAATTCGCCAGCATGCGCTTGAATTTGTGCAACCCCATCAAAATTGGGAACCTTGCCGCAAATCCGGAACTGCACCGCAAAATGAATTGGTGAATGTTCCGGCAGGTGCTGTTGAGATTGGAAAAAATAAAACCCGTCAAACGCATTATGGCTGGGATAACGAATACGGCCTGCACACCGCAGATATCTCCGCTTTCCAGGCCAGCAAATATCTGGTCAGCAACCAGGAATTTTTGCCCTTTGTAGAAGCCAATGGTTACCGCACTGAAAGTTACTGGCCGGAAGAAGGCCGGTCATGGCAAAAGTTTACTCAGGCTGAATATCCCACATTTTGGATAAAAAAAGGCAATGTATGGTATCTGCGGGTAATGACCGAAGAAATACCCATGCCTTGGGACTGGCCGGTAGAAGTCAATTATCATGAGGCGAAAGCTTTTTGTAACTGGAAAGCCACCACTACCGGACAACCGGTCCGATTACCGACGGAAGATGAGTGGTATCGGCTGTATCATGTCGCACGGTTATCCGAAGTACTGTTAAACGCACCTGCTGCCGGAAATCTGCATCTGGATTACTACGCATCCAGCTGTCCGGTTACTGAATTTCCGCAGGGTGAGTTTTTCGATATTGCGGGCAATGTCTGGCAATGGACTGAAACGCCCACTTATCCCTTTGCAGGCTTTGACGTGCATCCGCTATATGACGACTTCACCACGCCTACTTTTGATAACCAGCACAACCTCATCAAGGGCGGTTCCTGGATTGCCTGCGGCAACGAAACGCTGCGCAGCGCACGCTATGCGTTTCGTCGGCATTTTTTCCAGCATGCTGGTTTTCGCTATGTGGTATCTGATGCACCAGCCATACAGCACAGTTCTAACTATGAAACCGACAAACTGCTGTCTGAATATGCTGAATTTCATTATGGTGACATGTATTTTGATGTTCCCAATTTCCCCAAGGCATTGGCTGAAATAACCATTGCTACGATGGGTAACAAACCCAAACACACTGCACTCGATCTGGGATGTGCTTCAGGTCGCTCCACCTTTGAGCTGGCGCGTCATTTTGATCATGTCACGGGCATTGATTTTTCAGCACGCTTCATCGGTCAGGGTGTTCAGCTGGCCCAACAAGGCATTCTGCGCTACACATTGACAGATGAAGGTGATCTGATTTCCTACAAGGAGCGTACCCTGGTTAGTCTGGGCCTGGATCATGTCAGCCATAAAGTCGAGTTTTATCAGGGTGATGCGTGTAACCTGAAACCCATTTTTACCGGTTACGACCTGATTCTTGCGGCTAACCTGATTGATCGTCTGTATGCCCCGGCCAAACTGCTCAACAGCATCCATATGCGCATCAATACCGGTGGCTTACTGATGATCACATCACCCTACACCTGGTTAACTGAGCACACCAAAAAAGAAGCCTGGATTGGTGGATTCAAACGTGATGGAGAGAATTTCACCACACTGGACGGTCTGAAAGAAATCCTGAATAAACACTTCCGCTTGATTCAAGGCCCACAATCCGTGCCTTTTGTCATTCGAGAAACCAAGCATAAATTCCAACATACGCTGTCAGAAGTCACCGTCTGGGAGAAGATTTCTTGAGCAGTGGTTTTGATTTTGACCACGAAATCAATCGAGAAGGAACCAGCAGCCTCAAGTATGACGGGCGGCAAAATATGTTTGGCAAGGATAATGTCATTCCGGTCTGGGTGGCAGACATGGATTTTGCCGCACCGCCTGCAGTTACCCGTGCATTGACGGAACGTGCCGTCCATCCCATTTATGGCTACACGCTTTTCCCGGAGAGTTTATATGACTCCCTCATCCACTGGATGCAACGGCGCCACGGCTGGGCCATACAGCGCGACTGGATTGTCATGTGCCCCGGCGTAGTGCCGTCGCTTAATGCCGCCGTGATGGCATTTACACAACCCGGTGAATCCGTCATCCTCCAACCGCCGGTATATTTTCCTTTTTTCTCCGCTGTCACCCAAACCGGTAGAAAACTGATCCAAAACCCGCTGCATCTGGAAAATGGCCGCTACATCATTGATTTTGACCATCTGGAACAATGCGCCCAGGATGCAAAGCTGCTATTGCTTTGCTCTCCCCATAATCCGGTCGGCAGAGTCTGGCATCTCTCTGAACTGGAGCTCCTGCTGCAGATTGCTGAGAAACATGATCTGATTATTTTTTCGGATGAAATTCACGCCGATTTGATCTACCCTGGCAATCAACACCATGCCTTGGCCGCCTTCCCGGAACACGCAGCCAGAATCATCACCGCTGTGGCCCCCAGTAAAACATTCAACATTCCCGGATTGAATTTATCTGCATTGATTATTCCCGGCATGCCAATCCGCACCACCATCACCCAAGTATTCAATAGCCTGCATGTCAGCGCATCCAACCCCTTCAGCATTGTCGCCTTTGAAGCCGCCTACCGCGAAGGAGAAGCCTGGCTGGAAGAATTGCTGGTTTATCTGCGCGATACACGTGATTGTGTCGAAACATTTTTGGCTCAACATCTGCCAGAAATCAAGGTTATCAAAGCCAAAGGCACTTATCTGTTATGGCTGGATTGCCGGGCATTGAACATGACTGATATACAACTTAAAGATTTCATGATCCAGAAAGCAAGCGTCGGCATGAGTCCCGGCACCCTGTTTGGTGCGGAAGGCAGCGGATTTATGCGGTTGAATATTGGCGCACCGCGTTGTACGATTTTACGGGTATTGGAGAGAATCAGGCAGGCGAGGAATTAACCCGGATATTTCATGAATTCGCACGATGATCGCGCAGGATATTGGTTTCACAAGGGATTTTTCGAAGAAGCGGTGTAGTTATTCATACAC
>CXWL01004446.1_pt1 | contig 16748 bp, 22 predicted proteins | sample 590931 | NCBI WGS metagenome assembly CXWL01 (sample SAMEA3498368, study PRJEB10139) | groundwater metagenome | biome: water well; material: biofilm material | place: Germany | collected 2015-04-27 | reverse complement strand
ACAGCACCGTGCGCTCGCCGCCGGCGTCCAGGAAGCAATGGCCCCCGAGCCAGGTCGCGTGGCGGCTGCCGCTGCCGAATCCCCAGGTGCCGCTCGCCTTCCAGCCGCCCTCGACCGGCTCGGCGCGGCACTGCGGCCCGGTCTGGTAGCCCCAGGCCAGCACCGCGCGCGGATCGCCGAAGACTTCCCGCGCGGCCGGCGGCGCGAGGTAGGCCGCCGACATCGCGCAGCCGTTGTTCTGCACCAGGCACCAGGCGGTGCTGGCGTCGCCCTCGGCGATCGCGAGTATCACTTCAAAGAACGCCGGCAGGTCGAGTTCCGCGCCGTCCACCGAGCGCGGCAGCAGCATGCGGAACATTTTCGCCGCGTGCAGCGCGTCCAGCACGTCGGGCGTGAGCGCGTGCGCCGCCTCGATGCGCGGCGCGGCGACCTGCAGCAGGGGCGTCAACTCGCGCGCCCGGGAAATCTGCATTTCGGGATTCACGTGGCCGGAGTCTGGCATAAGATGGCCGCCCCGATTAAATCCGAGGGAAGAAAATGAGCGAACCGCTGCCGCCCATCCGCCGCATCGTCACCGGGCACGACAGCCAGGGCCGCGCCTGCATCGTGGAAGACGCGCCCGCCACCGCGATCCGCACCGTCGCCGAGCGCCCCGGCTATCGCGCGGTGAACGTCTGGAGGACGAACCAGACCCCCGCACGAATCGAAGATGTCGATTCGGTCAATGAACATCAGGGAATCCTGCCGCCGAAAAGCGGCACCATCCTGCGCATCATCGACTTCCCGCCCGAGCCCGCCGATCCGGCCGAGCGCGACCGGCGCATCCGCGCCACCTTCGGCGGCATCTTCCACGACGCCACCCACGACGGGCGCAAGCACCCGGGCATGCACAAGACCGACACCGTGGACTATGCGATCTGCCTGGAGGGCGAAATCTGGTCGGTGATGGACGAGGGCGAAACCCTGATGCGCGCCGGCGACGTCCTGGTCCAGCGCGGCACCAACCACGCCTGGGCCAACCGCTCGCAGAAAACCGCGCGCATCGCCTTCGTGCTGATCGACGGCAAACGCTGAGGGGGCAATTAAATCAGGGACAGTCCACGATTTCGCTCAGGGAAATCGTGGACTGTCCCTGATTTAATTCAGACGGGGGTGAACATCGGCACCGGCGGGCCGCCGTCGGTGGGCTTGAAAGTCACCTTCACTTTCATGCCTATCTTTACCGCGTCGAGATCGCAATCGACGATGTTGGTGAGCATCGAGACGCCTTCTTCCAGCGTCACGTAGGCGATGCAATACGGCACCGGCACGCCCCGGCGCAGGACGCTGCAGGTGTAGATCGTCCCGGTGCCTTTTGCATCGCGCCACTCGGTCTTGTCGGAGAAGCAGAACGGGCACAGCGCGCGCGGGTAGTGGTGATATTCGCCGCAGGCGCCGCATTTCTTTATGAGCAGCTTGCCTTCGCCGGCAGCATCGAAGTAAGCCTTGTTCTCCGGATTGACCGAAGGCGGCGGAATTTTCCGTTCCATCATTCACGCTCCATGATCAAGGTTGCGCTTCCATGCCGGGTTCCCAGCTGGCCGCCGGTGCCTTGCGCCAGCGCCAGGCCGCAGTCCTTCACCTGGACCTTCGGATGCGCCTCGCCGCGCAGCTGGCGCACGGCTTCGATCACCTTGGTCATGCCGCCGCGGTTGGCCGGATGGTTGTTGCACAGCCCGCCGCCATCGGTGTTGAAGGGCAGCTTGCCGCTGCCGGAGATCAGGTTGCCGTCGGCGACGAACTTCCCGCCCTCGCCCTTCTTGCAGAAGCCGAGGTCCTCGAGCTGCACCACCACCGTGATGGTGAAACTGTCGTAGATCGAGGCGTACTTGATGTCGGCAGGCTTCACGCCGGCCTCCGCGAACGCGGCGGCGCCCGACCAGGCCGCGCCCGACGTGGTCAGCGTGAGCTTGCCGCCCGCCTGCCCTTTCGAAGACTCGCCGGCGCCGATCAGCTTCACCGGGGGGCGCTTCAGTTTCTTCGCGATCTCCGGCCGCGCCACGATCAGCGCGCCGCCGCCGTCGCTCACCACGCAGCAATCCATGCGGTGCAGCGGGTCGGCGACCATCGGCGAGTCGAGCACCTCCTTCACCGTCACCACTTCGCGCAGCATGGCGTGCTCGTTGTGCTGCGCGTGGTGCGAGGCCGCCACCTTGACCCAGGCGAGCTGCTCCGAGGTGGTGCCGAACTCGTGCATGTGGCGCATCGCCACCATGGCGTAGCTGTTTGTGGTCACGATGCCGTAAGGCGCTTCGAACGGCGCGTCCGGCAGGTTCGCGCCCCAGGTGCGCGGCTGCGTGCCGCTGTGGCCCTCGGAGCGCGGCCGTCCCGCCAGAGTAATCAGGGCGACGTTGCACTTGCCCAGCGCGATCGCCTGCGCGGCGTGCGCGACATGGATCAGGTAGGAAGTGCCGCCCGTGTCGGTGGAATCGAGGTGCCGCAACTTCAGGCCCATGTAATCCGCCATCGACAACGGCCCCAGGCCCGGCGCATCGCCGGCGCAAAAATAGCCGTCGACATCCTGTTTCGTCAGGCCGGCGTCTTCCAGCGCGCCTTTCGCGACCTCGGCATGCAGCTGCGCGACCGACTTGCCCTCGGCCTTGCGGGTCGGATGCTCGTAAGCGCCGACGAGGTATGCTTTTCCTTTGATGCTCATGAGGGGCATTTTCGCTTAAAATGCGTCCCTCGCGTATCGGGCGGCGCGAAACTGGTAGTACCCACGTTTCCACACACGGGTGGTTAGCTCAGCGGTAGAGCACTGCCTTCACACGGCAGGGGCCATAGGTTCGATCCCTATACCACCCACCAACATTCCTCTGCATGAGCACATTCGACCTCCCCTCCATGCGCTCGGCCCTCTTCGTGCCGCTCGCGGACGACCGCTTCCTCGCCAAGGCGCACGAGCGCGGCGCCGACGCGCTGCTGCTGGATCTCGAGGATTCCGTGCCGCCGGCGCAGAAGGCCGCGGCGCGCGCGCGGCTGCCGGAGGCGGCGCGCAAGCTCGCGGCGCAGGGTGCGACGCTGATGGTGCGCGTCAATTCGCTGCCGGAGTGGTTCGCGGACGACCTGAAGGCCGCGGCGCAGACGCCGGCGAAGGTGATTTTCCTGCCGAAAGTGGAATCCGCAGAGCAGGTGCTTGCCGCCGAGCGTTTGCTCGGGGCCAGCAAAGCGAAGCTGGTGGCGATGCTGGAATCGCCGGCATCGGTGCTGTCCGCGGTGGAGATTTCCCGCGCGGGGACGAGGCTCGCGGGTCTCGTGTTCGGCAGCGAGGACTACTGCGGCGTGCTTGGCATCTCTTCTTCCAGCGCGGCCCTCGACTGGCCCGCGCAGGCCGTCGCCACGGCGGCACGCGCCCGCGGCCTGGCGGCGATCGGATTGCCCGGGCCCGTCGCGGAAATCGCGGACATTGGAGCGTTTACCCGCCTGCTGGAAAAGGCCAAGGCGATGGGCTTTACCTGCTGCACCTGCATCCATCCGAAGCAGGTCGTCGCGGCGAACACTGTTTATTCGCCTTCAGCAGAGGAAATCGCGCTTGCGAAGGAAATCGTCACTGCTTTCGAAGCAGCGCTGAAAGAGGGAAAAGGCGCCTTTGCCTTGCACGGACGAATGATCGACGCGCCGATCGTGGACCAGGCTCGCGCTACTCTCGCGCGAGTCCGCTAGGACTTACAGGCGATAGTCCAGAACGCCTCGTCCAGGGCCCCTGCGACGATTTCTTCCCAGCGACCCACGCGCGCGCTCTTGTCCACCGCCGCGCCGGCGCCCATCTGGCCGGCGAAATCGATGGAGGACAGTAGCCGGACGCGCCGTCCTTCGCAGTCGTACTCGCGCAGCACCACGGTGGAAAAGAGGCCCTTCCCCTCTGGCGTGAAATCCTGCCTCCTGAAGTCGTACATGCCGGACATCTTCGCCATCGCGCCGCTGCGCAGGATGGTGGCTGGGTCAGCATAGGCCGAAGCGATGTAGTCGCCCCGGCCCACGGGGGTCCAGTCCGCCGCCGCACCGGCGCACCAGAGCGCGAGCAGCAGCGCGAAGCTAAACGAGCGAGCCACGCCGCGCCAGCGCTTCGCGCTCGAAGCCCGCGACCTTCTTGTAGGCCTCCGACATCGCGGCCATCTCCGCGTTGGACATCACGTCCTCGATGCGCGCGAAGGGCCTGTCGCCGCTGCGTTTCCAGACTTCGCGCAGGATCGCATCCGGCGGATTGGCGCGGTTCATCAGGACCAGGTCGCTGGTTGCCTTGAGCCTCGCGTGCTCATACTGTTGCAGTGCATCTTCCATGCTTTTGCTCTTCGAAATACAGCCAGCCAAAGTCCTTGCATCAAGGATTGCCTGCCCAGCGCCGTTCGATCCCCTGGGATACATCGGGTGCGCGGCGTCGCCCAGCAGCGTGATCCGGCCCTTCGTCCACCAGGGCAGCGGGTCGCGGTCCACCATCGGGTATTCGAGAACCTGCTCCGAGTCGCGGATCATCGCCGCGCAGTCGAGCCAGTCGAAGCGCCATTGCTCGAACACCGGGTAGAAGTCCTCGATCCTGCCGCCGAGGTTCCAGTCCTGCATCACGTTGCGCGGCGACTGGATCTCGGCGACCCAGTTCACCAGCTGCAGACCGTCCGCCTCCGGCTTGCGGATGGGATAGATCACCATCTTGCCCGCCTCCAGCCAGCCCGCCACCGCCATGCTGGCGCCGCCGAGGAAGGGCTTCATGCGCGTCACGCCGCGCCACATGTTGATGCCCTGGTACGAAGGCGGGCCTTCGCCGGGAAAGAGCTGCCTGCGTACCGCGGAATGGATGCCGTCGCAGCCGATCACGCAGCTGCCCGTGACGGAGGTTCCGTCCTCGAATTTGGCCGTTCCTTCTTCCGTCACGGAAACGCATTTCTTCCCGGTGAGGAAGGCATCACGGCCCAATCTTTCAAGAACGGCTTCAAGCAGGACCTGGTGCAGGTCGGCACGGTGGATGGACAGCTGCGGCCATTCATGGCCGGCGCCGCGCCCGCGCGGCTCCCTGAAGATGAACTGGCCGAAGCGGTTGTAGAAGCGCAGTTCCTGCGTCTCCACCGCGACGCGCGCGAGCCGGTCCTGCAATCCGAGCTCGGTCAGTTCGCGCATGCCGTGCGGCAGCAGGTTGACTCCCACCCCCAGCGCCTTGATCTCGGGCGCGGCCTCGAACACGCGGCAGGCGATGCCGGCCTGGTGCAGCGAGAGCGCGAGCGTCAGCCCGCCGATGCCGCCGCCGATGATCAGGACTTGCATCGCCGGATTCTATTCCGGGATCGCAAGCCGGCCGGCGAGCTTGTAGTCGCCGCCGCGCCCGGGCGTCACGATCACCAGCTCCGTGGTGGCCGGTCTGACCCCGGTGAACGCCATGGTGGTGGAGCCGTGCGTGACGAGGATCAGGTTGCCTTTCGCCGGCGCCGACGCGACCAGCGCGCGAAACGCGGCGAGCTGCCGCTCGCGGTTGCCTTCGAAGCCGAAGAGGTTGTCGAGCGTCGGGCTCGACTGCGAGCCGCCGAAGGCAAGCGTGGCGGTCTCCAGGCAGCGGCACCAGCGGCTGGAAAGCACGCGGCCCACCGGAATCGCACGATGCCAGATCGCCGTGCCCAGCCGCCGCGCCTCGCGGCGCCCCGCGTCGCTGAGGTTGCGCTGCGTGGTGCAATCCTCGAGCCTGAAACCCGGCGGATCGCCGACGCCCGGATCGGTCACGGCGTGGCGGATCAGGACGACCTGCCCGCCCTTTTTCAGCAGCGACCAGAGTTTTTCGTCCGCGCCCGCCGCCAGGGGCAGCAGCAGCGCGGCGAACAGGAGCGATCGCAGCAAGCTAGTCTGCGGAAATGCGCGCCTCGCGCACTACGCGCCCCCAGCGTTCCAGGTCGCTCTCGATCAGCTTCGCGAGTTCGGCCGGCGTGCCGGTGCGCGGGCTCAGGCCCTGCTTCAGCAGCCCGGCGCGCACCTCCGCGTCGCCGAGGATGGCGGCGAGTTCCGCGCCCATGAACGTCACCACCTCGCGCGGCAGGCCGGCGGGGCCGAGCAGCGCGTACCAGATGTCCACGTCGATGTCGCGCACGCCCGCCTCGGCGAGCGAGGGAACGTTCGGGGTGGCCGGCGAGCGCTGCGCGCCGCCGGAAGCGATCATGTTGAGCTTGCCCGCCTGCACCTGCGGCAGCGCGACGTGCACCGGCAGGAACATGAGCTGCACCTGGCCGCCGAGGAGGTCGGTCACCGCGCCGGCGGAACCCTTGTAGGGCACGTGCACCATGTTCACGGCGAAATGCAGCTTGAGCAGCTCCATCGCGAGGTGGTGCGGCGTCGCGTTGCCCGGCGAGGCGTAATTCAGCTTTCCCGGTTGCGACTTCGCGAGCGCGACGAGCTCCGCCACCGTCTTCGCCGGCACGGAGGGATGCGCCACCAGCGACAGGTTGCCGATCGCGGCCAGGCCGATGGGCGTCATGCCCTTGGGGTCGTAGGGCACGGTCTTGTTCAGCACCGCGCTCTGCACGATGGTAGTCGCGGTAAAGAGCAGCGTGTAGCCGTCTGCGGGCGACTTGGCGACCGCCTCGGTGCCGATGTTGCCGCTGGCGCCGGGCCGGTTCTCGACCACCACCGGGTTCTTCGTGCGCTCCTGCAGCTTCTGCGCGAACACCCGGGCGAGGATGTCGATCCCGGTGCCCGGCGTGAAGGGCACCACCAGCTTGACCGGTCGGTTTGGGTATTGGGCATTTGCAGCCGTTGTGACTGCAAAAAATACAAATATCAAGAATCTTTTCATGAACCCATTATAGCGACGCTAGACTTCCTCATGAACGTGAGTCTCGACGATATCCGCAGCGCAGCAAGCCGCATCGCCGGCGCGGTGGAGCGCACGCCCTGCCTGCACAGCCGCACCCTGTCGGGCCTCACCGGGGCCGAGGTCTGGCTCAAGTTCGAGAACCTCCAGTTCACCGCCTCGTTCAAGGAACGCGGCGCGCTGAACAGGCTGCTGCTGCTCGGCGAAGCCGGCCGCAGGCGCGGCGTCATCGCGATGAGCGCCGGCAACCACGCGCAGGGCGTGGCGCACCACGCAACGCGCCTCGGCGCGCGCGCGGTGATCGTGATGCCGCGCGGCACGCCGAACACCAAGGTGCGCGGCACGCAGGTCCTCGGCGCCGAAGTCGTGCTCGAAGGCGACACCCTCGCCGACGCCGCTCGCCACGCGCGCGAACTGGAGAAACGCGAGGGTCTCACCTTCATCCATCCCTACGACGATCCGGCCATCATCGCAGGCCAGGGAACCGTCGCGCTGGAAATGCTCGAGCAGGCGCCTGAACTGGACGTGCTCGTGGTGCCCATCGGCGGCGGCGGCCTGGTTTCCGGCATGGCCGTGGCCGCGAAAGCGCTCAAGCCCGGGATCGAGGTGGTCGGCGTCGAGTCGAGGAACTACAGCGCCATGCACCAGCGGCTCAACAACCTGCCGGTGCGGGTCGGTGGCGACACCATCGCCGAAGGCATGGCGGTGAGGGATGTGGGAAATCTACCGGTTTCCATTCTTTCTTCCTTCCGCACTGAAATACTCATCGTCGAAGAAGAAACCATAGAAAGATCGATCGTCGCGTTGATCGAGATCGAAAAGACCGTCGCCGAAGGCGCAGGCGCGGCCGGGCTTGCCGCCCTGCTCCAGCACCCTGCGCGCTTTGCCGGCAGGCGCGTCGGCATTCCGATCTGCGGCGGCAACATCGATTCGCGCCTGCTCTCGGCGGTGCTGATGCGCGGCCTGGTGCGCGACGGGAAACTTGTTCGCCTGCGCGTGGTGATGCCCGACATCGCCGGCAGCCTCGCCAAGGTCACGACGATGATCGGCGAGGCCGGCGGCAACATCATCGAAGTCCAGCACCAGCGCGTCTTCGGCACCGCCTCGATCAAGTCGCCCGAGGTCGAGTTCGTCGTCGAGACGCGCGACCGGGAGCATACGCAAGCCCTCGTCGAGGAATTGCGGAAAAAGCGGGTAAGAGCCGAACTGCAGTAAATCAGGGACAGACCACGATTAAATTAATGGTGGACTGTCCCTGATTTAGGCGTGTCCCTGATTTAGGCGGGAACGGAGATTTCGACGAGGTTCAGGTCCGGGTCGCGCACGTAGACGGAGCGCAGTTTGTGCACGGCGCCGGTTTTCATGACCGGACCTTCGAGGATCGGAACATTGGCTTGCTTCAGTTTTTCGATCACCTGTTCCAAAGGCACGGAAGCGATAAAACAGAGATCAAGCGTCCCCGGCGCGGCGACGTGGGCGCGCGGCGTGAATTCCTTGCCCCACTCGTGAACGTTGATTTTCTGGTTGCCAAACTTGAGGGCAATGCGGGTTTCTGTGGGGGTTTGAAATTTTTCCATTTTCATTCCCAAAACAGAATAAAAATTCAAACAAGCATCCAGATCCCTGGTCGTAAGTACCACGTGGTCGATGTGATCGATCATTTTCTTTTCAGCATGCGCAGGGGGTTGTATTCCAGCACCGTCTCGCCGCGCTGGTTGACCACCTTGTTGGCGAAGCGCACCAGGCCGCGGTCGCCTTTCGAAGTCAGGCGAGCTTCGGTCACCGCGGATTCGACGTGGATGGTGTCGCCGACCGAGGTCGGACCCTTCACGTCGAGCGTGGCGTTCAGGAACGCGAGACCGGTGTCCTGCATCGTCGGCAGAAGCAGACCTTCGGCGAAGGAATAGACCAGCGCGCCGGGCACGGGGCGGCCCTTGATCGCGCGATTCGAGTCGTCTGCCACCGCGAACAGCTCTTCGGTGAGCCAGGTCAGGTTGACGAAGCTCGCCAGGTCCGACTCGGCGATGGTGCGGCGGTGGGTGCGGAAGCGGAAGCCCACCTTCAGGTCTTCGTAGCAGTAGCCGCGCCCGATGATCGGGAGGATGTCGCTCATGGCGGCATTTTACTCAGAGGAATGCGGCCGACAGCAGCGTGACGCCTGAAACCAGCATCAAGCCGTCCATCAGCAGGCGGAAGCGGCCGGCATCCATCTTCAGCACGAAGCGCTTGGCGATGAAGGCGCCCGCCATCAGCGTCGAGCCCACGATCAGGCCTTTCAGCACAACGTCCCAGGGCAGCGCGCCGAAGCTGCTGAAGACCGCGATCTTGGCGAGATAGACGGCGAGCGACGCGGCGGCCTCGGTGGAGAGGAACGCGCCCTTGACCAGGCCGGTGGCGAGGAAGATCGGCGCGGTGAGCGGGCCGGTGGAGACCACCACGCCGGTGAGGTAGCCGACCGGCACGCCGATCAGCGCCAGGTGCGGCAGCCGCAGCCTGAAGTCGTGCGCCGCCATCCAGCGCCGCACGCCGATCATGGCGATGAAGAACACGCCGAGGGCGGCCTCGATGATGCGCACCGGCAGCACCAGCAGCGTCGCCGCGCCTAGCGCCGCGAACGGCATGGCGCTGGCCGAGTACGCCGCGCAGGCGCGCCAGTCCACCTCCCGCCACCAGGCCATGATGCGCGACAGGTTGGCCATGATCGCGGCGATCGCCATGATCGGCACCGCCTGCAGCGGGCCGAACACGATCACCAGCACCGGCATCAGCATGATCGAGGAACCGAAGCCGACAATGCCGGAGAGCGTGCCGGCAACCAGGCCGATGGCGAGGATCAGGACGAAATCCATCAGGCCGGTTCCAGCACCGCTTCCCAGGCGACCTTGGGTAGCGCGTAGCGATGGATCGTCATCTCTTCAATACTGAGCATTCGCCAGCCGGTCGCGAACATGCGCTCGACGTCCGCCCGGTCGAAGAAGCGCTTGGGCTCGCCGTCGACCTGGTAGTAGCGCGGTTCGATTTCCGGATGGCCGCTGGCGCCAAAATTGTGGTCATTCGTGGAGTTGAGTCTGCACAGCAGCACGCCTCCCGGGCGCAGCGCATCGCGGATACGTGCGGCCAGCGCCAGCGTTTCAGGCCACGGAAAGTAATGCAGCGACAGGCTCGCCACCACCGCGCCGGCGCTTCCCGGCGCGAGCGGAAACGGCGCACGCAGGTCCTGGCAGTGAAACGTCGCCGACGGCACCCTCGCCTTCGCGCCGGCGATCGCACGCCCGGAAAGATCGACGCCGACAACCGCGTGGCCGGCCGCAGCCAGCACTNNGCCGCAGCCAGCACCGCCGAATCCTGGCCGCTGCCGCAGCCGAGTTCCAGGATTGGCGCACCGACGGCACCTTGCGTCAGAAGCGGCAGCCAGCGCTGCAACCACAGATCCTCGCGCGAAGATGCGTTCACTGTTTCGGGCATGGCGCCATTCTCGCCGACCCGGCTAGACTCCGCCCATGACCAGATTTGGCCGCCCGTTGCGCAGCCGCTTCCTGCTGGAACGCGGCACCGATTTCATCAACCACGGCTCCTTCGGCGCGACGCCGCGCGCGGTGCTCGCGGCCGCGCAGCGCTGGCGGCTGCGCATGGAGGCGAACCCGGACCGCTTCCTGCGCTACGACCGCCCGCGCGCCTTGCGCGACGCCGCGGGCAGCCTCGCGCGGCTGGTGAACGCGAAGGCGCAGGACGTGGCGTTCGTCGAAAACGCCACTTCGGGCATGAACGCCGTCCTGCGTTCGCTCGAATTCCGGCGCGGCGACGAAATCCTCGCCACCACGCACGTCTACAACGCGGTACGCCAGACGATCCGCGACGTCTGCCGGCGCACCGGCGCGAAGTTCGTCGAGGCGCGGATTGATTTGCCCGTGGATGACGTTGAAGATCTGATTTTCCCCATACGGGAAAAACTGAATCGCCGTACCAGGCTGCTCGTCCTGGATCACATCGCCTCCCCGACCGGCCTGGTTTTCCCGGTGAAGCGCATCGCCGCCCTCGCCCGCAGGCACGGCGCGAAGGTCCTGGTCGACGGCGCGCACGCGCCCGGCCAGTTGAAGCTCGACATTCCGTCGCTCGGCGTCGACTGGTACGCGGGCAACTGCCACAAGTGGCTGTTCGCGCCCAAGGGCTGCGGCTTCCTCTGGGCAAGGCGCAGCGCGCAGGCCGGGATCCATCCGCCGGTGATCTCGCACGGCTACGGCAGGGGCTACACGGAGGAATTCGACTGGACCGGCACGCGCGATTTCTCGGCCTGGCTCGCGATTCCGGACGGCATCGATTTTTTCAGGAACCTGGGGCCGGAACGCACCAGGGCCTACTGCCACAAGCTTGCCGTTCAAATGGCAAAGGAAATATCCGCCGCCTGGGGTACCGGGTGCGACGGTCCGCCGGAACTGCACGGCTCGATGATGGCTTTCCGCCTGCCCGATCGCCTGCAGGGGCGCGATCCGGCGCAGCTGCTGCGCGACCTGATGGTCCGGCGCGGCATCATGGTCCCCGTCATGGAGATCGGCGGCGCCCTCTGGACACGCGTCTCTGCGCAGGTCTACAACGCGCCCGAAGATTACGAGCGGCTGCAAAGACTGTTCGAGCCTCGCTAGAGCATTTCCAGGGGTTGCGGCCCGGTGGGCGGCGGGAAAAGCCGGTCCAGCTCGAGAATTTGTTTTTCATCCAAAGCAAAATCCAACGCGCCGAGATTTTCGCGCAGGCGATCTCGGTTCCCGGTTTTCGGGATCACGATCACGCCCTCCTTCGACAGCAGCCAGGCGAGCGCGGCCTGCGCCGGCGTCATGCCGTGCCGTTTCGAAAATCCAATGAGATTCGGATCCTTCAGCAGCCGCGCCTGCTCGATCGGCGAATAGGCCATGACCGGCACGCGCTTCGCCTGCAGCCAGGGCAGCAGGTCCCACTCGATGCCGCGGCGCGACAGGTTGAAGAGCAGCTGGTTGGCGGCCAGCGCGCCGCCGCCCGGCGCCTTGCACCATTCCTCCGTGTCGGCGAAGTCCAGGTTGCTGACGCCGAAATGGCGGATCTTGCCCGCCTTCTGCAGCGCCACGAAGGCTTCGATGGTCTCGGCGAACGGCACGTTGCCGCGCCAGTGCAGCAGGTAAAGGTCGATGCGGTCGGTCTGCAAGCGCTTCAGGCTGCGCTCGCAGGCCAGCGGCACACCCTTCCTGGACGCATTGTGCGGGTACACCTTGGAAACAAGGAAGACCTCGTCGCGCCGGCCGGCGATCGCCTCGCCCACCAGTTCCTCGGAGCGGCCGTCGCCGTACATTTCCGCGGTGTCGATCAGCTTCGCGCCGAGGTCCAGGCCGAGGCGCAGCGTGGCGATCTCCTCGCCGCGGTCGGCGCGCCGGTCGCCGATGTTCCAGGCGCCCATGCCGAAGGCCGGCACCTGCTCGCCCGAGGGCAAGGCAACCCGCTTCATGGCTTGGCGAACTTGAGGGTAAAGCGGTCGCTCTCCCCGATGGCGGCATATTTTGCGCGGTCCTGGTCCTTGAGGCGGTAGGTCGGCGGCAGCGTCCAGACGCCTTCGGGATGGTCCTTGTTGTCTTTCGGGTTCGCGTTCACCTCGCTGCGGCCGGCGAGACGGAAGCCCGCCTTCTCGATCAGTGCGATGGCGTAATCCTCGCGCACGTAGCCCGATTTCATCTGCGCTTCCTGCGTCAGGCCGGTGCGCCCACGGTGGTCGACCACGCCGAGGATGCCGCCCGGCTTCAGCGCCTGGTGGAAGGCGCGCAGCGCGCCTTCGGCCTCGCCGCGCTCGATCCAGTTGTGCAGGTTGCGGAAGGTCAGCACGAAATCGGCGCTGCCCGGCGGCGCGACCGCGTGCAGGCCGGCGTTGAACTTCGTCACCACCACCTTGCCGTAGAGCGCCGGCTCGGCCTTGAGGCGGTCGAGCAGTTTCTGGTGGTCTTCCTTGTAGGGCGACACCGCCGTCTCGTCGCGGTTGGCGGCGATGAAGCGGCCTTTCGCCTGCAGGTACGGCGCGAGGATCTCCATGTAGTAGCCGCCGCTGCCGGGCAGGATCTCCACCACCACGCTGTCCGGCCGGACGCCGAAGAATGCGAGCGTTTCCGCCGGGTGCCGGTGCGGATCGCGCACCACGTTGCGCTCGCTTCGATGCGGCGCGGACAGCAGCTTCGTGAAATCCTGGGCCTGCGCCGGAATCGCCGGCAGCCAGACCAGCAAGGCAAGCAGGAACCTATTCAGCATGGATGTTGGCCGCCTTGGCGATGCGCGCGAACTTGACCGCCTCGGCGCGGATCAGCTCGCCGAAGGCCTGCGGCGAGCCGCCGGCCATGTCCAGGCCCTGCGCGGCGAAGCTCTTCTGGATCTCCGCGCTGCCGAGCACCGCCACCACGTCGGCATGGATCTTCGCCACCACCTCGGGCGGCGTGCCCGCCGGCGCGAGCAGTCCGTACCAGCTCGTCAGCTCGAAATCCGCGAGGCCCGCCTCGACCATGCTCGGCACCTCCGGCATCTGCGGCGAGCGCTTCTTCGAAGTCACCGCGAGCGCGCGCAGGCGGCCGGCCTGCACGAAGCGCAGCACCGAAGCCACCGAGGCGTAGGTGGACTGGACCTGGCCGGAGACCGCGTCGGCGGTGGCCGGCCCGGAGCCCTTGTACGGCACGTGCAGGATGTCGGCGCCGGTCTGCAGCTTGAACAGCTCGCCCGCGAAATGGTGCACGCTGCCGCCGCCCGAGGACGAATACGACAGCGTGCCCGGCTTCGCCTTGGCGAGCGCGATGAGTTCCTTCACGTCCTTCGCCGCCAGCGCCGGATTCACCGCCAGCACCAGCGGCGCGCTGGCCATCTGCACGATCGGCGTGAAATCGCGCACCGGGTCGTAGGGCAGCTTCTTGTGCGTCACCGGGTTGAGCGTGAGTTCGGTGGCATAGGCCATCAGCAGCGTGTAGCCGTCGGGCTTCGCCTTGGCCACCGCGTCGGTGGCGATGATCGCGTTGGCGCCGGGCCGGTTGTCGATGATGATCGGCTGGCCCCAGCGCGTCGACAGCGGCGTCTGCACCAGGCGCGCGACCAGGTCGGTGCCGCCGCCGGGCGGATAGCCGACGAAGATGCGCACCGGGCGGTCCGGCCAGCCCTGCGCCGACGCGGTTCCGGTCACGGCGAGCAGGCCGGCGAGCAGGTACATCAGGACGAGCAGTGGTCTCATTGTCTTGTCACCAGGAAAGTTAGCTTGCGTTGCCGGTCTTCGGTCTGGAAAACCACGTTGACCATGTGGGGCTCATTGTCCACGAGCAGGACGAACAGGCGGTACTGGAAACCCTGGTTGCTGAGCAGGTCGTAAAGATAGCCCTTGCGGTACGGGCCCGCATAGCCTTTCTCCTTCGATGCGATCTCATTGCTGCCGACCAGGAAATCGCCCTCTATGGGGAATATGCGCGACTTTTCGAAGTATGCGCCACTCTTTGCCGGGTTCACCGGCGTGCCGCCCGGCCCTGCCGCCGGAAATCGTACCGGGGCGCCGTTGGTATTCCCGCGCCACGCGTAGCCCGCCGCCGGCGTGACGGCGTGTCCGCCTTCCCCGCATTCGATCGCGACCCATTTGCGCAGTTCCTGCGGCACGACCACCTGCGAGGCCGCCGGCGCCGAATCGCACGAGGGCGAGCGCTGGGCCAGGGCGCAGAGGGGAACGGCCAGCAGCAGCAGAACGATATTTCGCATGACCAGGAAAGTTCCCATGCCGGAATGCCGGCTTCAGTTAGACCGCCGTGAGTTTGACCCTGCCGACATTGCCGAGCTTCGCATGCCGCTTTGCATGCCAGAGATCGTGGTTGTACTGCATCGCCAGCCAGCTTTCGGGCGAGCGGCCCAGCGCCTTCGAAAGGCGCAGCGCCATCTCAGGGCTGATGCCGCTGCCGCCGGTGAGAATGCGATTCAGGGTCGAGGCGGCTACTCCAAGCTTTGCGGCAAGCTCGCGGCCGCTCAGATTGTTGGGCTCAAGATACACCTCGGTAATGAACTCACCCGGGTGGGGCGGATTGTGCATGGCCATCAGTGATAGTCCTCATAGTCCAGGACGAAGGCATGTCCGTCCTTGAATTCAAAAGTCATGCGCCAGTTGCCATTCACCCACACCGACCACCGGCCCCGTTCTTCCCCCTTCAGGGGATGCAGCCGAAACCCTGGAATGTCCATGTCATCGACGGACTTGGCCGTGTCCAGGGCCGCAAACAGCATTCGGAGCCTCCTGGCATGATGGGGCTGGATGCCCGCCGCGCTTCCCGACTCAAAGAACTTCCTCAATCCTTTGTGCCGGAACGATTGAATCATTCACGCCAGTATACCGTGTTGCGCATCACGCAACAAGCGGCCCAACGTCAGGCCGGGGTGTCCACTCCATCGGATGAGGGTCCGCGTCGCTCACCAACGCGCTGTCAGGCGGCAACGTGAATATCACGCGCTATTTCTCGAAGCAGAGCCAAACGCCCTTCTTCCATGCTCGTAAACCCTTCTTGGCTGACACGACATCAAAGCCTGGCAGGCGTCTAGCAAAGACGCGCATCACCTGTCTTCTGTGTGGCCATTCGGCCGCCATCTCGATTCGCCTGCCGTCGAGCATGTAGACGATCCAATTGGACTCAATTCCCCACTCAAAATCCGCTAGTTCGCGGACGAACCGGACCCCGGTTATTTCGTCCAGCCGGAAGACGTCTTTCTGACCGAACGCGACATACTCGATGGCGTCGTCGGATATAGTCATCGACGTATAGTTAACCGGCTTTCTCAGGTCGATGTACAGATAGATCCCGATTGCCGCGAGAAACGCCGCCCACAATCCAACCTCATATTCGGGCCACTGCTTTCCGCTGACAAAGACTACGATGGTTGCCAGCCCGATGACGAAAGGCTGAAGCAGATTTGCCGTTTGCCTGGATAAGCGAAGCATTGGCCTGGCGCCTGACGTCCGGCTTCAGGCGCGCGCCGCTCGCGGCGCGTCGCTCTCCAAGCCGTTGTTGGAGGGAACGCTCTTCAACTCGGCCCCACATGGAGGGTCTGCAATCGGCCCAAAGCGGACGTTCCGTTACTCATTCCGACCGCCATGGGGTCATCCGCGGTATCCAGCGCGGGACGGCGGCGCGGAACGCCTCGTACTCTTTCCCAAACGTCTGCTCGAGCGAAGGTTCTTCGTACGCCACGACCTGGACGTGGAAGGCGAGCCACAACAGCGCGCCGTAGACGATGAGGCGCCAATCGCCCATCAGCACGGCTTGACCCAGGATGATGGCTACGACCGCGACGAATATTGGATTACGCACATAACGGTAGAGACCGGTCGCCACAAGATTCCGGGGTGGCGCGATGGGCGCAGGGGTGCCGAGACCCTGCAGCGCGAAACGCGCAAATGCGTCAACGAGCCCAGGCACGCCTGCGAGAATCATTATCGCGCCGATGCCGCGCGTCAGCTCCAGACCAAGGAACGGCGGCTGGAGTTGCCAACCCGTGATCAACCATGGAATGAGCCCCGCCAGCGTACATGGGGCGACCACGAAGAAAACCGCCGATCCCAGGACGGCAATGGTTCGTTGCTCGGCGGTTCCCGACACGCGTCGCTGCGGGCTCATTCCACCCCCTTAACGTGGAAGCCAGCGGCGCGCGGCCACTGACGCTTGCGACTCGCGACGCTTCCTGCGCGTCCGCTGCGCTGCCGGGTTATGCCGCAATATCGACGTACTCGACCTTGCTGACAGGTGCCGGAATTGAGATGCCGTCTTCGCGCATGCCTTCGAGATGAAATTCGATAGCCTCGCGAATCTGAGACTCAGCTTCTTCCACGGTGGCACCAGTAGCGACGCAGCCTGGCAGATCAGGCACGTATGCCGAATAGTTGCTCTCGGCTTTCTCGATCACGATG
>CXWL01001937.1_pt1 | contig 16749 bp, 22 predicted proteins | sample 590931 | NCBI WGS metagenome assembly CXWL01 (sample SAMEA3498368, study PRJEB10139) | groundwater metagenome | biome: water well; material: biofilm material | place: Germany | collected 2015-04-27 | reverse complement strand
ATCCGAGAGCGCGCCTTGAATCGGCGAACAGACGAACTGCATGAGCGCCCAGGCCGTGCCCATGAGGCCGTACATCACGGCCGCCTGCGCCGTATCGCCCCCCATGAAGTCCTCGACGAGCTTCGGCAAGACGGGAATGATGATCCCGAACGAGAGCACGTCGAGCATGACGGTGATGAGGATGAAGAGGATCGCGGCTTGCCGCGGCTGAGTCGGTGTAACAGATGGAGCGATCGTCACCAGTCGGCGCCCAGTCGATCGATAACGATCTGATGCACCACGGAATATTTCCCCAGGGTCGCCAGGTAGACGGCGGTTTCTGCGACATCGAAAGGATCAATCTTCTCGCTCCTGAGCCTGTCCTCCGCTGACGCATCCACGAGTTCGTCGGCCACGCCGCCAGGACAGATGGCGCTGACTTTAATGTGATGGGACCGGCCTTCGTCGGCCAGCGATTTCGTCAACGCCTGAACCCCGTGCTTCGAGGCGCTATAGGCGCCGGTGCCGGCCCAGGCCTGTAATCCGGCGACGCTCGACATATTGATGATGGTGCCTCCGCCCTGCTGCTTCATCTGTGTGAATCCCGCCCGGCAACAAAAAAACGTGCCGCGCAGATTCACGTTCAAAACCTCGTCAAACGCCTTGGTCGTCGTTTCGGCGAGCCGCCCGCCCGCGATGACCCCTGCATTGTTCACGAGAATGTCGAGCCGCCCATAACGCGTGACCGTCTCATGGACCAGCCGTTCCACCTGGCGCTCATCGGCCACGTCGGTCTGAATAGCCCAAGCCTCGCCGCCACTTTTCACAATCTGTACGACCGTCTGTTCGCAGAGCGCCATCCGCCTGGCCGTCACGACGACTTTCGCCCCTTCGGCCCCAAACCGCAGTGCGATCGCCTTGCCGATGCCGCTGCTGCTGCCAGTCACAATCGCGACTTTATCTTTGAGTCGGTGCATATCGTCTCTTCAGTCCTCGGGCGAGCCTGTATCGTCGTAGTACTTTTCGCGGTAGATGGGGCAGAGGCCTTTTTGCTGCAGCAATGCCTTGGCCTCGGCGATCATGGCGCTATTCCCACAGAGATAGACGGCCAGATCCTTGACTGACGCGATTCGCTCTTCGATCAATCTGAGAACGCGGCCTGAGGGACCCGACCAGCCAGGTTCGGGACGGGACAATGTCGTGACGACGGTAAGAGTCGGATTCCGTTTAGCCAATTCGGCCAACTCATGCTGATAATACAGGTCCCGCTGGCTGCGCAGGCCCCAGAACAAAGTGGCCGGTCTCGGATCGGGACATTCCGCATTCGCCAGCAACATAGACCGGATCGGCGTGATACCGGTGCCGCTGGCGATGAACAGGAAATCGCGCCCCGGATCCTCTCTCAGATAGAAACTCCCCGCCGGTCCCTTAAAGGATGTCTTATCCCCCACCTTGAGGTCGAACAGAAATCCTGAGCCCGCTCCGCCCGGCACGAGATTGAACAGCAGGGTAATGACGTCGGAGCGGCTGGGCTGCGAGGCGATAGAATAGGCCCGCGTCATGAGACGACCGGTCTGCGGATGCGGCATCTCGAAGGAGATGAACTGACCGGGCTTGAACGTGATGGACTTCGGCTCGATCAATCGCAAATCAAGCTCGCACACGTCCTGCGTGAGATGCGTGACCGACTCGACTTGCGCGGTAAAGGTTTCGACCGACATGGCGGAAGATTCTAGCAGGATGAGGAAAAGATCCGCCAGATGGGTCCTCCCACAAGGATCAGAATCCGACCGAGACGCCCGCCGTTCCCAGCAGCGCGGCGCGATCGGTCGGTCCATAGAATTCGGTGCCGAGCCCCGCGTCGAGCACGACGCGCGAGGTGAGCTGATGGCGCAGGCCGATTTCACATCCCGTGTTGTTGCGTTGGCCGCGCTGGTCCGACTGCCTCGTGTACAGGCTGACGATCAGCGTGTCGCGGAAACTGTCGGGATACCCTAAGGGGTAACTCACGGCTGCGACCGCACGATAGACCCCCGGCCGCTCCTGCCCCTGTGGCGAGCCCAGAATCGTGTAACCCGCATTGAGGTGCGCGCGGAGCCGCCCGAACGAGCGGGTGAGGATGCCGGTCATCTGGGTATCCACGCCTTTGGAGTTCACACCGGTGGGGAGATCCGTCTCAACGCGGACGGCGAAGGCCGGCAGAGTGATTGTTTCCGTATTAAAGTTATAGAGCAGACCCAGATGCAGGTCTCCGGACTTGGTGGCCCCGACGAGGGTGTTCGGCTCGGTGACGAGGTCGCCCTGGATTTCGATCTGTGCGTTGTCGAAGGCACCATAGATGATCTGCGGTTGGAAAGTGACACGCGTACGGCCCTCCCGCCGATCGTTGAAGCGGACGCCGCTCTCCATCCCGATTTCCCCTTTTGGGATGGCATAGGCGTCTTCCATCCCGATCGGCCTGTTCGGGTCGAGATTGTCGTGATCCAGGGCGAAGCTCGGCAGAGGCCATAGCCCCAGCAGGAGCACGACGAACGGTCTGATGGCGCGTAGGACCGGCTGATTCAATGGTGGTGCTCCTGCTCCTTCACAATCATGGGATTGGTCGCATCCGCGCTCGCCAGGTAATAGGCATTCAGAATACGGTAGATCTCGGTCCGCTTCGCGTCCCAGGTCGGCAACTGTTCGCTCGCGAGGATGTCGCTGATGTTGTCGTGCAACATATGGAGGTTGTCGAAGATGTTGGCGATCTCCGGATAACGGGCAGCAAACGAAGGACTCAATTCGGCCGTGAGCGGCATGAAAGTCCATGCCACAGGCGGCTGCTCAAGATAGCGGCGATAGGTCGTGAGAATAGGCCGCACCGCCTGCGTCTTCGCTGCGAGATCGGGTGCGGCCTGCAAGGGATCGTACACGGCGACTTGCAGATAGTGGTACGACCAGATCGTGGCATTGAAAAGCGGGAACCGGTTGCGGAACGTCTTGGAATAGGGAAACCGATCAAGGCGGTGATGGTCCAGCCGCTTGGCCGTGATGGCGTAGGCGCTCTCCTGGTAGTACGCCAGCACGTTTCGAATGGCGCGGTCTTTGTTTGGCTCATCCGAAGCCATGATGTCGTAGGTGGCGCGATGCAGGGCATGGGCTTCGTCGAAGGTATTCTGCGCGCGCCAGGCCAGCTTCATGTAGGTCGGAGCGATGGCCTCCTCGTTAGGATTGATGCGGGGCTTGGTGGCGATGAAGGCCAGCGTTTCTTTGCGGGCCCGGTCTTCGATAGCCAGGACATCCTTGCCGCCTGTCAGGAGGAGATTTTCGTACAGATTGGAATGGCCGAAATCGACCCCGTTGAACTCGCTGTCGAGTTCAGCCAGATCCTCGCGCAGCGAGAAGTTCCACAGCGCCCGGTAGTAGAACCGCTTGTCTCGCGGCTCGAACTGGCTACAGGCAGTCAGAGCGAGAGTCGTTGCCGCAATCATTAGGAAAGTGGCGCTGCTGGCCCATGTATCGCTCACTTAAATCCCACGACCATGCCATCCGGTCCGGCCAACCGGGCGACTTGCGTCCGCTTGAACCCGGCTTCTTTCATCCACGTTCGGCAGTCCGCACCGGTGAAGTCGAATCCGCCGGGCGTTTCGATGAGCATGTTGAGGCTCATGAGCAGCCCGAACGCATTCTGTTTCCGCGCGTCGTCGATGAGGGCTTCGTGAACAATGATCGCACCCTTCGGCGACAGCGCATCATAGGCCTTGCGGAGGAGCAGCCTCTTCTCGTCCAGATTCCAGTCGTGAAGGATATGCCCCATGATGATCACGTCGCACGTCGGCAAGGGGTCGTTGAAGAAATTTCCAGAGTGAAAGCGCAGCCGCTGCGCGACGCCCCGTTCCCGCGCGTAGGCCTCGAACACCGGCTGCACGACCGGCAGATCCATCCCCCCGCCCGTCAGATGTTTGTGCGCGAGCGCGATCTCAACCGCGACGCCGCCTTGCGCACAACCGACATCCACAAACGTCTTATATTTTTTCCAGGGAAACTTCTTGGCAATGATCTGTGCGGTGCCGATGCTCAAGCCGGTCATGGCCTTGAGGAACCCCTCCAACCGTTGAGGATCGGCATACAAGGTACCGAAAAAGTCCTCGCCTGTCTTCACCTCGTTCTGCGGCTTGCCGGTGCGAAGGCCCTCCGTCAGCGAACCCCAGAATGGATAGAGCCGTGCGTTACACATTTCGAGGATACCGCCGGCATACGAAGACTTCGATCGATCCAGAAACTTAGCTGTCTCCGGCGTATTTGCGTACCTCGCTCCAGTCCGCTTCAACATGCCGAGAGCCACCAACGCATCGAAAAAGTCCTTCGCGCTGCGAGGATGGAGTTGGAGCCGCTTCGTCAATGCCCCCTCATCTAGCGGTCCTTTGGCGAGTTCCGTAAAGAGCCCGAGCTCAATCGCGCTGAGAAGCGTCTTCGATCCCCAAAACCCCATCCCGAGTTGCATGATCTTCGCCGGAGTCAGTCGGCCTGTCGCCATTGAATCGCTCCTTTCCTATCCATTCGTTCCACCCCCGATATCGTTGAGATAGTCGGCTTCTTCCTTGAGATGCTGCCTGATGGCTTGCTGAGTGGGTCCCGCTACAGCCCGGTCACGCCAGAAACCGTCGAGGGCTGCATTGATCTCTTGTGCATTGAGCCCGTGGGAATCCTGGTCCCGTTTATATTCCAGGTAGGCCACGATGGCCTCGGCTTCCTCTCTAGTGAAGACGGAGAGCTGGCAACGCGCATGATCCCGCCAGGTCATCGCCCCATACCGCTGCGGATTCACAAACGCCGATTTGCCAACCCTCTTCTCATAGATTCGTTGCCCCGCAGGAATCTTGAGGACCCTGTCTGAAAAACCATTCGTGAGATGAAACACCGGATCGGCAGTCTGCAACCGCGCTTCAAGGTCTGCGATCAGATAGGCCGGGAGGAAATACCTGAAGCCCCCTTCGGAGAAAAAACTGAGCGCGGTATAGCTCGTATCCAGAATCGCAGGATCAAGCTGTGACCAATCGGCGATGCCCATAAACGGGACAACCGACTCGCCCGGCTCACAGCCCTCGTGGCTGTCCTGCAGAAAGGCGTCACAGGGACGCTCTGTCTCGCGAAAGGCCTGTCGAATATGCTCGATGACTTGCCGTCTGTCAGGCATGACGCTTCCCCTTCGCGTTTCACATTGATCCATCTGCCGGAAAGCCTATCCGAATGGAAGAGGAGGAGGCAATATCATGCCGCGCGATAGAGATCTCTTCGAGACAATCCTCTGCAGCTCAAGCGTATGACATGCTTGGTTCCCATGGGACAACAGCACGAGACTCTGCCGAGCCTGAAGCAGGAAGGAGTACACCTCGATCACGCATACGATTTTTAGAGGCATCGGGATCAGAGTGATGGAGGAAAGAGAGGTGGGCTGGTCACAGATGGGAAGGCCTCCCGAATGGCCTCACACGTGCGTGCTACCGAAATTTATACGACAGCCGACGAGGTAGAGCGCGCCCTGCGATTCTTGTCTCAGGGGTTTCGTCCAACAGACTTCTGCCAAACAGACTGCGTTCTTGATCGCTGAGTTGCCGGTTTGGATTTCCAAGAGCTGCCCTTTGGTCGGAGCGACGCCGAGCAGGAGCCGCAGTCCGGTCGGACTGTCGCTCACTGCCGTGCCATGCCCCTCTTCGAGTACCACACCATCACGATCCACCGAACGCATCAAACCATAGGTACAGGGACTCACTCTCTGGTTTCGAGTTTCCCGTCGACGCTCAACTCGAAGAACAGGTCTACTCTGCCAGGAGATATCATGCATCGCGTGCTCGGCTGCGGGCACGCCTGCCTTCTGCAACAGCGATTTCCCAAACGACCGTACGTACTCCAAGATCTGCTTCATGCGCGAACTCCACCTCTACAACGAATGACATCGCCCCTGCCCGGCATTCTCCCATCCGGATTGTCGGCTTTCGGCAACTGTGACGTTGTAATACAACGCGAGCGCGATTGTATAGAAAACAAAAGGGTTCCCTAAAACTACGTAGGCCCTTGCGCCATGTACATTGCGAAAATTACCCACACGCATAAGTCTTCCACTGACAGCAGCATGCCGCGATCTTCACGTATCCATTATTGACCGATCGTTCCAATATGTGATACGGTCCTTTCGCGTGAGAAGAGGATGGACGCCCGCATGTCTCGCCCAAAAAAATTCAACCCGGATGAGGCGCTTGAGAAGGCCATGCAGGTCTTCTGGCACAAGGGCTATGAAGCCACCTCGATGGAAGATCTCCTCAACGCGATGGGCATCAATCGCGGGAGCCTCTACGCCACCTTCGGCGACAAACGCGAACTATTTCTGAAAGCCATGGACCTCTATTGCTCCGGCGGCGGCATCGGCAGCAAGCTCTCCATCTTGAGCCAGCCGGGCCCGGCACTTCCTCTCATTCGCCAGTTCATCGGCGCCATGCTGGAATTCGGCCTCTCCGATCCGTTACGCCGAGGCTGCATGATGACCAACACGCTGGTAGAACTGGGGCCACATGAGAAAGACATCGCCCTGAAAGTGTCGGGACGGCTGCAGATGGCGGAAGAGGGCTTCTTTCAGCTGCTCGCGCGCGCGAAGCACGAGGGAGAACTTGCGAAACACAAAGACCCTCGTGCGCTGGCTCGGGTCCTGGTCACGATGATGCAAGGAACCATCGTCATGATCAAAGCCGGCACGCCGGCCGACGTAGTGAGACAGACTGCGGAGACGGCATTGTCGATTTTGGATTAAACAACATCTCTTTTTGATCTGTTCGGAATGCTCGCTCGCGACCGATGACTGGAGGAACGCCCATGCCGCTGGATGATCACCCAACGGTCCAACTGGTCCGAGGAAAACTCTCCCACCGATCTACCCAGGTTTCAGCGAGCACGTTGAATGCGGAATTGCTCCGGAAGCTCTGCCTCGATACAGGGGCCGACGACGTGGGCTTTGTGGAGCTGGAACGACCGGCTCTGGGCGATCAACGCGACGATATCCTTCACCTCTTCCCGCAGACTAAGTCCTTCATCAGTTTCGTCGTGCGGATGAACCGCGAACCGATTCGCAATCCGGCTCGGTCAATCGCCAACCTAGAGTTTCATCATGCAGGCGATCGCGTGAATGACATCGCCCGAACCATCGTGGAGGCACTTGAGGCTCGCGGGGTGCGAGCCTTGAACCCCTCGATGGGATTCCCGATGGAAATGGACAGATTTCCCGGAAAAATCTGGGTGATCTCCCACAAACCGATCGCAGTAGAAGCTGGACTCGGCCAGATGGGCATTCACCGGAATGTCATTCATCCAAAGTTCGGCAATTTCATGCTCTTGGGCACCATCGTGCTGGATGCCGAGATCAGCGCCTACGACAGCCCCATCGCCTACAACCCCTGTCTCGAATGCAAACTCTGCGTGGCGGCCTGCCCGACAGGCGCCATCGGGGCCGACGGCCACTTCGATTTCTCCGCCTGCTACACGCACAACTACCGGGAGTTTATGGGTGGCTTTACCGATTGGGTCGAACGGATCGCGGACAGCCCAAATGCGACGGTATACCGGCAGAAAGTCAGCGACGCCGAAACCACCTCCATGTGGCAGAGTCTGTCCTTCGGCGCCAATTACAAAGCGGCCTACTGTCTCGCCGTCTGTCCCGCTGGAGAGGAAGTCATTCCGCCGTTCTTGGCTAATCGTAAGGCCTTCACCGCCGACGTCGTGACACCGCTCCAGGACAAGATCGAGCCGATCTACGTCGTGCCGGAGTCCGATGCCGAATCGCACGTGGCCAAGCGCTTTCCCCAGAAGACCGTTCGACGGGTCGGCAACGGCCTTCGCCCCTCCTCCATCGAGCAGTTCCTGGCCGGCCTTCCCCACGCCTTTCAACGAGGGAAAGCAGAGGGTCTCGACGCGACGTATCACTTTAGCTTCACCGGTGCCGAAACGCGGCAAGCCACAGTTACTATTCGCAACAAGAACATCTCAGTGCAGGACGGTCATATTGGCACCCCGCATCTGCGCCTCACCGCCGACAGCCAGACATGGCTTCGGTTTGTACGCAAAGAAGGCAGCCTCATCTGGGCCTTGCTGATACGCACGATTCGTCTCACCGGCTCGCCGAAGCTGCTAATGACGTTTGGTAAATGTTTTCCGTCGTGAAAGAGATCGATGGCCATGGCCGATGACGCTTCCAATCAGGCACGTGAAACGGTGGAGGCGATCTACCGCACGGAATCGCGGCAGGTGCTGGCCACCTTGATCCGCCTACTGGGCAACTTCGACGTAGCCGAAGAGGCGATGCACGAAGCCTTCGCCATTGCCGTCGAACAATGGTCACGGGAAGGTATCCCCGCCAATCCCAGAGCCTGGCTCGTCTCAACCGGTCGTTTCAAGGCCATCGACGGCATGCGACGCCGCGCCCGACTGGATACATCGGTCGCGGAGCTCGCCAAACAACCGGAACTGACAACGAGGCTCGATGCCGAGCCACAAGAGGACGAGCATGTCGAGGACGACCGGCTCCGATTGATCTTCACCTGTTGCCATCCGGCCTTGGCACCGGCAGCACAGATGGCCATGACATTGCGCGAAGTCTGCGGCCTCACCACAGAAGAAATCGCGCGCGCATTTTTGATCAAGCCCCCAACCGTCGCGCAGCGCATCGTGCGGGCCAAGAACAAAATCCGCGACGCCCGCATTCCCTACGAAGTCCCGTCCGAAACAGAATTGCCCGATCGACTGGACGCCGTGCTCCGAGTGGTCTACCTCGTCTTCAACGAGGGCTACTCTGCCTCATCTGGCGACGCAGTCACACGTCACGATCTCAGTGGGGAGGCCGTTCGTCTGACGAGAGTCCTGACCACGCTGATCCCGCACGCAGAGGTACTGGGACTGCTGGGGCTCATGCTCTTGCAAGACTCACGGCGGGCCGCTCGCACCTCAGCCACTGGCGAACTGATTCTCTTGGAAGATCAGGATCGGTCGCTTTGGAATCGTGAGCAGATTGCAGAGGGCGTAGCGTTGGTGCAGCGGGCCTTCTCGATAGGCCAGGTCGGACCCTATACCGTTCAAGCTGCGATCGCAACCGTACATGCACAAGCCCCGACCGCCGCCGCAACGGATTGGCAGCAGATCGTCGAACTCTACAGTCTCTTACTCCGAGCAGAACCCTCGCCGGTCATCGAACTCAACCGCGCGGTCGCCGTGGCGATGCGCGATGATCCGCTCGCCGGTCTGGAGTTGGTCGATGCCATTCTGAAGAGAGGCGATCTGGACGCCTATCACTTGGCCCATGCCGCGCGAGCGGATCTCTGCCGGCGGCTGGGACGGACGAAAGAGGCCCGCACCTCTTACCAACGAGCCCTGAGCCTGACACAGCAGGAACCGGAGCGGCGGTTTCTGGAAAAACGGCTGGCCGATTTGACGAGCTCAATCGGCTAGACACATCTGGATGCAGGCTCGTAAGTACTTGATTCAGATGGACTAATCCTTGTCCATTCCAAGAAGGTTGAGGCGATGTCGATTTTGAGATCTCCCAGCGACAATCTCATGACAGCAGGATGAATGACTCATTGGAGGATGCCATGGCGAAGCCGACGAAGAAAAAGGTGAAGCAGCCCCTGCAGGCGGCAAGTGTCTGCTGGTTTGACGTTCCCGCAGACGATCTGAAACGGGCAAAGAAGTTCTATACGTCGTTATTCGGTTGGAAATTTGCGAAATTGTCCGCGGCCATCGCCGACTACTGGCACATCGACACCGGCGGAAAGGATGCCTCGCCGGACGGCGGGCTCTTACCCCGCATGCATCCCGGGCACACCATTACGGTCTACGTAACCGTCCCATCGGTGGACAAGGCCCTGGCCAAAGTCCAGAAACTCGGCGGCACGGTTTGCAAGCCGAAGACCGCGGTGCCACACATGGGTTATTTCGCCATCTGCGAGGACACGGAACATAACGTCTTCGCCCTCTGGGAACCGAACGAGCGGGCTGCATAACGAAGACAGATCCACGGATCACTCATAGGAAACATGCCATGAAATACCTCTGCCTAATCTACATTGAAGAGAAAACACTCCACGCCATACCCCAAAACGAGCGGGTCGCGCTCTCGAACGAGTCCATGGCCTACTGCGGTGAGCTGCAGAAGAACGGCCAGTTCATCGCGGCTTCGCCTCTGCACCCGGTAGAAACCGCCACGACGGTGCGGGTGCGAGGGGGAAAAGTCTCCACAACCGATGGGCCCTTTGCCGAAACGAAGGAACAGCTGGGCGGCTACTTGCTGATCGACGTCAAAGACCTGAACGATGCTGTACGGATCGCCTCGAAGTTTCCCGCAGCCCAGTACGGGAGCATCGAGGTGCGGCCGCTAAAAGAAGACGGCTGTGCGTAATCAGCGAGCGATCGCGATCATGCCGGGAGTCATACCATGAAATTCTTGTTGATCGTGCATCATGACGAAGAGGCGTTCGAAAAGATCGAGAAAGAGACGCGACAGGCACTGCTCGCCGACTCTATCGAGTTGGCCCATCAGCTTCATGCCGCAGGACAATACGTCCATGCCTCGCCGCTCCATCCGGCTGGTACCGCAGTGATTGTGAAAGTACGCGAGGGCAAACCGCTCGTGACCGACGGCCCCTTCATCGAAACGCGCGAGCAGATCGCAGGCTATTTCCTGATCGACGCGCGGAGTCTCAGCGAGGCGGTCGGGGTCGCCGTTCGGGTTCCTGGAGCGAGGATTGGAACCGTCGAGGTAAGGCCGCTGATCGAGATCACGGGATTGCCCGCAGCGGGAAGGTGCTGAGCTCAGAGGATTACGTCCAGATACAAAACCGTTTCTTGCGAGATGTGACTCGATGCAAGGGAGCAACCGCCATGCCCACAATCACTCCGTTCTTATGGTTTGACGGCAGAGCCGAAGAGGCCGCCAGTTTCTATACGTCGATCTTCAAGAATTCGAAGATCGACAGCATCTCGAAGATGTCCGCCATATTCCATCTCAATGGGCAAAAGTTCATAGCCTTAAACGGCGACCCGCGATTCCCCTTCACCGAGGCCATCTCATTTTTTATCGATTGCCAGACGCAGGAGGAAGTCGATGAGCTGTGGGAAACGCTCTCGGCCGGAGGTGAACCGGGACGTTGCGGTTGGCTAAAAGACAAATTCGGGGTGTCGTGGCAAATTATCCCATCTATATTGGGCGAGCTGTTGCAGGATGAGGATGACGCGAAATCCGACCGAGTCATGCGGGCCATGCTGCAGATGGACAAGATCGATATCCAAGGACTCCAGCAGGCCTATGAACACCCATAGAGTCGTCACGAATACATTCGACTGATTTGCGTACGAGGAGGGCTCACGATGCGATTCATGGTTCTGGTCAAAGCCACGAAGAATTCTGAGGCGGGCGGCATGCCGAGCGAACAGTTACTGACGGAGATGGGGAAGTTTAACGAAGCACTCATGAACGCCGGGGTACTACTGGCAGGCGAAGGCCTTCAGCCCAGCTCCACAGGCACTCACGTGAAATTTTCAGGAACCACGCGCACCCTTATCGACGGTCCCTTCGCCGAGACGAAGGAGCTCATTGCCGGCTATTGGCTGTGGCAAGTGCAGTCGAAGGACGAGGCGATCGAATGGATCACGCGCTGCCCGAATCCGGCCGGCGACGGCAACGAAGGCGAGATTGAACTGCGTCAAGTCTTCGAAGCGGAAGACTTCGGGGCTGAGTTCACGCCTGAGTTGAGGGAGCAAGAGGAGCAGGTCCGGGCGCAGACTGCGCACAACAAGTAGGAGGGAGTCATGCTGAAGAACATCCTGATCCTCGCCGTGAGCCTCATCTCAGCCGCTCTCATGTATGCTGCGACCAAGCCCGATACGTTCCGGGTTCAACGGACGGCAACCATCGCGGCTCCGCCGGAGAATGTCTTCGGACTCATCCAAGATCTGCATCAGTGGGCCTCCTGGTCGCCCTGGGAAAAGATGGACCCGGCGATGAAGAAATCCTATAGCGGCGCGCCTCAGGGGGCGGGCGCCGCGCTCGACTGGGACGGCAATAACGATGTCGGTACAGGACGCATGGAGATCATCAGCACAGTTCCTTCATCACGGGTCGTAATCAAGCTCGACTTTCTGAAACCGTTTGAAGCCCATAACCAAGCGGAATTCACCGTGGAAGGCAGCGAGTCTGCGACAAGCGTGACCTGGGCCATGCATGGCCCGCAGCCCTTCATCATGAAGGTCATGGATCTGGTGATGGGCATGGACAAGATGGTCGGAAAAGACTTTGAAACCGGCTTGGCCAATCTGAAACAATTGGCTGAGAAATAAACCAAGGAGGCCGCCATGCGTATCATGAATCTCGCTATCACAACTCTGTGCCTGATGCTGACCGTCTCGCCGGCCCTCGCCAAAGAGAAGAAACACGAAAAGCCGATGGACCAGCAGGCAATGATGGAGCTCTGGAAGAAGCTGGCCCAGCCCGGCGAGCCGCACAAGTTGTTTGCCAGTCTGGCCGGAAGCTGGACGACGCAGACCAAAGAATGGATGGAACCGGGCAAGCCGCCGACGGAATCCACCGGAACCGCGGAAACCAAAATGCTGCTGGATGGACGATTTCTCTACCAGGAATACAACGCCCAGATGATGGGGCAGCCCTTCTCCGGTATCGGGATCGACGGATACGACAACGTGACCAAGAAATATGTCACCGCCTGGATCGACACCATGGGAACCGGGATCTTCTTCATGGAGGGCACGGCCAGCGCCGANNCGGCCAGCGCCGACGGCAAGACCATCACGTTGAAAGGGTCGCACCCTGAGCCGGGCGGCGGCAAGATGTCCCATCGCGCGGTCTGGAAGATCCAGGACGCCAACAACCAAACGTTCGAGATGTACGGGACGCACGGCCATGGTGGCAAGGAAATGAAGTTCCTCGAGATCGTCTATACCAGGAAATCGTGATGCCACAGCATTGACCTGGATAGGCCGACATGCTTGACTAGAGACCTTACACGTTTACCTAAGGAGGCTTCTTATGCAACGGACGATTGGCATGTTGGCATTGGCCCTGATGCTGACCGGGCTCAGTGGCTGTAGTTATCTATTCTATCCTCGTGCGGGCGACTACGCGACGCAGGCCAAAGGCGCAAGCGGCGTCGAGACGATGATCAATTTGACAAATATGATGGAAGCCACGGCGGCGAAAGCCAAGGGCGGCAAGGGCGTCGATACCGCGTTCGATGATCTTCACAACCAGCTCCACGCCCTCATGGATTCCTTCTGCGGGGTAACCGAGGCACAGTCGAAAACGCCGGCATACGACCTGGCCAAAACGCACAAAAAAGAACTCAGCGCCATATTTGGTCGGCTGTGGAAGTTCAAAGACGAGCAACCGCAGCGCGACCAGCATTTGGATCTCCTGAGCACCGAGTTGAAAGAATTGCGAGAGACATTACAAACCTTGAAGTAGTCGTCGATCGGAGGCCGGTAATGAAACTGTCGACCGCACCAGCCAGTAGCGGGGCCGTCACCTTGTTGATCGGCACCAGAAAAGGCGCATTCACACTGAAGAGCGACCGGACGAGGCGGACATGGAAACTCTCGGCTCCGATCTTCCTCGGCCACATCATCCATCACGTCGTGTGCGACCCGCGGGACCGCCGCACGATGTTGATGGCGGCCAGTACAGGGCATCTGGGACCGACGCTCTATCGTTCCACCAATGCCGGGAAAACCTGGAAGGAATCGCCGGCTCCGCCGGCCTTTCCCAAGCTTCCCGAAAGCGAGAAAGGCCGATCGGTAGGTCACACCTTCTGGCTGACGCCCTGCCACGCGAACGAACCGAATGCCTGGTACGCCGGCACCTCGCCGCAGGGCCTCTTCCGTTCCGATGACGGAGGGGTCACGTGGAAGCCGTTTTCCTCTATCAACGACGATCCGCAATACCGCGAGTGGATGGGCACGGTGCAGGACGGCACGCCGGACGGCCCGAAGCTGCACTCGATCCTCGTGGACCCGCGCGATCCCACACATCTCTACTTCGCCATGTCCGGCGGAGGCGTGCATGAATCTGTCGATGGCGGCAAGACCTTCGTGCCTCTGGTGCAGGGACTCGACATCGTGGAGGGGCTCGATCCCGCCGTCGTCACCTTCCACGATCCCCATTGCGTCCGGCTCTGTCCCAGCAATCCGGACCGGCTCTATCAGCAGAACCACTGCGGCATCTACCGCCTCGACCGGCCTTCGAATACCTGGGTACGGATCGGCAAGAACATGCCCAAGAAAACCGGCGATATCGGATTCCCCATGGTCCTGCACCCGCGTAATGCGGACATGGCCTGGGTCTTTCCCATGGACGGATCGACGGTGTGGCCGCGCGTGAGTCCCGGTGGCAAGCCCGCCGCGTTTACGACTAAGAACGCCGGCAAGAGTTGGACGCGCCAAGACAAAGGCTTCCCGAAGTCGGGCGCCTGGTGGACGGTGAAACGTCAGGCCATGACCCGCGACGCACATGATCCCGTCGGGCTCTATGTGGGCACGACGCAGGGTGAGATCTGGGCGAGCCGGAACGAGGGGGCGACCTGGGCCTGCATCGCCAGGCATCTGCCCGAAATCTATTCGGTCGAAGCGGTCGCACTCGGACGATGACGATCCATATCCCCAGCGCCTTGCGGTCCTATACGAAGCAGAAGGCTGAGGTGGAGGCTGAAGGCCGGACGCTGGCGGATATGGTGTCGGCATTGGATCAACGCTATCCTGGCATTCGATTCCGCATCATCACGGAACAGGATACAATCAGACCGCACATCAGAATTTTCGTGAACGACCAACAGCTCTCGCACCTGACTGCACCGCTTCAGCCTGAGGATCGGATCTACATCGTCTGCGCCCTCAGCGGCGGATAAGTCGGACTCGTCGTTCGTCAATGGTCATTCGTCACACGGAGAGAGGTAACCCATGGCTCCACAACCGACCGCACAGCAACTCATCGAGGGTCAACGTCAGGATTGGAACCGTGTCGCCGGCGGCTGGGAAAAGTGGGATCGCGTGTTCGACGAGCAGATGGCCTTTCTGAACCATCGGCTCATCGCCGACGCCCGCCTTCGCGCGGGTCTCCGCGTCCTCGATCTCGGCTCCGGAACCGGCTACCCCGCCCTGCTGGGCGCCCAAACTGTCGGAGCATCCGGCAGCGTGGTCGGCATAGATCTCGCCGAGCATATGCTGGCTGCCGCCGATCGAAAAGCCAAGCGTCTCGGCCTGACCAACGTCTCCTTCAAAACCGGCGACGTCACGACGCTGCCGTTTGAGCCCAACTCGTTCGACGCCATGACGAGTCGCTTCTGCCTGATGTTTCTCCCTGAGATTCCCAAAGCCGCATCAGAGATTGGACGGGTTCTGAAACCCGGAAGCTGGGTCGCAGCAGCTGTCTGGTCCGTGCCGGAAAAGAATCCTTCGATCGGACTCTCGATGGCCGCCATCAAACAAGTCATCGAGCTGCCACCGCCGGATCCAGCCGCCCCGGGGATTTTCAGATTGGCCAAACCGGGCGAGCTCGCCGGAATCTTTCAGCAGGTAGGATTGATCGATGTGACCGATCAGGAGTTCCTTGCGGAATGGTCCTATGCGTCGGCTGAGGAGTACTACACCAGCCTGATGGAAATCGCCGCGCCGGTCCAAAATTTGATGGCCAAGCTGACTGACGCGCAGAAACAAGACGTCAAGCAGCGCATCACTCAGGCCGCATCCAACTATATACGCGGTGGCCGCATCGTATTCCCGATGGCTGTGCGGATTGTCACAGCGCGCAAACCCCTCTGACCTCCGCCATGGTACCGAAACGAGACGGGTTTAGGGACTTCGTGCTGGATCAGCTCAGCGGGCTGCCAGGCCTGACCTCCCGTGCCATGTTCGGCGGATATGGACTTTACCAAGGAGACCAGTTCTTCGGGATCATCCACAAGGGCCGGCTCTACTTTAAAACCGATCGACTGACCGCACCTCACTATCGCGACCGGGGCATGAAGCCCTTCACACCCACGTCCACTCAGACGCTCAAGAATTACTACGAAGTTCCAGTCGATATCTTAGAATCGCCCGATGATCTCCTCACCTGGGCCTCTCAAGCCGCACAGGGATAACAATCCGCCGCATTCCTGACTCCAGCGGCTCCTCGTGACCGGAATGACTGAGAAAAAAATGGAGTTGCTCCCACTATTCATGATCACGCCAAGTCGGATCCCTTTATAATAATGAAATGAATCGACCGGACCGCACTCACCAGGAAACAACTCTGTGATCCACCCATTCAGGTCTCTTCTCCTCATGACGATGCTGAGCGCGGTCTTCTGTCAGATCGCCTGGGCCGATGGACGTCCGGCTCCGAAGAGTTTATGGCAGACGGTCCTGACTCCTCCCACGACCGATCAGCCGGTACCGAGAAGGCCCTGGGTACTCCGCGATCGGGAAATTGCGCTCGACCTCCCACTACTTCAAGTCTTAAAGGATGCCGGGGCCAGGCCCCATCCCAGGATCACCGTTGAGCTCTTTGACGGGATCAATCCCGAGCTGGATATCAGCTCGACCATCTCCCGCAGCAACGATACCGCCGTGATCCGCGGTACCTTCAAGTTGCCCACGAAGGGAGACTTTACCTTTGTCGTCAACGGGTCGCTGCTTGTCGGTACCATGCAGGTGGGCGACCGCCTCTACAAGACCGAACACATCACCAACGGCCGACTGCGGCTC
>CXWL01008912.1_pt1 | contig 16755 bp, 14 predicted proteins | sample 590931 | NCBI WGS metagenome assembly CXWL01 (sample SAMEA3498368, study PRJEB10139) | groundwater metagenome | biome: water well; material: biofilm material | place: Germany | collected 2015-04-27 | reverse complement strand
CCGGAACGCTCGCGCATCGTGGCTTTGACCGAGGTCGCGGCCTTGCTCACGGAGGCGGCTGCTTCGTGCGCCGGAACGTCCGGGAAGCGCAGCTCGCGCTCGACGTAGCGGAGCATGTCATGGAGCACGGCGAGGGCCGCAGCGTCGCCTGTCACGCGTGGTGAAGCCATTTGTGTCGCCCCGATCTGCCCGCGTCGCAACCATGCGAAGCGCATGCCATCGGGAACCAAAAATCAGAGCGCGCGCATCAAAAAAGAAGAAGCAGGGTGTAGGGCAAGATAAAGCGCACCGTGTCCGGTGCGTGAAGTGCCTGCCCTGCTTCGAAAAAATCCAAGGTGTGAGCAGGCGCACGCACCTCGTGTGCACGGTGCGAACACCGCACCTCTTCAAATGCGAATCTGCGATGCGATTTTAGCGTGACGCGCGCGAAGAGAAATGCACGTCGCGGCGCGGTGTGAACACGCGCTCGGCGATGGCGCAACAACAATGGAAAAAGAAGGTTGCCGCAAACTGCCGCGTATCTTGCTCTGGAGAGCAAGATTAAGGGCGCGGCAGAGGTGTGAGAATCCCAGGCGCGCCAAGGCCCAGCGGTGCGGCAAGAAATGTTGGCGCCGCAGATTTGCGGCACGTCGCGCGGGATCAGCGCTTGCGCTTCGCGCGCAGCTTGACGCCTGGCTCGTCGCCGTTTGTGAACTCGACACCGGCCTTGATCAGCGCCTTCTCAATCGCATCGATCGTCGCGGCGCGGCCAGTGAGCAGGGGGCCATCTTGCGCTTCGAGACGCTTGACCGTCTCAACCGAAACGCCAGCCGCCGCTGCAAGCTCTGACTGCTCCAGGCGCAACATCGCGCGTGCGGCTCTGATCTGCTCGGCTGTGAGCAATTGACACCTCAGACAACAAAACAGACACGTCACGTGTTGACACGTGGGCGGGCGATACTTACCCTCCAGGTGTCAAGACAGCCGTAACAGGATTTGGCGACTCGGGCCACCCCGAGCGCATGCGCGCTGTCGCGTCCAACGCGGAGGCGTCGATGGCAAAAATCTCACGTCGCAAGCTGATCACGGGCGCCGCTGTGGCGCCGCTGGCGCTGAACGGCGCCGCGCACGCGGCGCCGGCGACGCCGGGCAGGGCGGAGGCGCGAACGTCGCCCGTGTCGAACCCCGACCCGATCGTCGCCAAGGTGGATGCGTGGATGGCGGCGTACGATGCGCGCGAGGCGCTGATCCGGGAATGGCAACACCAGGAAACCGCGCTCTTCGCCAAAGTGAAAGCCGCAGGGCTGAGTGTAGACCGGGGCATGCGCAGCGGCATGGCGGAAGCGCGGGCGATGCGGGCGCTCGATCGGCGGATCAAGGCGGCGCGCAGGAAGCTGGACCGCGACGCTGGCCGCATCGTGCTGATGCGGGCGACCTCGGCGCAGGGCGCGCTCGCGAAGATCATGGTGGGGCTGCGCATCCAAGGCCATTACGACTGGAATGACGAGATCGTGGAAGCGCTGGTGCAGGACGGGTGTGAGCAGCTGGCGCTGATGCTCGCGCGTGAGGGGTGAACGTCAACGCCGGTGCGTCAGCCGCCCGCGCGCCTCAATCCCGCGCTTCGCGCCCCTTCGGGCTTTGGGGATTGACCCGCGCGTGCGTCTGCCGCCGTGGGCCAGGAAGCGGATCGAAGCCTCGATCCGCTTCGATGAACGAAGCCGATCAGCGACGCGAGCGGCGCTTGGGCGCCTCGTCGGGCACGCGGTCCAGGAACGCATCTATCGTCCGCATGAGCGCATCCTGATCGCGGCGGGGCAGCGCTTCGGCGCGGGCGAGGCGGGCCATCAGGCGCCGGTTGCGGGCGCGCTCAGCGGTGCGCTTGTCGGGCTTGCCGTCGGCGCCCAGCAGCTCATCGGCGCTGACATCGAGGACCGTCATCAGCTCCAGCATCAGCTCGCCGTGCAGACGAAGCGCACCGCGCTCGTAGCTGGAGACGGCGGACTGAACCACGCCCAGCGCCTCGGCCAGCTCCATCTGCGTCATGCCGCGCTCTTTGCGCAGGCGCGCCAGGCGCGCGCCGATGGCGGCGGCGGTCGGGGAAATGTCGTCGGCCAAGGCGTCGGCTCCAAACCAAGCAAAGCGAGGGCGGAGCATAGGGCCGGTTTTTTGTGGAACGGGGTCGGGCATCGATATCTCGATCTAGACTATCTCAATATGAGATAATACACGTCCAGCACTCTTTGGCGTGAAAAACCCGCGCGCGAGGCTTGACAGCTTTTGGAGGAAACCGGCGATGGCGACCCGCAACATCGGCGACGACGAGCTGGCCAAGCTGAGATCAGGCGTCAGCCTGGTCAGGCTGATCGAGGCCTCGGGGGTGGCGCTCGCAAAAGCGGGCGCCCGCGCATGGGCGGGAAACTGCCCCTTCCATGATGACAGCGAAAAAGCGCTCAGCGTGTCGGAAGAAACCAACCTCTGGGCCTGCCCGGAATGCCGTGAGGGCGGGGACGTGATCGCCTGGGTGATGCAGCGCGACAAGGTCGGGCATCGCCACGCGGTCGAACTCTTGCGCGAAGGCGTCGTCGCTGGCGCGCCGACACCGGCGTCGCCGATCAAAGCGACGCCAACGCGCAAACTCCCGGCGCCCGTGCAATTGGAAGCCGATGATCAAGCGCTGCTGCGCCAGGTGATCGATTACTATCACGCGACGCTGAAGGCCGCGCCGGAAGCGCTGAAATATCTGGAGGCGCGCGGCCTGGTGCATGGCGAGTTGATCGACCGCTTTAAGCTCGGCTACGCCAACCGCACGCTGGGCCTGCGTCTCCCGGAGAAGAATCGCAAAGCAGGCGCGGAAGTGCGCGAACGTCTCTCGCGCCTCGGCATCATCCGAGAATGGAGCGGCCACGAGCACTTCAACGGCGCGCTGGTCGTGCCGATCATCGATGAGCGCGGCGCCATCGTCCAAATCTATGGCCGCAAGATCACCGAGAATCTGCGCAAAGGCACGGAGCTGCATCTGCATCTCCCCGGACCGCCGCGTGGCGTCTGGAACTGGGAGGGGATCGCCGCGAGCGGCGGCGAAGTGATCCTGGCGAAATCTTTGATCGATGCGATGAGCTTTTGGTGTGCGGGCCATCAGAACGTCACCGCATCTTATGGCCATGACGGCTTTACCGCCGATCACATCGAAGCCTTTAAGCGCGCCCGCATCGAGCGGGTGATGATCGCCTATGACCGCAACAATGAAGGCGAGCGCGCCAGCGAAGAGGTGAGCGCCAAGTTGATCGCGGCTGGGATGGAAGCCTATCGAATAGAATTTCCCAAAGCGATGGACGCCAATCTCTACGCGTTGAAAGTGAAGCCCGCGGCGAAGGCGTTGGGCACGCTCATCCGCAAGGCGTCATGGCTCGGACGCGGTCAACGCGAGAGCGCAGCGAGCGATGCAGCGCGCGATGACATCGAGTCGACGCCCGATGACATGCCGCCACTGCGTCCATCGCGTCCGCCGCCGCCGCGCAAGCCGCACCCGGCTGCGAAGATGAAACCGGCGCCGCAGGCGCCGCATGAAACGCCAGGCGATCCAGACCGGCTTGTGAGCTTTGCGCCGATCGCGCCGGACGTGCGGGAAGAACTGGCCGAGCCGTCGCGCGCGTCACCGCTGCCGGAAGGGCCGCGCGAGGACAAGCCGCAAAGCGAGAGCGATCAGGAATTGGTGCTTGTGTACGCCGACCGCCGCTATCGCGTGCGCGGCTGGAAGAAGCCGCTGGCCGTCGATGCGATGAAGATCAATCTGCTCGTGTCGCGCATCGAAGAGGGCGCCGAGGCGGACAGCGGGCGCTTCCACGTCGACACGCTCGATCTCTACAACTCGAAAGCCCGCGCCACTTACGTCAAGCAAGCGGGCATCGAAATCTGTGTCGCCGAGGACGTGCTGAAACACGATCTCGGGCGCATCCTCTTGAAGCTGGAAGCGCTGCAGGATGCCGAGCTGGCGGCGACCGTCAAGAAGGATGCGCGGCCCGCGCTGAGCGACGAACAACGCGAGGACGCGCTCGCTCTGCTGCGCGACGGCGATCTGATCGGGCGCATTGGGCGCGACTTTGCCGCGTGCGGCATCGTCGGCGAAGAAACCAACACCATCGTCGGCTATCTCGCCTGCGTATCGCGCCTCCTGGATCGGCCGCTTGCGCTGATCATCCAATCATCGAGCGCGGCGGGAAAGTCATCGCTGATGGATGCGATCCTCGCGCTGATGCCGTCTGAGGCGTGCATCCGCTATAGCGCGATGACGGGCCAGAGCCTCTATTACATGGGAACGACGGATCTGAAGCATCGGATCCTCGCCATCGCTGAAGAGGAGGGCGCCGAGCAGGCGTCCTACGCGCTGAAGCTGCTCCAATCGGACGGCGAAGTGACCATCGCCTCAACCGGCAAAGACCCAACGACCGGCCTGCTGGTGACGCAAGAATATCGCGTCGAAGGCCCGGTGATGCTCTTCATGACCACGACGGCGATCGATCTCGATGAAGAGCTAATGAATCGCTGCCTCGTCCTTGCCGTCAACGAGAGCCGCGAGCAGACCCGCGCCATCCATGACATGCAGCGCCGCCGCGAGACGCTGGAAGGCATGCTGGCCAATCAGGACCGCAGCGCCATCTTGAACGTGCATCGCAACGCGCAGGGCCTCTTGGAGCGCTTGAACGTCGTCAATCCCTACGCCGCTAGCTTGAGCTTTTTGGACGACAAGACCCGCACGCGGCGCGACCACATGAAATATCTGGCGCTCATCCGCGCCATCGCGCTTCTGCATCAGCACCAGCGTGAGATCAAAACCGTCGAGCATCGCGGCCAGCTTGTGCGCTATGTCGAAGCCACCCGCGCGGATATCGCGCTGGCCAATGCGCTCGCGCGCGACGTGCTGGGGCGCACCCTCGATGAGCTGCCGCCGCAGACGCGCCGCTTGCTCGACACGCTGCATGTCTGGGTGTCTGGCGAATGCTTGCAGAAGAATCTGCGCCGTAGCGATCTGCGCTTCGGGCGCCGTCAGGTGCGCGCGATCACCGGCTGGGGTGATACGCAAACGAAGGTGCATCTCGCCCGCCTGGTCGAGCTTGATTACGTGATCGCGCACCGCGTGCGCTGGGGCGCGGCCTTTGAGTACGAGCTTTTGTACGATGGCGAGGGCGCGGACGGCGCGCGCTTCGTCATCGGGCTTGCCGATGTGGACACGCTCGAACGCGGCGCCGAACAACCTAAAATCTTGAACTACGATGCGGAGCGGTCGGAGCAAACACGTGCGCGGTCGGGGCGCGGTCGGCGCGTGGCCGCCCCCAAGTCGGACCCCGGTCGGGGCGGCGAAATCGCGCAAATCGCAATAACGCCAACCGCATCGGAAGAAAACATCGAAACCGATGCGGAATCGCAGGACGCGCGCGCGGCGAACGCTGAGGCGTCGTACATCGAGGCGCAGTCGTAATGCCACGCCGCGCAAAGGGCCAAGCGCCGAAGGTGAGGAAACGCCACGGCATCTATCATCCGATGACGGCGCCGGATGGCGCAGCGGCTGGCAATCCGGACTCGATGTGGGCGCACATCTTGCGCTTCACCCGCTGGCAGGAAGAGCGGCAATACTCGTGGCACACCATCACCGGGCGCGAGCGCACCTTGCGCGCCTTTGCAGCGTGGTGCGCGGAACGCGGCATCATCCGCCCGCACGATGTCACCAAGCCCATCCTGGAGCGCTGGCAACGCCATCTCTATCTGCACCGCAAGAAGGACGGGAGCCCGCTGACGCCGCGCTCGCAGATGGCGCACACGACTCCTTTGAAAGCCTTCTTCGCCTGGCTCGCGAAGCAGAATTACATCCTCTACAACCCGGCATCCGATCTCGACATGCCGCGCGTCGGGCGGCGTCTCCCGCGCACCATCCTCACGGCGACGGAAGCAGAGGCCGTGCTTGCGGCTGTGAACGTCTCGACGCCGGCGGGCGTGCGCGACCGCGCCATGCTGGAAACGCTCTACTCAACAGGCGTGCGGCGCCAGGAGCTGATCGATCTGAAGCTCCACGATCTCGACCGTGATCGCGGCGTCATCATGGTGCGGGAAGGGAAGGGCAAGCATGACCGGATGATCCCGATCGGCGAGCGGGCGATGCTGTGGATCGAGAAATATATCGCCGACGTGCGCGACGACTACACCAGCGGCGCCGATGACGGCACGCTCTTCTTAAACGTCTCGGGGCTGGCCTTTAAGCCCAACCGCGTCGCCGAGATCGCGCGCGCGGCCATCGATAAAGCGGGCATCAACAAGAAGGGCGCGTGCCATATCTTTAGACACACGATGGCGACGCTGATGCTGGAGAACGGCGCCGATGTGCGCTTCATCCAGGCCATGCTTGGACACCAGGAACTCTCCACGACCGAAATCTACACCCAGGTGTCGATCAAGGCGCTCAAAGCCATCCACTCGGCGACGCATCCGGCGAAGCTGCCGCAGCCGAAAGGCGCCGCCGCGCTCGACGCCAATGGCGCCATCATCGCCGACAATGACGAGGCAGCGCACGCGCTCCTCGCCGTGCTCGATATGGAAGCCGAGGAAGAAGCTGCGGGGCGAACCGATGAACGGTAAACGCGCATGCGCCCGGACGCCCGGCAGGGGTGATTCATTGACCCTTCAGCACTCCGCGCATATATACCGAGTCATTGAAACCCCTCGGGGAGCCGCCCGCTTGATCGGACCCGGCGAACCGAGCATTGAGACCCCGGGGACGCCTTGTGCGTCCCCGTATTCTTTTGCGGCGCAGACGCCCGCGACTCTCAATAGCTTCGAGCCAGCATGAACACCCCAGCAGCAACGCCTCCGCCCGACCCTGTGCGCGTGCGCATCTTCGTCGATTTTTGGAACTTCGCGCTGGCGCTTCGCAACCTCGATGCGACGCTGCAAGTGGACTGGCGCAAGCTCGGCCCTGTGCTCGCCGCCGAGGCGGGAAAGCTGGTCGATCCGCTGCGCCCTGCGCTCTATGAGGGGCTGCATGTCTACGGCTCGTTTGATCCCAACAAGCCGGGCGATGCGAAGCTCAGAAACTGGTTTACCAACACCATCGACAAGATGCCGGGCGTCAACGTCGTGCTGCTGGAACGTCAGCGCAAGCGCGGCTATCCGCGCTGCCCGCACTGCCAGGTCGAGGCGACCAAATGCGCCGCCTGCGGCCACGACATGCGCGGCACCGAAGAGAAGGGCGTCGATACACGCATCGTCACCGACATGATCAGCCTCGCTTGGGTGAACTCCTACGACGCGGCTGTGCTGGTGTCGGCGGATCGCGACTTTGTGCCCGTCGCCGACTTCTTGCAGGCCAAGGGCATCAAGATCATCCACGGCGCCTTCCCGCCGATCGGCAGCCAGCTCTCGCAGAAATGCTGGGCCAACATCGCCATCCCCAGCCTGGTCGCCCAGATCAAACGCTGAGTCCGCTTACTCGGAATCCGAGTAGAAAAAACCCGGATGAAATCTCTGTAGACCCGCTTGACAGGATTTGGCGCGAGCGCCGGAAACGCACCTCACATGCAGGGTGCGGGAAACACGCGGCAACGCCGGGAAACATCGCGCCACATCATCCTAGCCAATCAGCGCATGCCGCACACGCGGGCGTGCTGCGCTACACTCACGGGCTACGCACGCCCGCGCGCGCTCGACTGACAGCAGAGTAACACCAACACGCTTCAAAGCTGATCTGCACATGAGCCCGAAAACTCGCGTCGGGGCCTAGAAAACCGATGCAGTGAATGCACGCAGTGAAAAGCTGAAGCGCATCAAAGAGAAGGGCGTGAAAATAGAGCCGAGTGCGTCAGGGCGTTTAGATTCGGACAAACTATCGGGGACATGGTGGCGGGCGGAATCTCGCACGCGGCGGAAGTGCGCGCTCAGCGTCGTGCGGGCATTGAGAGATTGGTGGATGGCTTTGGTGAGATTTCTGGGAATACGCCTGAGCTTGAAGCCTTAAGGGAAGCGGGTCTAGACGCAGCGGCGCACCCGCGCAGCCGGGAAGCGGGCACGAGGTTCGACCAGGCGACGCGCGCATGGCTTGATGCGAACAGCGGCCATGCTGGGGTCGACGCCTACTTGGAACACCTCAACCAAAGTAGGCTGCCTGCGAGCACAGGCGAAGTGGCAGGCGAAGCGGGCGACACCATCGTTGTCACGGCTGATCGCGACTACCTGTTGGGCCCCACCATTGATCGTGCCGGCATCTGGGTCGGCGAGGTGAGACACGAAATCGGGCAGGCGGTCGGCCAGTACATCGAGGACAATCCAGGCGTCGGGATTGCCTTGCAGCTGGCGGACGCGGGGCTCGCGATCGCCGGGCCGGCCAGGTATCTGGGCGGCATGGTCCTTAGCCATTTTGAAGAACAAGCGGCTGGTTTCATCGCCGACCAGATGGACGGGCCAAGGATGTGGGCGAGGGACATGGCCGAAAACGGCGGCCACGGCTTCGTCTTTGCGGGCGTAGTCATTCTTGGTGGGTTGGGAGGGTTGCGCCGCGGAGTTGGCAACGTTCCGAGCACCGTTCCGCGTGTTAACGGTCGATATCCAATAAACGCTCGATACGCAGGCCAGACGCATCCGTCGGGGATTCAGTTCACAGCACAGGGTTTCCCTGATTTTTCGCCACATGCGGTGGCGCGAGCGCGGTTAGATAATTTGACAGGGCGCTATGCGTCAGACGCGGCGCTGGCCAATCAGGCTGTTGGCCTCGCTAGAACGCCAAGAGGTTACGTATGGCACCACGTTGAGGATGGGGCTACAATGCAACTGATCCCGCGCTCCGTGCATAACTCCGTGCGTCACACCGGCGGGGCGGCGGTAATCCGTAACGGGGGCTTTGATTAAAGATGAAGGTTGGAATTACAGAGGGGAAAGAAGTCGATCGTCGCGACCTCGACGTGCTTGAAAGCGCTGTCGCTTCCCCGCTCGATGATGCTTTCCGTGAGTTCGTCCGGCTCAACGATGGGGGCGTCCCTGAGCCCAATGTCTTCATGGTCGCTGATGATATCGACGCAAGCGTTAGTCAGTTTATACCGACCAAGGAAATCGATGCGGAGCGGCGAAATATCGAAAATTTGCCGAACGGATCATTCCCCTTTGCATGGGCGGAAGGCGGAAATTACTTGATCCTCGACCGCGACGGACAAGTCTTCTTCTGGGATCACGAAGAGCCTGATCGGCGCCATCTTGTAGCAAATGGCTTTGATCGATTTCTAAATCTGCTTGAGCCACCACCAGTCGTTACGTTACAGCCCGGCCAGGTGAAAGAGGCTTGGATTGATCCCGACTTCTTGAAACGTATTTCCAAGACTTAACCTTTGACTGAGTAAGGCTGTGGCCAGGCGACGCCGGTGCGCTTTATGCGAAGTCACCGTCTGCACAGCGAAAAGTCCACGGTGGATGGCGCGTCTCGCAACGTGCCCGCGCACGCTTTCTGGCCTCTCCCATTGCGCGAGTGATTTGAGGGACAATTCGCTTGGCAAACAAAAGCACCGTGTAGGGCAAGATAAAGGACGTGACTCACATTTCATGTAAGTCACTGTCTGCACGTCGAAAAATCCACGGTGTTTGGGTGAGCGCGCACGGTGCGCGCGCGGTGCGGAAAGTCGCGCTTCATTGGCGAATTGTACGCTGCGCATTTCGCGCGGCGCGCGTGCGCTTTGCGGGGCGAACGCTGTGGATGGCGCCTCATCGTGAAGCGGCGGGTGCGCCGGCCGCTCGCGCGCGTCAATCCCGCGCCGCGCTAACGCGCGCCGCCCCTAACGGGCTCTGGGGATTGACCCGCGCGAGCGTCCGTCGCCGAGGGCAAGGAAGCCGATCGCTGCCGCGATCTGGCTTCGATGACGAAGCCGATCGATGACGACGATCAGCTTTTGGCGAAGAGCAGCTTGAACAATCGCTCGGCCTCGGCGCGGCCCTCGTCGGTGAGCACGACGGATTTGGCGCGGCCCTTGGGATCGGAGATCATGCCCTTGTCGTGGAGGCGCTCCATGGCGTCCCAATCGTGGCTCTTCCAGACGCGCTGGTAATCGTGCTCGCCCAGCAGCAGCAGCGCGAGCACGGAATCGTCGATCTTGTCGTGATCGGGATTGAGCCTCTCGCGCTTGGGCGGCTTTGGCGGGCGGGGATCGCTCATGGGGTCGCCTCAGCGCTGCTGGGCGAGGACGGTATCGAGCATGTCGATGACGAAGCGTTGCTTGGCCTTGGGGAGCTGGGCGATGGCGTCGAGCTGCTGCTCCAGGCGGGAGGCGGGGCCGCGCTTGGAGCGGCCCCCAAGCCCGTCCTTTGCGCGGCCTGAGAGCATGTCGTCGATGGAGAAGCGCAGCGCGCGCGACATCTCCAACAGCAAACCCACGGAGATGCGGGAACGGCCGGTCTCGTAATGGGCGAGCGTCTGCTGGGCGATCCCCAGCTCCTCCGCCAGCGCGGCTTGCGACATGCCCCGCGCGTCGCGCGCTTCGGCGAGCCGCGCGCCCAGGGCTTTGAAGAAAGCTTCGTCCTTGAAATCCATGGTCGTCGAAACCTGATCAATCGCGGCCATCGACATACACCCACATTTTGAACCAAGCCGATTGACTCTACTCCAAGTGGGAGTTACCCGAAAGGGAGTTAATTTTACTCCCGACCCCCTTGACAGGATTTTGGCGAAAGGCGGTTTTTGATGGCTACCCGGCATATCCCCGACGAAGAGCTGGCCCGCCTCCGGGCGGGCGTGAGCCTGGTGCGGCTGGTTGAGGCGAGCGGGGTGGCGCTGGTCGAGCGTGGGCCGCGCGAGTGGGCGGGAAACTGCCCCTTCCATGCCGACGCTGAAAAAGCGCTCAGCGTGTCGGAGGAAACCAATCTCTGGGCCTGCCCCGAATGCATGGAGGGCGGGGATGTGATCGCCTGGGTGATGGCGCGCGATAAGGTCGGGCATCGCCACGCCGTCGAACTCTTGCGCGAAGGCGTCGTCGCCGGCGCCGCGACACCGGCATCGCCGATCAAGACCACGCCATCGCGTCGGCTGCCGGCGCCGGTGCAATTGGAGGGGGACGACCAGGCGCTCTTGCGTCAAGTGATCGATTACTATCACGCCACGCTGAAGGCGGCGTCGGAGGCGCTGAAATATCTCGAAGCGCGCGGCCTGGTGCATGGCGAACTCATCGACCGCTTCAAGCTCGGCTACGCCAATAGAACGCTGGGCCTGCGGCTGCCGGAGAAGAACCGCAAGGCCGGCGCTGAAGTGCGCGAGCGGCTGGCGAAGCTGGGCATCATCCGCGAATGGAGCGGCCACGAGCACTTTAACGGCGCGCTGGTCGTGCCGATCGTGGATGAGCGCGGGGTGATCACCCAAATCTATGGCCGCAAGATCACCGATAATCTGCGCAAGGGCACCGAGCTGCATCTGCATCTGCCTGGCCCGCCGCGCGGGGTGTGGAACTGGCAAGGGATCGCTGCGAGTGGCGGGGAAGTGATCCTGTGCAAATCGCTGATCGATGCGATGAGCTTTTGGTGTGCGGGACACATGAACGTCACCGCCGCGTATGGCCATGATGGCATGACCGACGATCATATCGAGGCCTTCAAGCGTGCGCGCATCGAGCGGGTGATGATCGCCTACGACCGCAACAATGAAGGCGAGCGCGCGGCCGAGCAGGTGAGTGCGCGGCTGATCGCGGCGGGGATGGAGACCTATCGCATAGAATTTCCCAAGACCATGGACGCCAATCTCTACGCGCTCAGGGTGAAACCGGCGGACAAGGCGCTGGGCGCGCTGATCCGCAAGGCGTCCTGGCTTGGGCGCGGCAAGCGCGACGCCAGCGAGAGCGCGGCGCCGGCGCCGCAAGGCGAAATGCGCGAGGACAGAGAAAGCGACGACATCAGCAGCGCCGCCGCATTGACCATCATCGACACGAGCGCCGATGAACCATCCACGGAAGCGACACGCCCCATCGAAGCGGACGCCGCGCCTGCCATCGAAGATGACGAAGCGGAGCTGATGCCGCCTTTGCGTCCCGCACGCCCGCCGCCGCCGCGCAAAGTGCATCCGGCGGCGAAACAGAAACCCGCGCCGCAGGCCGCGCACGAAATGGGACCGCCTGGCGACCCGGATCGGCTGATCGGCTTTGCGCCAATCGCGCCCGAACACCGCGAAGAGCTGGCGGAGCCGACGCAGGCGTCACCGCTGCCGGAGGGCCCGCGCGAAGACAAGGCGCAAAGCGAGAGCGATGCGGAAATCGTGCTGGTCTTTGCAGATCGGCGTTATCGCGTGCGCGGCTGGAAAAAGCCGCTGCAACCCGATGCGCTCAAAGTGAATCTGCTGGTGTCGCGCATCGAGGGCGGCGCGGAGACCCAAGCCGACCCATCCGGCGGGCGCTTCCATGTCGATACGCTCGATCTCTACAACGCGAAGGCGCGCGCGACTTACATCAAGCAGGCGGGCATCGAAATCTGCATCGCCGAGGATACGCTGAAGCAAGACCTCGGGCGCATCCTCTTGAAGCTGGAAGCGCTGCAGGACGCCGAACTCGCCAACACCCTCAAAAAGGAAACGCGCCCGACGCTGAGCGACGCGGACCGCGACGATGCGCTCGCTTTGCTGCGCGATCCCGATCTGATCGGCCGCATCACGCGCGACTTCGCCGCCTGCGGCATTGTCGGGGAAGAAACCAACACCATTGTCGGCTATCTCGCCTGCGTGTCGCGTCTGCTCGATCGGCCCTTGGCGCTGATCATCCAATCATCGAGCGCAGCGGGAAAATCGTCGCTGATGGACGCCATCCTGGCGATGATGCCGCCGGAAGCGGCGATCCGCTACAGCGCGATGACCGGCCAGAGCCTCTATTATATGGGCGCGACGGATCTGAAACATCGCATCCTCGCCATCGCCGAAGAGGAAGGCGCCGAGCACGCATCGTATGCGCTGAAACTGCTGCAATCGGATGGCGAAGTGACCATCGCCAGCACCGGCAAGGACCCGACAACGGGCCTCTTGGTGACGCAGGAATATCGCGTCGAGGGGCCGGTGATGCTGTTTATGACGACGACGGCGATCGATCTCGACGAAGAGCTGATGAACCGCTGCCTGGTGCTCGCCGTCAATGAGAGCCGCGAGCAAACCCGCGCCATCCATGACATGCAGCGCCAGCGCGAAACGCTCGCCGGCATGCTCGCCAACGAAGACCGCCAAACCATCCTGGCCGTGCATCGCAATGCGCAGGGGCTGCTGGAGCGGCTCAACGTCGTCAACCCCTACGCCGCCAGCTTGAGCTTTTTGGACGACAAGACCCGCACGCGCCGCGACCACATGAAATATCTGGCGCTGATCCGCGCCATTGCGCTGCTGCATCAGCACCAGCGCGAAATCAAAACCGTCGAACATCGCGGCCAGCTGGTGCGCTATGTCGAAGCCAATGCGGCCGACATCGCGCTGGCGAATACGCTCGCGCGCGAAGTGCTCGGGCGCACCTTGGATGAACTCCCGCCGCAAACGCGCCGCTTGCTCGATATCCTGCACGCCTGGGTGAGCGGCGAATGCTTGCAGCGAAATTTGCGCCGCTGCGATTTGCGCTTCGGCCGCCGCCAGGCGCGCGCGATCACCGGCTGGGGCGACACGCAAACCAAGGTGCATCTCTCGCGCCTTGTGGAGCTTGATTACGTCATCGCCCATCGCGTGCGCTGGGGCGCGGCCTTTGAATATGAGCTTCTGTACGACGGCGAAGGCGAGGACGGCGAACGCTTCATGATGGGGCTGGCCGATGTCGCCGCGCTCGATGCGCCCGTCGTACAACCCAATATCTTGAACTACGATGCAGTGCGGTCGGAGCAAAAGCGCGCGCGGTCGGGGCGCGGTCGGCGTCCTGTCGCCCCCAGATCGGGCCCCGGTCGGGGCGGCGAAATCGGCGAAATCGCAACAACGCCAACGCCGTCCGGCGAAAACGCCGAAGCAAGTGCGGAATCGCAGGACGCGCGCGCGGAAAATGCTGAGCCGTCGTATGCTGAGGCGCAGTCGTAATGCCACGCCGCGCGAAAGGCCAAGCGCCGAAGGTGCGCAAGCGCCACGGCATCTATCAGCCGATGACCGCGCCGGACGGCGCGGCCGCCGGCAACCCCGACTCGATGTGGGCGTACATCTTGCGCTTCACCCGCTGGCAGGAAGAGCGCCAATACTCATGGCACACCGTCACCGGGCGCGAGCGGACGCTCAGAGCCTTTGCAGCGTGGTGCGCGGAGCGCGGGCTGATACGCCCGCAGGATGTCACCAAGCCCATCCTGGAGCGCTGGCAACGCCATCTCTATCTGCACCGGAAGAAAGACGGGAGCCCGCTGACGCCGCGCAGCCAGATGGCGCACACGACGCCGCTCAAAGCATTTTTCGCCTGGCTCGCGAAGCAGAATTACATCCTCTACAACCCCGCATCCGATCTCGACATGCCGCGCGTGGGGCGGCGTCTCCCGCGCACCATCTTGACCGCATCGGAGGCCGAAGCCGTGCTCGCGGCTGTGAACGTCTCGACGCCCGCGGGCATGCGCGACCGCGCCATGCTGGAAACGCTCTACTCGACCGGCGTGCGGCGCCAGGAACTCATTGATCTGAAGCTCTACGATCTCGACGCGACACGCGGCGTGATCATGGTGCGCGAAGGCAAGGGCAAGCATGACCGCATGATCCCGATCGGCGAACGGGCGATGCTGTGGATCGAGAAATACATCGCCGATGTCAGGCCCGATTACACAAGCGGCGCCGATGACGGCACGCTCTTCTTGAACGTCAACGGCCAGGCCTTCAAGCCCAATCGCGTCGCCGAGATCGCGCGCGCCGCGATTGAGAAAGCCGGCATCGGCAAGCGCGGCGCCTGCCATCTCTTCAGGCACACGATGGCCACCTTGATGCTGGAGAACGGCGCCGACATCCGCTTCATCCAAGCCATGCTGGGCCACCAGGAACTCTCCACCACCGAGATTTACACCCAGGTGTCGATCAAGGCGCTCAAAGCCATCCACTCCGCCACGCACCCGGCGAAACTGCCGCAGCTGAAAGCCAAGGCGGCGCTCAATGGCGCCGATCCCGACAGCGATGCAGCTTTTGCGCTTTTGGACGCACTCGACCGCGAAGCCGAGGCAGAAGCCGGCGACCTGATGTAGGATGGGCCCATGCGAATCGTGATCGACACCGATGTCGTGGTGCGCGCGCTGAGGAGCCCCGAAAGCGCGTCGGCGGCGCTGATCGTGGCTGCGCGTGCGGGGCGCGTCACGCTCATCGCCAGCCTCGCCAACGCGCTCGAATATGAAAGCGTGCTGGGGCGTCCCAATATCGTCGCCGGCACGCCGTTTACGCCGGAGGAAGGCGCGCGCTACGCCCGCGCGGTCGCGGCGCTGTGCGAGCCGGTGATTATTCATCGCCGCTGGCGCCCGCAGCTCAAGGACCCCGGCGACGAGCATATTTTGGAGGCCGCCCTCAATGGCCGCGCCGACGCGCTGGTGAGCTTCAACCGCCGCGATTTCGCGCCAGCGGCTAAACTCGGTTTGAGGCTGGCCCTGCCGCGTGATATCCTGACCGCCTTGGAGAGCGAACATGGCTGACGGCGCCGCCATTCATTTGCCGAAGGAATTGAGCGCCGCGCTGGCGGAGGAAGCCGCGCGCGCGGGCGTCAGCGTCGATGCCTTGGCCGAAGAGGCCGTCGCCCGCCATCTTGAAGCGCGCAAAACGCTGGAGCATTTCGCGGCGCTCAAGGCCAACGCCGATTGGGATTTGCTCGACCGGGTGCTCTCGCGCCAAGGCGGCGATGCGCCAGCGGAAGATGACCGCGTGCCCGCGCGGCGCTGAGCGCGGCCGTCCACGACCCGTGCGGGAAACGCTGGGAAACATGCAACGCATAACAAGCCACGCCGACGCGCTGTCCCGCGATGGCCCGCAATCGCTCCCAATAGCCCAAGCGCGCGTGAACCTCTTCCTTTGCTGCTTTGATCGCGGCCGCTTTAAAGAGCCTTTCTCGGAGCCGCCTGCGCGCGGATGAAGGGCGACGGGCGGCGTGCGCGGGCAAGGCCGAAGAGCGAAGCGTGCCTTGCGCTCGCGCGCTGCACGGCGCCATCCGCGAGAGAGCAGGCGGCGGAGGAAAGGCCCAGAAAGCGCTCTTTGGGCCTTTCTTGGTGAGCCTCGCATCTTAAACTGCGCGCGCAGCGCGCGAATCCAAATAAACAAACACACGCAACAGCGCATGTCGCGCGCGGGCCGTGAACGCAGGTCGTTTACGACCCGCGCTCAAGTCCACGGGTCGTGAAAAGGTCTTGCGCGTCAGCGGCTTGCGTGGGCCGCGGCCCATGTCTTTATCTAGCCCTAAGACCTTTACACGACCCGCTTACGAAAATCCCGCCGCAACTCGCCTCAAACGCGCAAGCAGCAATGAAGGCCAAGCGCGTCAAAAGCCGCATCGCACTCACGCCGAAAACTCGCGTCAGGGGCTAAAAAACCGACGTGCTCGATGCGTGTCTCGAAAACCTGAAGCGCATCAAAGAGAAGGCCGCGAAAATAGGGGTGCGTGCGTCAGGGCGTTTAGATTCGGTCAAACCATTGGGGAAAGTATAGCGGGTCGGATTGGCGGAACGTCGGGGGCAGGTCAGAGCTCGAAGGGCGAACGCCGAGGCGGCTTGTTCAGCGCGATCGGAGACGTTCTCGGCTTTGACGGTGAATTCGGTTACGACGGGATCAACGGGCCAACCGGTGAAGGCCGCCATCTTTCGCTTGCAGGGCTT
>CXWL01023742.1_pt1 | contig 16759 bp, 15 predicted proteins | sample 590931 | NCBI WGS metagenome assembly CXWL01 (sample SAMEA3498368, study PRJEB10139) | groundwater metagenome | biome: water well; material: biofilm material | place: Germany | collected 2015-04-27 | reverse complement strand
AACAATGGTGCCTTTCACAATCTCGCCTTCCTTAATATCCTTAAGGGTGCTGGCGTACAACTCATCCATCATTAAACGATTGTCACTCATGTTAAATTTTTCCTCTTTTTCATTGGGATTCTTTGCTTTCATGTCTCCTCCGTCGAAATTTGTTCAAACAAAAATCGGCCCTATAAAAACATCTCGCCGGCTCAAACACCTAAACATACGTCTTTCGATGGTGGAGCAAAAACAAAGTGTTTAATTATCGCAAAATAATTTCGTTTGTCAATAATTTTTTCGATCCGACCATCAAACGAAACCTCCACAACGACAATTAGTTTTGTTTGAAGGCAAAATTTAACGGAGGGCTAGAATGCTATTCATGACCTGGCGGGCAACGTCTTCATAATCAGCATTCTGAGAAAAAATAATTGGTTTGCCATAACGCACAAACACCTTATTTCTTCGAAAGAATTTTGCACCAGGAGGCAAGACCTGATCAGAGCCTTGAATAAAAACTGGAACCACAGGCACATTGGCCTTAAGGGCCAAAAAACCAACCCCAGCCTCAATCTTTCTTTCACCTTGCGATCCGTGACGAGTTCCTTCCGGAAACAAAAGCAATGGCAATCCTCTTTTAAGCCTATCCAAACTCTCACGAATGGCTCGTTTATCCGCTGAATTACGTTTAACGGGAAAAGTCCCTAAAGACTTAAGAATATAACCAAGAACGGGGCGTTTAAAAAGATCGTCCTTAGCCATGTAGCTGAGCCGACGACCGGTTACAATACCCATCACCATCGGATCAAGATAACTGACGTGATTACAAGCCAGAAGAAAGGCACCCTTGGGAGGAATATTTTCCCTGCCCTGCACGCGCACAGGAAAAAAGAGAAAACTTAAAACTTTGGTGCCAAAATAGATAATCCAATAAATCATAAGAAAACTTATAGAGCAATTTCCAAAAATTTACGGCCGAACTGGATAAGTTCCTTGGCCTTCTTAAGCGATTTTGCTTCGGAATAAATGCGAACTAAAGGTTCTGTGCCCGACGGGCGAAACATAAGCCAGCTTTCGTCTTCACAGGTTAACTTAACACCGTCAAAATATTTGATGTAGACAACTTAGAATTATGATCGAGTCAATTTTTGTAGCGCACCAAATGCCAAAACATAAAACGCGAAGCCTATAATTATGGCCCAAGGATACCCCAGATTAATCAATACGACCGTCGCAAACGCAGAAGCGACATGGATGCAAAACCGTTAACCGCCCAATAAAAAATAAGCGGCGTTTGAGGGCGCAAGGAAACCTTGGTGACACCTAATGGAAAAGGAATACCCATTAAAAATCCGATGCAGCTAACACTCAGCAAAGAAATAAATATCTTAATTGCAACCGATACGGACATGGTTTCTTGAATCACGACTGGCAATAAAAAAGCAATGAGGAGAATCATTACCAGCAATATCCTAGCCAATATCCGGAAATGAGACATTGATTGAACTTTTTTACTGTAAATACTTCCCAATCCGCAAGATAAAAGCAAACTGAATAACACGACTGTAAGGCCATAAATGGGATGACCAAGAAAAATACCAAGGCGCTGAATTAAAGGAATTTCGATAAACATAAATGCAAAACCAATAGAAGAAAAATAAAGGGTTGGCAGAAATTGGATCTTATCGAGGCCCCTTGATTGGGGAACAATTAAAAACGGGACCAGAAGAAAACATACACCAAAAAAGATGATCAGAAGAGTGACCGCTTTCAAGATACGAGGCCCTTCTCCTTCAGCGACGTCGTTAAAAAAATTTTTGAAGTCCGAGAAATAAAAATAGAACGGCTTATTATCCGTTGGCGGGTCAATATTACCGCGAACCGATGGAAATCTGTATGTGTCGCCATCCCCTTCAAAAATACGTTCAAACACAGGATCAAAGGATTTATATTTAGTCAAAGTCACTTCAAATTCCATATCGTTGGATATTTTCTGAAATTCTTTAATTTCTTGGTCGGTAAAAGGCGTCAAACTAACGAGTATGGTCCCCACATCAGGCCACAACTCATTGCCTCTCGCCCTAGCCAAAAGAATATGATCACGGTAATCACGGATGCCAACCTCATGCAAAGCGCTTTTCGTCAATGTCAAAAGGCGGTAAATCTCCATGGCATTCTTAGTGTGCCATCGGGAAAAGGTCAAAACCCCTGTGGGCGTCAGGTGCCTCAAATAAGCCACCCAAGCTTCTTTCGTGTAAAGGCTGTTTTCGGAAAGTGCGAAGGCACCACTTGAGGCAGCGGAATAAGAATCCACCAGAGAGGCCTGGATAAGATCGTAGTGATCACTCGATCTCGCAATAAAACTTCTTCCATCATCATTACGGATTTGAATTTGCGGAAATTTCAAAATAAGATTATTGATTTTATGGTAAGCAATATTAATAACGTCATTATTGATTTCCACACCAATAACCTTTGATGCTCCATTAATAACAGCTGCCATCACGTCTCTCCCGCCGCCGGCGCCAATAATTAATGCCACCTTGGGAGGACGAATATAATAAACCAGAGATGAGATATCCATATTCAAATAATCCAGATCAGCAATATCCTTAAACTCGGTGATCACGGTCCCAGCCCCCTCATCAATGACAATCATGAGCTCTTGAGTCTTAATAGGCATATTCCAAACTTTAGGGCTATATCCCCATCCAAACGGATAAAAGGACGGAATTCGTACACTAACTTGAGAAAAGAAATTCCATTTCGAATAAATCGGAAGATTGTAATTATATCGGTCTTTGTTCCATATCATTTGGATCCCATCTGTTTGCTGATTAATTATGGCACCAGCAAGAAAACAAGAAATCAATATGCCCAAAAAACAAAGAAAATTCTTTTTAATACCGGGTATATTCACGGCAAAGCAAATAGCGGCTAACAAAAATATAGCTGAAAAAATCAGAACGGTTGATGCACCATTAAAGGAGTTCAAAATAACATACGCCGCTAGGCAACCCACCGCGGATCCAATGAGATTAACACCGTAAATCTTACCGATTGATTGTGGAAAACGAGTCAAGATCAACGAGAAAGCCATGCCCATCATAAAAAAAGGGATGATGAGAATTGGAAAATACCAATGCACAATGTCTTGCATATCAAAATGGCAAACGGAAACAAGTATGCCCGGAAGATAAAAAAGGCTGATAAACGTGACAAAAATCGCAATACCGCAAAGAACAACGCATTGCGTAATATGTTTCATGGTTTTTTGAAAACTAAAGATTCTAGAAAAGAAATAGATCAGAAGGGTTCCAGCCGTCAAACTAAACATAACAATGGAAATGATCATGAAAACAAAATGGTACCAAACAACAACACTAAGGATTCTCGTCAGCAAAAACTGAGCACCCATCATCCCTATACTTAAAAGAAAGACACCAGCATAAAACGACTTTGACAATTTTGGCATATTTCTCCAATGGTGGACCTTAAGAAGGTAACGACTTTTCCAAAAATTTACGGCCGAACTGGATAAGTTCCTTGGCCTTCTTAAGCGATTTTGCTTCGGNNCTTCACAGGTCAGTTTCACACCGTCAAAATCCTTCACATCGATAATTTTTTTACCTAATAATTGCGAAATGGTTTTAATCTTATTGAGATCACAGGCACGACGTTCAATCGTCAAATCCAGCCTTTCATAAAAATAAGCGCCGAATTCTTTTTCCATCGCGGCCAACAACTGCGTGATGTTCTTCTTCTGATAAACCATCATTTCAAGAAGCAATAACCCAGACAAAGACCCGTCGCGTTCAGGAATATAATTCGGCAAACCCATGCCGCCGGCCTCTTCACCGCCGGCAACTATTTGTTGAGTCACCATCAAATCAGAAATGTATTTAAATCCCACTGGAGTTTCATAAAGTTTTAAATTCAGCTTCTGCGCAATCTTATCAATCATGGTCGTTCCGCAAAGAGTTTTAACAACTCCGCCTTTAAGACCGCGGTTTCTAACCAAATGCAGAATCAAAAGGCCTAAAATCTTCTGCGGGCTGATAAATTTCCCACCCGGCTCAATGGCCGCTACGCGATCGGCATCACCGTCAAGAACAAGCCCTAAATCCCACTTTTCTTTTTTCATGCGACCGATGAGCTCTTGCAGATATTCCGTCACCGGCTCCGGCTTTCCTCCTTCGAACGAAGGGTTAACGTCCGTTCGGATCATTTCCAGACGGATCCTGGTACCCTTAAGAATCTGTCCCATTAAATCACGACCGCTGCCGTGCATGACATCCTGGATGACCTTAAATTTTGAGGCTTTAATTTTCTTGAAATCAATATAGTTGCGGATAAACTTCACATACTCAATTTTAAAATCCTGGATAAAAATCAAACCATCTTTTTTCGATTGATCAAGAGCGTTCTTCTTAACTTCTGTTTTATGTAAGAAAGATTCAACCACATCGGTTATGTCTTTTCCAGCGGCGCCGCCCTGCGCGGTCTTGATTTTGATTCCGTTAAACTTCCCCGGATTGTGGCTAGCCGTAATCATGATTCCTGCGACACTTTTCCTTCGTGTTACGCCAAAACTCAAAGCCGGCGTCGGAAGTGATGTGTCAGAAAGATAAACCTTAATATTGTTAGCAGCAAAAACACAGCTTACTATTTCAGCAAATTCCTGAGAAAGAAACCTGTTGTCATAACCGATACAAACAGACCTGACCCCGCCAATGGCATTGGTAGAGCTGTTGATCCACTCGGCAATCGCCTGTGAAACAATTGCGACATTTTTAAAAGTAAACACATCTCCTATAACACCACGCCAGCCATCGGTTCCAAATCTAATTTCATTTGCTGCAGTACTCATGCTTCTCCTCGATGTTTTAGGTTTTGTATAATTTCTTTCGATAAATATATTCAACCACATGTTCGTGGGTCAAATAGCGGATTGACCTTCCCATATGCAGAGCATGCCGTATGAAGGATGAAGATATCTCCATACCCGGAATCTCCATAGATTTATATTTGATTGAATGACGAACCAACGGCTTATACCCGGGGCGGTTGACGGCAACGAACGTCACCATCTTGATAAGCTCCTCAATACTTCTCCATGCCGGGAGGCATTCGGCGGCATCTGCTCCGACGATAAAGAAAAACTTCGTCTCCTTGGGATACAGCGTCCGAAAATAGCGGACCGTATCAATACTATAAGATTTTCCGCCTTTTTGGATTTCATAATCAGATACCGAAGAAAATGGATTATTGCAAATGGCTAGTCGTATCATCGCCAATCGATCACGAGCCGGGGCAAGCTCCCGTTCGGTCTTATGCGGCGGGTGAGCACAGGGAACAAAAATCGTTTCATCAAGTTTTAATTCAACGCCAACCGTCTGGGCTGCGATCAAATGGCCGTAATGAATAGGGTTAAACGTGCCCCCAAAAATACCAATGCGTTTCACGATCTCGTCTGCCCCTTGCCAAGAATTTCATATTTATAGGTCGTCAAGCCTTCGAGCGCCATAGGGCCGCGCACGTGCAGCTTGTCTGTGCTGATCCCCACCTCGGCACCAAAACCAAACTCATACCCGTCGGTGAATCGCGTGGACGCATTCACATAGACACAGGCGGAATCAACAGCCTTTAGAAATTCCTGAGCTTCGCCCTTTTCATCGGTAACGATCGCATCCGAATGATGGGAACCGTAATGATTGATATGTTCGATCGCCTGCCCCAAACTATTAACAACGCGCACGGAGAGAATAAGATCCAGATATTCCGTAGACCAATCTTTTTTCGTAGCTTTCTTGACTCCCTGTTTAACAATCTTTTTCGTTATAGGGCAACCGCGGAGCTCAACTCCAAATTTTTTTAACTCATGGGCCACCACAGGAAGAAAACGCGCCGCCACATCCTTATGCACAAGCAGAGTTTCCATGGCATTGCAAACACCCGGACGCTGAACCTTCGCATTAATAGTAATGGCATGAGCCATGTTCAAATCGGCATGTTCACTGACATACACATGGCAGACGCCTTTGTAATGTTTAATAACAGGAATCTTGGAATGCTCAGCCACAAAACGGATCAGCTCTTCGCCTCCACGTGGAACGATCACATCGACATACTCTTCAAGCTCCAACAAATATTTGACCGCCGCGCGGTCGGTGGATTCAATTAAGTTAATCGCATTTTGAGGAATCTTGGTTTTCTTTAACGCTTTTTTCAATACACCAAAGATCGCCTTATTAGAGAAAATAGCTTCCTTGCCGCCTTTAAGAATAGAAACATTACCAGACTTGAGACATAACCCCACGCAATCACTGGTCACATTCGGGCGGGACTCATAAATAATTCCGACGACGCCTAACGGCACGCGCACTTTTTTGATAGTGAGCCCGTTAGGCCGTGTGATGGTTTCTAAAAGCTCTCCCACTGGATCTTTTAGTTTCATTGTCTCGAGCAACGACTCTGCCATCGCCGCAATTCTTTTATCATTGAGAACCAAACGGTCGATCAAGGCTTGGGCAAGATGATTGGCCTGAGCGGCCTTAATATCTTTTGTATTTTCTCTAATAATATAGGCCTGATTTTCCACAAGAGCATCTGCCATAAATTTTAAGGCGCGGTTTTTCTCTTGGGCATCAACCAAGGCGAGCTTGTAGGAAAGTTTTCTGGCATCTTTTGCCATCTTGAGAATTTGAGCTTGTAAATTCATTGTCATCTCACTTACGCCAGAACAAGATTATCACAGTGAACAATTTCCTGTTTGCCTTTTCGTTCCTCAATCTTATTTAAATCACTCGCCGAATAGTTAACGATCCCGCGCGCGAATCCTTGCCCCTTTTGGTCACAAATAGTGACCACATCATCCACTTTAAAATGTCCTTCAAATCGGACCACGCCCGGCAGCAAAAGACTACGGCCTCCTTTAACCAGCGCTTGCTTGGCACCGTCATCAACGATCAGGGCTCCCTTGGGTTTGGCGCCGAATGCGATCCAATGTTTACGCGCCAAAAGCCGGTCTTCCTTCTCGACAAATAATGTACCGACCCGCTCTTTGTCCAAAATCCGCACCAAAATATTTTCTGACTCTCCGTTGGCAATAATGCAAGGGATGTTCGCATGTGTCGCAATCTTGACCGCTTCTAATTTGGCCCTCATCCCGCCTCGTGAAATATTTTTATTCTTAGCGCCGCCCGCAATCCCTTCGATTTCTTTCGTGATCTCACGGATTTCTTGGAAAATCTTTTTCTCCTCATCCCGTGGATCATATAAACCNNATATAAACCCTCCACATCGGAAAGAATCACTAAAAGATCCGCGTGGACCAATCCGGCAACCAGAGAAGATAATCGGTCATTATCCCCGAATTTGATTTCTTCCGTCGATATAGTATCGTTCTCGTTAATAATCGGAATGGCGCCCTGACTTAAAATGGTATTAATCGTATTACGCGCATTGACATAACGAATCCGGTCATCAAAATCATCCCATGTCAAAAGAATCTGGGCGCAAATTTTTTTGTGCTTTTTAAAAAGATCCGTAAAAACACGCATCAAGGCGTTCTGGCCGATGGCAGCACGCGCCTGCAGCGCGGCTAATTCTTTTGGCCGCTCGCGCTCGCCTAATTCCCCCATCCCTAAAACGATGGCGCCGGATGAAACAACAATAACGTCGACACCCTTACTTTTAATGGAAGAAATCTGATCGCAAAGAGATTTTAAAATCGACGTGCGGGCCTTCAGAGAATGGTCGGCGATTTGGCTGGAGCCTAACTTAATAACTAATCTTTTGATCGGTCTTGGGAATTTTCTCGACATAGGATTGCCCTTAAATGTCCAATTAGCTCATCCAAACCGGTTTTATCCTTGGCAGAAATAGGAAAAATTTTGTCTTTATACTTTCGTTTAAACCGCTTTAAATTTGCAACGGACTCAGGAAGGTCCATTTTGTTAGCAACGACTACCTTGATTTTTTGCGAAAGATCCTTGCTGTATTGACTTAGCTCGTCGTTAATTTTCTTAAAATCCTGCAATGGATCCCGGTCTTCACAACCGGACATATCAAGCACATGTGCTAGGATCTTCGTACGCTCAACGTGCTTTAAAAATTTAAGCCCCAAACCTTTTCCGAGATGCGCGCCTTCGATCAAACCCGGAAGGTCAGCAACAATAAAATCCAGCTGGTCGTCTTCACCTCTAACAATCCCAAGAATAGGCTGTTTGGTGGTAAAAGGATAATTGGCTATTTTTGATCTGACCTTGGATATGCTGGAAATAAGAGTTGATTTCCCCGCATTGGGAAAGCCGAGCAGCCCGACATCCGCAATGAGTTTTAATTCCAAACGGATATTGCGTTCTTCACCGAGCGACGGAGGGGTTGAGACATCACGAAACGTGTTGCCAAGGCCGCCTTGACCGCCTTTGGCCACAACAAGGCTTTGACCGTGCTCTGATAAATCACGGATCAACAAATCCATATCAGCATCCCAAAGAACAGTTCCTACCGGAACCTTAAGAATGGCATCTTGGCCGGTCTTGCCCTTTTTGCCTTTGCTGCCGCCGTGGCCGCCGCGGCCGCCTTGATAGTGCTTATTAAAACGATAATCTAAAAGCGTTTGAAGGCCCTGGTCAGCGATAAAAATCACATCGCCACCGTTGCCGCCGTTGCCGCCGTCTGGCCTGGGATAACGCATCCAAAGATCGCGGTAATGGCTATCGCATCCCTTGCCGCCGCCCCCGGCCTTGACATTGATAATTGCCTGGTCTACGAATGCCATTAGTTTAGAAATGAAAAGTTGATTGTAGATGGTTGATCGTGGATGGTTACCATTAACTGCCGACTATCCACTATCAACCATCTCTGATCAACAAGGGTTTGCTCAAATACTTATGCAGAGATCTTAGTAATACTCAAAGCTGTCAAAGTTTGACGATGACCGCGCTGACTGGATGAATCCTTACGCTTACGGTACTTGAACGCCAAAACTTTTCTTGTCTTGTTTTCACCAACAATTTTGACAGCAACCTTTACGTTCTTCACGTACGGCTGACCGACACGGACATCATCTCCGTCGACGAATAAAATAACCTTGTCCAGATCAATAGATTTCCCAACCTCATAATCGAGGCGCTGAACATTAATCACATCCCCTGGGGTTACCTGATATTGGAACCCGCCCACTTGAACGACTGCAAACATAACTATCCTCCGTCATTAAAACTGCCTATGGGCCTGCACAAAACCCACCACATAATATTTTCGACTTTATAAGAGAGACTATTGTATCGAGTAATTAAATAAAGTCAAAGAGAAAGTAAGAACGCCCCTTGCCTTGCCTCTCGATGACCACTAATCAATTTTAACCTTGCCACGCCCTTCGCAATACGGGCATTTATGAAACTTTAATGATTCAACAGTATTCCCTGTGCGGGCACGGGTCATTTCCACCAAACCTAACGGTGAAATTCGATTGACCTCGGTCTTCGCGTGGTCCTGTTCCAATGCCTCACGCAATGCATTTAGAACTTTGCGCTTGTGATCCTCCCGGTTCATGTCAATAAAATCAATGACAATGATACCGCCCAAATCGCGCAACCGTAACTGCCGAGCGATTTCCGGAGCCGCTTCAAGGTTGACCTGAAACGCAGCTTCTTCAGGAGTGCCACGGCTTTTAAATCGCCCGCTGTTGACGTCGACCACAATTAAACCTTCCGTCGGTTCAATCACCACATAAGCACCGGATTTCAAATAAACCTTCTGGTCATAAATTTTGTCTAATTCATGAGCCACATTACGGTCTGAAAAAATTGGTGTCGGCGCTTTGTGCAGATGTATCTTGTCGACCATTTCCTTGCCGATCAAGGTGTGCACAAATTTGCGCATTTTCTGAAATTCTTCCTCAGAATCAATAACCAGTCGGGCCACATCCTCTTTAAGAAAATCACGCACCACTTTCCAAATAAGATCATATTCTTTGTATATAAGGGCTGGCGCCTGTTTTTGTTTTGCAAGCCGCCGAACACGTTCCCACATAGTCACCAAGAACTTGGCATCACGCGTGATCTCCCTTTTACCCTGATCCAAAGACGCCGTACGCACGATGAATCCGCCAGTCTTAACAAAATTGCATTCGCGCAGAATTTCACGCAGACGTTGGCGCTCCTCGCCGCTATCAATCTTCTTGGAAATACCACTGTGCTTGTCGACGGGCATATAAACAACAAAACGTCCGGCGAGCGTGATATGGGTTGTCAAACGCGCACCTTTGGCGGCAAACGGATCCTTAACGACCTGGACCAAAATTTCTTGCCCCTGCTTTAAAGACAGCGGTTCAGGTTTTCGCGCTTTTTTCTCTTCTTTTTTGACGGGAGTTCGCCGAAAGATTTTGTCGATAATCTTGCGGGCACCGGAAACTTCTTCTTCGACCTCATCAAGATCATTCAGGAATGGATGGTCGGCATCGGTAAGATATAAAAAACCGTTTCGTTCTTGACCAATATTAACGAATGCGCCGTTGATCGACGGAAGGATTGACTCGACACGGCCTTTATAAATGTTCCCCAATAAAGACTGCTGACGGTCAACTTCAATATAAAAATCATCTAACTTCCCATCCTGAAGGATCGCCACACGGCGCTCGCCTTCAGCGATGTGCATCAAAATTTCTTTTGCCACTCTACCACCTCGATATTAACCGGTTGATACTAACCTTATCCTATTTCTTGGTACCGGCTGAGGCAGTTTTAAGTTCGGGTGTAATGATGTGAGGCGTCAAGAAAATCATTAGTTCCGTTTTTGTTTTGGTCGTCTCATTCTTACGGAATGCTTCACCCAAAAAAGGGATATCACCCAAAATCGGAACTCGCTTCTTCGTTTCTGTCACCTGATCTTTGATTAGCCCGGCAATAACGAGCGTATCACCGTCCTTGATCATAACCTTAGTCGTCGCCTCTTCCGTGCTCAAACGCGGAAGCTGCGTATTTTCGACGGTTACGAAATCAAGGATAGCTGTAATCTTAGGCTGTAGATCAATGGTTACAAACCCCGCATTATTAACGTGTGGAGTCACCTCAAAAATAATCCCGATATCCTTATACTGCCAACCGGAAACCTGCAATTTAGCCTGCTGTTCGTTATATGTATAGGTCGGTATTGGATACTGACTACCGACAACAATCCTTGCCATCTGATTGTCCAACGTAACAATCTTAGGATTCGACAAAATGTTCGTGTTTGAACGCGACTTAAGCATTTCCAACACAACAGAAAGATTCGACGTGTTCAAAGTCCCATAAGCAAAATCCGTTGCCGCAGGCGCTGGAAAAGCCCCGCTTAAGAATTCTGAACTCGCCCCGGCCTTGAATGGAAACAGCGTCGGACTTTTTGCCCCTTGAGCCGTCCCCTTGATAGTCCAATCGATACCCAAATTTTCAGTATTCGTTAAAGTGGTTTCAACGACTTTGACTTCAATAACCACTTGAGGCGTGACCGCATCCAACGCCTTAACGACATCTTCCATCAAATCCAAATTTCCTTGAATGTCCGTCACGATTAAAGTATTTGTACGCTGGTCGAAATTAATAGAACCCCTCGGGGTCTTCATTTTTTCAATCGAACCGATGATCTCGGAGGCCTTACCGAAATTCAATGTGAACGTCTCCGTCACCAGCGATTCCTGTTCTGCCAAAACAAGGGAATCTTCCCGACGTTTCTTCAAATTTTCAACCGTCGTCACGCTGATGATATCTCCCTTACGTTCATACGCATATCCATACGTCGACAAAACCACATCCAGCGCTCTTTGCCACGGAACATCTTTCAATTGAATCGTCACCAAACCGGTCACTTCAGGACCGGCCACGATGTTGACACCACTGTTATAACCCAAAACTTTTAACACATTCTTAATGTCCGCGTCACGAAAATCAATCGATACCATGCCACTCTTCTTTGCGACCTCTTGATTTTCTGTGCCTTGCCCCGACGGTGTCTGCCCATTAGCTGCGGTGTCGTTTTGCGCATAAACCGCTTGGGACAAACATATGAAAGTCAAGCCAATCCCCATTACTCCAATGGCTACTTTCCGGTTCATTACTCACCTCCCTTTTTCAAATCCAACTCAAAGATCTCACTTTCCTTAGACAAAATAACCTTCTTCGATTCAATACTTTCAATCTTGTATTGCCCGACAGAATCACCAACCTCCACGACAGAACCATTAATAATAGCCGTATAAACACCTTCACCGCTCGAAACGATACCCTCAAAAATCATGTCGGAAACAGAAACATCCTGTCCATAACTGATAATCGTACCGCTCGAAGAAACAAGCGGCCAGAATGGATCACGGACACCTCGATCATCATACGCATGCGCGCTCGACAGGCAACACACTATGAAAACACCCGAAAATAATAGAGCGATTCATTTCTTCCCCTTCGCATCATCTTTAGCAAGTTCTTTAGTCGGTTCGAAAATCGCCGCCTTAATCGTTACCTGGATCTGATGACGCATTGTATCTTTAGGGTTCGCCGTAATACTCAAACTTCCAATACCATAAAAAATCTTTTCCTCCTCGAGCTGGGCAAGCCATCGACCCAAATCATGATACGGGCTTCTTGCCTGCACAAGGATAGGCAACGCATAATACTCCACATCCTTTTGTTTAGCAAGTAGCACTTTTTGATCTTTTAACGGCATCAGTTGATCTATTTTCAAACCCTGCGCACTGGCAATGCGCGAAATATCTTCAAGAATTAAAGGCACTTCCTGGGCAGAACGGATTTTCACTTTCACCTGGTTAACCTGGCCGCGAATCTTCTCAAGCTGATCCCGATTCTGTCCGACACGCGCCATGTCGGTTTTCGCATCCTGAAGATTAGACCTAAGTTCTGATATCTGCGTATTAACTTTGTTCAAAGATCCTAAAAGAGGCCTAAACAAAAGAAAGTAATTTAACAGAAAAACAAACAGCAAAGCCCCGCCGAGTATAACGTAATGATACTTCGGGTCTAATTTCTTTAAACGTTCTATGATCGGATCAAATGTGATGTTCATTTAAGTTTTGCCAATATTGTAAAATCAGACACCTGCAAACCTTCTGTTTTGCGGCTCTGAATGTAATCTACTTCAATACTTTCAAAATCGTTCATAAACCGTGAATCTTTTTTCATATTACTGACAAAACTGCCGACGTTGATGATCTCGCTTTGTCCTTGTGAAACGGTCGACCCTTCAATAAATAATTGTTTGTCATTAAGGGTGATCTTGCGTAACCAAACGCCTTTAGGCAAGCTATCACTAAGGGTATTAAGTTTCTGCGACCATGATGAACTCTGACCCTCCATGATATCTTTTATGGATTTGACTTCTTTCTGAACTTCCTGAAGATTTTGTTTGATAGCATCCGTCGCGGCTTTCTCCGGAAGAATTGCTTGCCATCTGGATTTCATGTGCTGGTACTCAAAAAATTTGGCGACCTTGGCAACAAAAACAAGACCGTCGACAAAAAGCATTAAAGCCAGAATCCCTCCTCCAATGCCGACTAAAACTTCACGGGGAATGTTAAAAACACCTCCGGAGAAAAAATCATTCTTGCGGCGCTTACGTAGCTGATCTGGAATAAGGTTGATATCAATCATATTGACTTACTGCCAAGCCTATAGCAACCCCCAAACGAGGCGCCTGCTTGACGATTTCCTTTGTATCTATATTCGATGCAAAATTGACGTTGGCTAAAAGATCCCACTTGCGGACTTTCAAATCCAGATTTTTCTCAAACATCATCTCGATACCTGAAAGCATAGAACCACCACCCGTCAATAAAAGCTCATCAACCTGAATATTCTTTTCCGTAATAAAATAATCCAATGAAAGGCGAATCTCAGAAACCCAATTGGAAATCGTTGACTCGCAAATATCATAAATATTTTCTAATTGATCGCCAGGTTCACCCTTTAGACGCTCGGCATCTTCAATACTTATCCCAATGGCGTTTGATATACGTTTTGTAATTTCCTGACTGCCGATAAAAATATCGCGGGTAAACCGAGGAACAGCGTCTTTAAGGATCATTAACGTACTGACGGAATCCCCAATATCGAGAATAGCCTTCGCGCAATTTGTGTTTTTATCAGAGCTATCGGCATCCTGCCAGTTACCAAGTCTCTTATATGCGTTGGCAACGGCAATGGCATTAATTGTGACCTGCTGAGGTTCGAGCCCTGCAGCAACCAGAACCTTAAGGCGCTCGTCAATCATCTCTTTCTTAACGGCCGCAATCAAAACAGCCATTTTCTTGTCTTTGTTTTTGGGATCCAAAATAGAACAATCTGTATAAATAGAATTTTGATCAAAAGGGAAGTATTTATCCACCTCGAGAGAAAAAGATTTCTTAAGTTCATTGAGGGACATGCGGGGCATATCGATGTAACGAATGAGTGTTCCTTTTCCGGACACGGAAGTAACGGGGGACTTGAGCGCTAAGGTATGTTTGTTTAAAGCGGATTTTAAACCAGCTGCCGCATTTCCAGCACCAAATGACTCAATACCCCACCCTTGAATCTCATATTTGTCACCTATTTGCGCCAATTCCACGAACTTACAAGAATTACCAGTCAGGTCGAGTCCAACCTTGGTAACACCCTTTTCGCTGGGAAGAAACCTTTTGACAAAACGAAAATATTCTTCCAACAAATGATTTAAATGCGCTAATTGCTTCATAAGTATTTATATTTTAACAAAACAAATTCAAAAATGTAAAAAGATTGGGTTTTTTAGTGTGGTTTTTGGAAAATATGAAAAAAGAAGAACGGCTTTTAAAGCCTCTCTTCTTTCACGAATCAACCTATGGTTAATTACGGAGTCAAAACTCCACCTGTGGAAATGGCGTAAATTGTGGTGCCGGATAAACCGCTCGTCACAGGCGTGGCCGTAAAATAATATATGGCCGAACCAAATGTGCAGGTAAACGTGTAACCCGAAATTGTCTTACCGCAATACGCTGTCTTCAAAAGTGGCGGGTTGGAGTTCATCAGCGCTGCGATATCGTTGGCATAATTACCGGAATGGGAAATACAATAAGACTCATTTGATGTTGAAAGTTCAACGAGAATAGCCTTCGCCATATGGTCGTTCGCGGACATCCTTGTTCTTATCAAATTGGGTATCACTATGACAGCCAGCAGAACAATGACTGTAACCGTTAGGCTGATCTCAACCAATGTAAATCCACTCTCCTGCCGAATATGTTTCATGATGCTCAATCTCTTTTTCTGATTTCTGATTCTCATAAAACAAACCGTAAACTTTCCGTCGACTTTTAAAATAATTCTTGATATAGTTCTTAAAATAAATTGATTATGGAGATTATAACCATTAAGAACGTCCAAGACAATCGATTTCTACCGATTTTACTTTTTCTGGTGATCATTGCAGCCGCTTACGGATATTCCCTCGGCAATAACTTCGTGTGGGATGATTATCTGAATATCGTTGACAATCATTTTATCAAATCATTCAAGAATTTTCCCTCGCTCTTTTCTCGTGAATATCTGACTTCCCCGGGAGACCTCCCTTTTCTGACAGAAAAGGATGTCGGCGCCGGCGAACTTTCTTACCGTCCCGTCGTAACACTCACTTATTTTATCGATTTCTTTATCTGGAAACTGAACCCTTTTGGTTTTCATCTGACCAACATCCTCCTGCATCTTTTAAATACGATTCTGGTTTATCGTCTGGCTATGAAGATCAATGCTAACCGATTTTTCGCATTGGCCGCCGCCCTCATATTTGCAGCCCATCCGGTTCAGGCGGAAGCAGTACTCATTCCCGCGTTCCGCGAAGACCTTTTGGCATGCCTCTTCATGTTAGGCTCCCTTGTTTTTTATGCACACAGAAACAATAAATACAAAAACATTATGCTCATTGGCTGCTACGTGTCTTACGGCTTTGCTCTTTTTTCAAAAGAAATGGCAGTCACGTTGCCGGCACTGATCCTTCTTTATCATTATTGTTTTGAGATCGATGGGAAGTTCAATAATTTATGGAAAAACCCGTCCGGAACGTTTTGGGGATTAGGTATCACAACGGCATTTTATATGTGGGTGTGGGGCGTAGTCTTTCCGCGTTTTACGGTGCACTCTGCAACCGCAGACAATGTCTACACCAATATATTCACAATGGTAACAATTTTTGGAACTTACATACAATGGTTCATCCTGCCGCTCGACATTCATCCGACGATGCCGGACTCTTCCCTGCTTGTTCATACGCCATGGAATACCTCCACTATCATCTCCTTGACCATCTTGGCCGTATGCATCTGGCTTGTCTGGCGTGAGCGTAAACGCAATATCATCATTTCGTTCTCGATCATATGGTTCTTTATTGCGATGTTGCCTGTCTCCAACTTCATTCCGATTGAGAATCTTATAGCCTCGCGTTATCTCTATTTACCATCAGTGGGATTCTGTTTGATCGCGGCATTTGTTATGGAGAGGATATGGTCAGGACGATCAGCCTTAAGCAGTCACATATCAAGAGGCATTCTTATGACAGCAGGAGTTGGATTACTGATTCTATATATCACATTGGTCTTCACCAAAGGATTATTGTGGACCAACGAGATCAGTTTTCGCAAAAATTTTCTTGTCTACTATCCGGACAATCTCCGGGCCTATCGTTCGCTGGCAGGCGCTTATGTGCGTTTTCAGCAATATGATGATGCGGCCATCTGCATCAAAAACGCTCGGGCACTGAACCCTCAAGC
>CXWL01114932.1_pt1 | contig 16760 bp, 13 predicted proteins | sample 590931 | NCBI WGS metagenome assembly CXWL01 (sample SAMEA3498368, study PRJEB10139) | groundwater metagenome | biome: water well; material: biofilm material | place: Germany | collected 2015-04-27 | reverse complement strand
TCGATGCTGCGCCTGCCGGCGGTGCGCCGCGCCGACGCCGAATGCCGCGCCGAAGCGGCCCGGCTGATGCAGTTCGTCGGGGTCGGCAAGTACCTCGACGCCGATGCCAGCCAGATGCCGTACGGCGCGCTCAAGCGGCTCGAAATCGCGCGCGCGCTGGCGGCCGGTCCGAAGATGCTGCTGCTGGACGAACCGGCGGCCGGCCTGAATCACACCGAAACCGGCGAGATCGAGGACCTGATCCGCAAGGTTGCGCAGTCGGGCGTGACGGTGCTGCTGGTGGAGCACGACATGAAGCTGGTGATGAACCTGTCGGACCATATCCTCGTCCTCGACTACGGCAAGACGCTGGCCGAAGGCACGGCTGCGGAAGTGCGCGCCAACCCGGACGTCATCGCCGCCTATCTCGGCGCGGCCGCTTAAAGGAATGAAGATGCGAGATTTTTCGAGCGCGCCGCCGGTGCTGCAGATACAGGGGCTGCACAGCCACTACGGCCCGATCCAGGCGCTGCACGGCGTCGACATCGAAGTGCGCCAGGGCCAGCTGGTGGCGCTGGTCGGCGCCAACGGCGCCGGCAAGACTACCCTGCTGCGCACGATATCGGGCGTGCAGCCGGCCAGCGGCGGATCGATCCGCTTCGATGGCGCCGACATCACCCGCATGAGCGCCGACCAGCGCGTGCGCGCCGGGATCTGCCAGGTGCCGGAAGGGCGCCAGGTATTCGGCCCGATGTCGGTGGAAGACAACCTGCGGCTCGGCGCCTACACCCGGCCCAAAACGGAACTGGCGGGCGACCTGGAACGGGTGTACGAGTTGTTCCCGGTGCTGAAGGAAAAGCGCAGCCTGACCGCCGGCATGCTGTCCGGCGGCCAGCAGCAGATGCTGGCGATGGCGCGCGCGCTGATGGGCCATCCCAAGCTGCTGCTGCTCGACGAGCCGAGCATGGGCCTGGCGCCGCTGCTGATCAAGGAAATCTTCCGCATCGTCGAAAGCCTGCGCGACCAGGGCATCACGATTTTCCTGGTCGAGCAGAACGCCCACGCCGCGCTGGCGATCGCCGACATCGGCTACGTCATCGAAACCGGCGGCATCGTGCTGTCCGGCCCGGGGCCCGAACTGCTGGACAACGAGCAGGTGCAAAGCGCCTACCTCGGCATGTAACGACCCATCGAACGGAGCAAGCGCATGGTCAAGGTATATGAAATCAATGGCGTCACCCCGGTGGTGCATCCGTCCGCCTACGTGCATCCGAGCGCGGTGCTGATCGGCGACGTGATCGTCGGGCCGCGCTGCTACGTCGGCCCGCTGGCGTCGATGCGCGGCGACTTCGGCCGCCTGGTCCTGGAAGAGGGCGCCAACCTGCAGGACTGCTGCGTGATGCACGGCTTCCCCGGCGACGACACGGTGGTCGAAGTCGACGGCCACATCGGCCACGGCGCGGTGCTGCACGGCTGCCGCATCAAGCGCAACGCGATGGTCGGCATGAACGCGGTGGTGATGGACCAGGCGGTGGTCGGCGAAGACTCGATCATCGCCGCGATGAGCTTCATCAAGGCCGGCATGGTGATCCCGCCGCGCAGCATGGTGATGGGCGCGCCGGCCAAAGTGGTGCGCCAACTGGAAGACAAGGAAATCGCGTGGAAGAGCTTCGGCACGACGCAGTACCACGAACTGGCGGTGCGCTCGATGCAGACCATGCGCGAGGTCGAATCGAAGGATGAAGTCGAACCCGGCCGCCAGCGCATCGAGTTCGGCTTCGACATGCACAAGCCTAAAGCATAAGAATTGTCCCTGAATCGTATTTTGGAGAACCGCACATGAGCAACGTATCAACCCTGCAAAGCCTGATCGGCGGCCGCTGGCTCGGCGCCGAGCCGCACATGCCGCTGCACAGCGCGATCAACAGCAACCTGATTTATCACACCCACGCCGAGAAGATCGACTTCGAGGAAGCCGTCATCTACGCGCGCAAGACCGGCGTGCCGGCCCTGATGGCAATGGACTTCCAGACCCGCGCGGCGCGCCTGAAAGCGCTGGCTACCTACCTGATGGGCCGCAAGGAAGAACTGTACGAGATCTCGCACCACACCGGCGCCACCCGCCCGGACAGCTGGGTCGACGTCGAAGGCGGCATCGGCACCCTGTTCGCGTTCGCCAGCATGGGCAGCCGCGAGCTGCCGTCGTCGAACGTGCTGCACGAAGGCCCGGCGATCGCGCTGGGCAAGCGCGGCGGCTTCGCCGGCACCCACATCCTGGTGCCGCGCGGCGGCCTGGCGGTGCACATCAACGCCTTCAACTTCCCGATCTGGGGCCTGCTCGAAAAATTCGCGCCGAGCTTCCTCGCCGCGATGCCCTGCATCGGCAAGCCGGCCACCGCCACCAGCTACCTGACCGAAGCCGTGGTGCGCATGATGCACGAGTCGGGCCTGCTGCCCGACGGCAGCATCCAGCTGGTCATCGGCAGCACCGGCGACCTGCTCGACCGCCTCAACGGCGCCGACGTGGTGACCTTCACCGGCTCGGCCGACACCGCGATGAAGCTGCGCGCCAACAAGAACCTGCTCGCCAACTCGGTGCCGTTCACCGCCGAAGCGGACTCGCTCAACTGCGCCATTCTGGGCCCCGACGTTACGCCGGACGATCCCGAATTCGACCTGTTCGTCAAGGAAGTCGCGCGCGAGATGACCGGCAAGGCGGGCCAGAAATGTACCGCGATCCGCCGCATCATCGTGCCCGAATCGCGCGTCGATGCCGTGGCAGAGAAGCTGCGCGAGCGCCTGTCGAAAATCGTCGTCGGCGACCCGAAGATCGAAGGCGTGCGGATGGGCGCACTGGCCTCGATGGACCAGCAGCGCGACGTCACCGAGCGCGTCGCCATGCTGGCCCAGGGTAACGAGGTCGTGTTCGGCGCCGGCGATGGATTCAAGCCGGTGGGCGAAGGCAGCGAGAGCGGCGCCTTCTTCTCGCCGACCTTGCTGCTGTGCCGGAACGCGATGAGCAACGACGCGGTGCATGACGTCGAAGCCTTCGGCCCGGTCAGCACGATGATGACCTACTCCGGCATCGACGAAGCGATCGCGCTGGCCGCACGCGGCAAGGGCAGCCTGGTCTCGACGCTGTGCACCAAGGATCCGCAGGTCGCCGCGCGCGCGGTGCCGGGCCTGGCCGCGTATCACGGCCGCGTGCTGGTGCTCGAGCGCGAAGCGGCGGTCGATTCGACCGGCCACGGCTCGCCGCTGCCGCAGCTCAAGCACGGCGGTCCGGGACGCGCCGGCGGCGGCGAGGAACTGGGCGGCATCCGCGCGGTGCGCCACTTCCTGCAGCGCGCCGCGCTCCAGGGTTCGCCGACCATGCTGGCCGCCGTCACCGGCGAATACGTGCGCGGCGCCGCGGTGCAGGAGAGCGAGCTGCACCCATTCCGCAAATACTTCGAAGACCTGAAGATGGGCGACTCGCTGCTGACGCACCGGCGCACCGTGTCGGAAGCGGACATCGTCGCCTTCGGCGGCGTCTCGGGCGACTTCTTCTACATGCACTTCGACGAGATCGCGGCCAAGGATTCGCAGTTCGGCAAGCGCATCGCGCACGGCTACTTCGTGCTGTCGGCGGCGGCCGGGCTGTTCGTCTCGCCGGCGCCGGGTCCGGTGCTGGCCAACTACGGCCTCGACAACCTGCGCTTCATCACGCCGGTGGCGATCGGCGACACNNGGCCCGGTGCTGGCCAACTATGGCCTGGACAACCTGCGCTTCATCACCCCGGTGGCGATCGGCGACACGATCCGCGCGCGCCTGACCTGCAAGCGCAAGGTCGACCGCAACCGCACCGACGAAAAAGGCGTGGGGCAGGGCGTGGTCGCATGGGACGTGCAGGTGACCAACCAGCACGAGGAACTGGTGGCCAGCTACGACATTTTGACGCTGGTGATGAAACGCGGCTGATTCGGGCTGCGTGCATGTGCGGGGACGGCGCACGCCGCCCCGTGTGGCGGCTTACTTTTTGCCCGCCGATCCGAGCGGCTGGAGTTCGCGGATGCCATGCTCCGCCTTGGGCAGTGGATTGACGAGGCGAATCCGGTTCAGCGGCAGCACACTGGCGCTCACCGTCTTGGCCGGCAGCGATTCCACATACAGCTTGACGACGTCGGTCGCGTCGAGAAGGCCGCCGTCCTTGTCCTTGAACACGATGACGTTTTTGGCCTGCACACGGTTGACCTGGGTCGGGACGCGCTCGTAGTAGAAGCCGGCAACCGTATAGCTCGCTTCCGGATCGACCGGCTTGCCGTCGATGCGGATATCGCGCACCCGCTCGCCCTGTGGCGCGAGCGGGTCGAACTGCGCGGTCAGTCCGCTATAGCCGGCTGTCCATCCATTGATCCATTCGCGCGCGCGCCCCTGTTCGCCCTGGGGGGCGCCCTCGAGCGTCTGCTTGATCTGGGCGCCGCTCAGTTCGCCCTTGGCGATCTGCGCGCCGACTGGCATGAAGTGATACAGATCCTCGAGCTTGATCGGCCCCGGAGCGACCGCGGTGCCATAGCGAAAGCCCGTGATGCCACCGAGTTGCGCGCCGCTCATGACGCGAAATGCATCGGTCAGGAAGTCGTGCGAGCTGCCTTCGATTACGGCCGCCATGCCCTCGTCGCTGAAATTACTGCGGTGCAGGGCGACCTGGGTCTGGCCGATCACGCTGTCGATCGGGTAGCGCAAGGGAGCGCCGCTGAACGGGTTCTTGATTTCGCCCGGCTTGAACTGCGGCCCGGCCACCAGCGGCTTGCGCACGGAATCGACCAGCGCCGCGATCTTTGGGTTCGACGCGATCGTCTCGTCGATGCGATGGGACACGTACTTCTTGTCGATCACCCGGCCCTTTTCCACGCGCACGCGCAACTCGCCCACAACCTGGCCGTCCATGCCCTGCTCGACGATGAGGGTGCCATGCTTCGACACGACCGGCTTGGGCGTCAATTCATGCTTGTCCGACGACAGGATGACGTCCACGCCCGCAATCTCGTCGGCCAGGGTCAGGTTGCCGTGCAACCCGAGTTCGGAGATGGCGACCACGAGGTCGACGTCCTGCTCGCGCAAGGCCTTGACGTATTTTGCGTACTCGGCCTTGCCATCGGTGAACTTGAGTCCCTTGGTCACCTGCGGGTCGCCGGCCTGCGGGCCGCGATCGGAGGTAAAGCCGATGATGCCGACGCGTACGCCGTTGACGGTCTTGATGACGTAGGGCGAAGCGACGTGTTGGCCGGTCTTCGTTTCGGCACCCGGCAGCTTGTCGTAGTACAGGTTCGAAATGACCGGGTTCCAGTTCGCCTTGGCCGACTTGCCGATGAAATAATCGACGAACTTGTCGGCGCCGTACACGTAGTCCCAGTTGCCGGGTGCATACGCATCGATGGCGAAGGCGTTCATTACCTTGATCATCGCTTCGCCGCTGGTAAACAAAGCTTCGGCGCCGCCGTGCAGCGTGTCGCCGGTATTGACCAGCAGCGTCTGCTTCGGCCGGGCGCGCCGAATTTGCTCGACCAGGGTGTAGATGCGCGCGACCCCGCCTTCGTTCTTGCCCTGGGCATCACTGCGTACGCTTGCATGGGGAATCAGGTGCCCGTGCAGGTCGCCCATGTGTATTAGCGTCACCTCGCCGGTGCCCGCAGCCGCGTGCGCGGCCGTGCCGAACGAAAATGCGGCAGTGAACGCCGTCGCGATGAGTGTTTTCTTCAGTTTCATGTCCTGTCTTTCCTTTTTGATGAGTGATTTTTGATGAGTGATTAATGGCTGGCATGCCCGATCATTGCGGTGCCTGGCCGGCGCGGCTCGCGCCGCGAAACAGGGGCGCTGGCCAGGATGCCGAGCTTGAACACGCTGACCACCTGCGCCAGGTTGGCGGCCTGGTCCTGCAGCGACTCGGCGGCCGCGGCGGCTTCTTCCACCAGCGACGCATTCTGTTGCGTCACCTGGTCCATCTGGGCGATCGCCTGGTTCACCTGTTCGATGCCGGCGCTCTGTTCCGCGCTGGCGGCGGTGATCTCGCCCATGATGTCGGTCACCCGCTTGACGCTGGCGACGACATCGGCCATGGTGTTGCCGGCATGTTTGACCAACTCGCTGCCGGTCTTGACCTTGTCGGCCGAGGCGTCGATCAGCATCTTGATTTCCTTGGCCGCGGCCGCGCTACGCTGAGCGAGGCTGCGTACTTCGGTTGCCACCACGGCGAAACCGCGGCCCTGTTCGCCGGCTCGCGCCGCTTCGACCGCTGCGTTCAATGCCAGGATATTGGTCTGGAATGCGATGCCGTCGATCACGCCGATGATGTCCGACATCTTGTTGGCCGATTCATTGATCGATCCCATGGTGTCGACCACTTGCGCCACCACCGCGCCGCCCCTGGCGGCCACTTCGGAGGCGGATACCGCCATCTGGTTGGCCTGGCGCGCGTTGTCGGCGTTTTGCTTGACCGTCGAAGTGAGCTCTTCCATCGACGATGCGGTTTCTTCGAGCGAACTGGCCTGCTCTTCGGTGCGGCTGGACAGGTCCATGTTGCCGGCGGCAATTTGGCTCGACGCGGTGGCAATCGTATCGGTTCCCTCGCGCACCTGGCCGACAATGCTCTTGAGCTTGTCGTTCATGTCGCTTAGCGCGCGCAGCAGTTGGCCGGTTTCGTCCCGGGTCCTGACATCGATGCGGCTGGTCAGGTCGCCTGCCGCGACCGTCTGGGCGAGTTTCACCGCTTCGGTCATGGGGCGCGTGATCGAGCGGGTCACCATGAATGCAAAACCGATTCCGAAAACGAGCGCGACGATGCTCAAGGAGGTCAACAGCAGCCGGCCGTTCTGGTATAGCGCCTCGACTTGTGCGGCGGTGCCGTCGATGGCCTCCATCTGGTGCTTCTTGAGCTTGGTCAGCATTGCCATGAAGTCGGCCAGTTTCGGTTGGATGTCCTGCTCCATCAGGCGCTGCGCTTCGGCCACGTTCCCGGCCGCCTTTTCCTGGAGGGCGGCATCGAGCGCAGTGCGGTAGGCGGCGCGCTTTTGCAGGGCGATGTCGAGCAGCTCCTTGTCGAGCGGGTCGGTCAGGGTTGCCTTGAGCTGCTTCTGCAATCCGGTGCCGCGCTTGGTGGTCGTGGCGATCGTGTCGAGGAAGTATTTTGCCGTATCGTCATCGCCGGCTTTGAGCGCGGCGACGCTGCGCACGGCGGTGATTTCGGACAGGCCAACCCACTCGGTGGTCATGCGTAAGCTTGTGAGGTCGTGTTCGACCATCGTTTCGGTCAGCGCGCCGACAGATTGAAGGCGCCATATCCCGATTCCCGCCACCAGGCTCAATAACAGCAGGACGAGTCCAAACCCGATACCAAGGCGCGCGCCAATCCTGAGATCCGCAAATTTCATTCGATTCAATCCTTTTGACAATCAACGTTGAAAACTGCCTTTGCAACACGAGCTTGTTCGACCATGCCGAGAGCGTTATCGCCGTGTGCATTCGCAAATAATTGGCATCATGCTGAATGAATAGTTGATTCATTGAAATAGTTATTTCTATTTTTCAATGATATTTTTATAATGCAGGGGTGACTGGACCCGCTCGTGCTGCGGCCCCTCTAAAAGGTGGCCGGGACCGGGCGGTGAGGACATGGGCAGGGGCGGATCGTCAAGGTGCGGCGCACCGTTTGACAGGCATGCTACGGCAGCCAGGTTAAGGCAGTATTAACGCGGGTTCATCGGCGCACAGGTGCGCCCAGGGTTCGATCAGCGGTCCGGCGCTTCCTCGCTGTTGCCGTAGTCGGGCGCCTGAATGCCTTCGCCCGGCACGTCGACTTTCAGTTCGAGCTGCTCCTCTTCGATGCCGGCATCCGGCTGGGCATGGCAGTAGCGCAGGATATGGTGGCGGTACGCCTGACGCCTGACCTGCCGTGGTCGGTCGTGGGATCGCCCGGCTACGTTGCGCAGGCGGGCCGGCCCGCCACGCCGGAGGACCTGACCGCACATGAAACGATACGCTACCGTTTCCTCACCTCTGGCGGGCTGCCGCGCTGGGCGTTCCATCGAGATGGGCAAGGGTTTCATGTGGAAACCAGCGGCAAGATTATCGTCAACGACACGACCTTGATAAGAAGTTTCGCCCGGGCCGGCGTGGGCTTGGCCTACCTTCCGGACATGGAAGCCGGCGAGGATCTGGAGAGCGGTCGCCTGCAGCGTGTTCTTCAAGACTTCGTACGCCCTACCAGCGGACTGTTCCTGTATTTCCCTGTTCGCACCCAACACCAGCCTAAACTGCGCGCTTTCATCGACATGGCGACCCAGGGAATCAAGGCGCTGGAGCCCGCTTCATGGCTAGCGCTGGAGTAGGGCGCCGCCCGCACGCTACAGCGTGGAACTGGCGAGTGGCGATGATTTCCTGTATCGTGCATATACAATACTTGCAATTATTATCATGAATCAATATTCAATCAATAAGCGAAAAGAGATCGACGTGTTTTGGGGCGAGCTGTCGGCCTGCGACCATTGCGTGCAGATTTATGAAGACGACGTCGTATTCCTCGACGCGCTGGAAGGCTTTGTCGCCGGCGGCATCCGCCAGGGCGACGCAATCATCCTGATCGCCACGCCAGCCCACTTGCTGGGCTTGGAAAACCGCATCGCAGCGAGCGGTTTCGATGTCGGCGCGGCCATCAAGCGCGACCAGTACATCGCGCTGGACGCGAAAGAGTCGCTCGCCAGGTTCATGGTGGACGGCTGGCCCGACGAAGTGCTGTTCGCACAGTTCATCGACCACCTGCTGCTGCGCGCCCGCGGCCAGCACCGGAAGGTCCGCGCATTCGGCGAGATGGTGGCGCTGATGTGGGCCCAAGGACATTGCGGGGCGACCGTTCGGCTCGAACACCTGTGGACGCGCCTGTGCCAACAGGAGTCGTTCTCGCTGTTCTGCGCCTATCCGAAAACCGGATTTACCGAAAACGCCCACGACGCCATCGCCCAGGTGTGCGCGGCGCACTCCCGGCTCTACTCAATCTGATTAATCCGCCGCAGCCCCTTGCCTGGGTAATCAGGCGAGGTGTTCCGCCGGCGCGGCACCTGTCCCGCGACCCCAGCGTTTTCCCAGCCTCGCGCTAGGCAACTCGACGGTGAGGTGAATAAGCCAGGCGAGCAGGCAGGCCGTGGCGAACGTCAACGGCAGTGCGGCGCCAAACGCCAGTCCTTGCTGCATCATCCACTTCATGGCCACGTAGCCCGCCAGGCTGTGGACCAGGTAGAGCGGATAGCTGATGTCGGCGAAAAAATCCAGCACGCAGGTGGCGCGAAACCGGTCGCGCGCCGCATAGCCCGCAGCGAACAGGGCGCGCCCAAACAGGTAATTGTGAGCATTCGCCAGCGCTGCTTCGCGATCCGATCCCATCGTCCAGCCCGCGACAAACAGCATGGCCAGCAGCAGGGTGCGGCCTAACAAGCCAGCACTGGAAAGCTTACCGCTCAGGCAAGTGATCTTATTCATGTTGTAGGTTGGAGTATTGATCGGACGTTAGCCGACTGGCAGTGCTCTTGCTCACGATAGAACAAAGTGCTTGCAATGATCTCAGCGGGATTCATGGACTCGCGGCATGACTGCCGCGCAAGATGAGTGCTGGCGCGCTCGCGTTTCACTTCCCGCTTGGCGGCGCCGATGGCAATGGGGTGGAATTGGTAATTTGAAGGCTTTGCTCGGCGGTGAAGCCTTTCCTCCGCAGCGCCTCGAAGAGATTTTTCTTGAACGTTGCAATGCGTTCCGCTGTTTCCGGCCGCTCTGCTACTTTCAGTTGTGCCTCAAGTTGCACCTCGGTCATCCGTCCCAGCATCGGCAGCATCGAGACCATCGACGCGTCCATCACCGTTTGCATTTCTTCAGGAGTAGGTTTGCGCGGCGCTTGAGTCTGCGCATACGCAAGCGCCGACAGGCCACACAGGGTGGTGAAGACAATCAGCTTGCGGCGCATTTTTACTCCGTAGCGGTCAAGTTGCCTGTTTGGCAATGTGTCAAATGTACCAGCAAAAAGTGGCCTTGTCCATTGCGGATCCCTCGCGCCGGCAACGACATCACACGAAGCCGAGGTTGCGCGCGCTCGCGTTGTAGTTGCCCAGGCTCGGCAGCATCCCGAGCAGGTCGCTGTCGGACACGCCCAGCCACTTGCCCAGCGTAGCGGCGAGCTGGTCGACCGAGGTGGTCGGCAGCAGGCGGCCCTGGCCGACGTCGTCCGGCCCATTGTTGGCGACCACCGGCGCGGTGCCGTAGAAACGCTGGCCTTTGACCGCGCCGCCCAGCACGAAGTGCATGCTGCCCCAGCCGTGGTCGGAGCCGTCGTTGTTGCCGCTCATCGTGCGCCCGAAGTCCGACGCGGTGAAGGTGGTGACCTTGTCGGCCAGGCCGAGCTCCGCCGTCGCTTTCTGGAACGCGGCGAGGGCGCCGGCGACGCTGGAAAGCAGGCCAGGATGCACCGTCAGCATCTCGTCGTGATTGTCGAAGCCGCCCATCGAGACGAAAAACACCTGGCGCTTGGCGCCCAGCGCGGGCGCCGCCGAGATCATACGTGCGACCATCTTGAGCTGGTCCGCCAGGCTGTTCCCGGCCGGGAAGACAGTCGTCAACCCGGGGGCGGACGCCAGAGCGCCGGTCAGCACCGAGTCGGCGTCGATCGAACGCTTGGTCACCCGGCTGTATTCATTTTCCAGCAGGTGCGCGCGCGGCTGGCTGACCAGCGTGCGCAGCGCATCCGAGCAGGCGGCCGATCCGAACAGCGGACTTTTCAGGCCGGCCAGCGGCACCGAGCCGCCGGTGGAAACCTGGTACTGCACCGCCGATTTGCCCGACATGAACACCGCATTGCCCGACACGTTCACGCAGGTGAAGGTGGCATTTCCGTTGCCGCTCTCGAACAGGTCGCCCATGCGCCCGCCCGAGCCGGAGGTGGCGCCTTCCGGCGACGACGATTGCCACACCGATTGCTGGTCGTTGTGCGAAAACAGCTTGGGCGGCAGCTTCACCGACTTGTTCGTGTACTGCAGTTTGGTAGTCGGCTGCACCAGCGTGCCGACGTTGAGGATCACGCCCATCTGGCCCGCATCGAACAGCGGCAGCAGCGGCGCCAGTTCCGGCGCCAGCGCGTACTGATGCGCGAGGCCGGCCATGTCGAGCGGCGCGCTGGCGGGATTGAGCGCGGTGGCCGCGAGGCTGGCGCGGGTGTAGGCGAAGGTCGGGCGCATCTGCTGGTAGGCCGCATAGCTGGTGTTGTCGTACGGCACCACGGTATTCGCGTAGTCGTTGCCGCCGTAGAGGAACACGCACACCAGCGCCTTGTAATCGCCGGCGGTGGCCGCCGACGCCTCCGCCATCGCCGCCAGGTTCAGCGCCCACGGCGCGGCAATGCCCGCCACCGACAGGGCCGAGGCGCGCTTCAGGAAAGCGCGGCGCGAAGTGTCGTTCTTGCTGTGCATGGCGTTTCCTTATTTCTGGATGATGAATTCGGGGGCGGCCAGCACCAGCACCAGCGCCGCGTAGATCCGGTTCAGGCGCGCCGCATCGGTGCCGGACGCCAAGGTGTCGATTCCGCCTTTCATCAGCGCCAGCGTCGCGGGCGACAGCTGCCCGGCCGCCAGCACCAGGTTCAGCTCGTCGAGCAGCGCCTGCGCGTTGTCGGCCAGCGGCATCAGGCTGCTGTAGTCGGCCTTGACGTCGCCGGCGCCCTTGCTGACCGTTGTCTGCATGAAGTTGAGGTAACCCACAACGCTCGACTCATTGGTGATCTGGAACTCCGGCGCGACCATGCCGGCGCTGCCGATCGCGCTGTTCGGCGGCACATAGCCGGGACGGAAAAAATTGAATACGCTGGAAGAGCGAAGCGGGCTCTGTCCGAGCCGGGTGGCGGGATCCGAGGTATTCCCGACCGTCCAGGTGTTATTCACCGAGTCCGCCTTGAACGCACGCGCCCATGCCGCCAGCCGCAGGATGGGTTCGCGCTGTTTGCCGAAGGCGGGATCGGCTAGCCGCGCTGCGCTGCGCGCTTCATCGTCCAGCAGGATAGCCTTGACCACTGCTTTCAGGTTGCCCTTGACGCCGGTGCCGTCGTTGTTGAATACGGTTGCCACCCGTGTGACGTAGGCCGGGCTCGGGTTGCTGCATACCAGCCGCAAGATCAGCTGGCGGCCGATAAAGGGCGCCACGTTGGGATGGGCGAAGATGGCGTCGAGCGCAAGGCGCAGGCTGTCCTCGCCGCTGGCGCCGGCCGGGATCGTGGTGCCGAGGAAGGTCTTGCTGCCGGTTTCGTGGCGGCTCGCCGTCATGGTCATCGGGCGCCGCTTGTAGTCCGGCGTGTTGGTATCGCCGCCGGCCAGGTCGTAGTTCCAGCCGGTGAACACGCGCGCCAGGCCGGTGATGTCGTCCAGCGTATAGGTTTCCTGCGGCAGGCCGCCGGCCAGTTTCGGCGTGCCGTCGAGGTTCAGCTGCAGCAGGCCGATGGTGAACAGCTGCATGACTTCGCGCGCGTAATTTTCATCGGGCAGTGCGCCGGTGGCCGCGTTGAATTTGACGTTGCCGCGGAAGGTCAGGTATTCGCCCATTGGCGCGCTGGTCGAGACCTGTTGCATCAAGGTGCGGTAATTGCCGAACGCCTGGCCTTCGAGCAAGTCGAGGTAGGCGGCCGCCGAAAACGCTTTCCAGCCGCCGTTGAAACCCGACACCGACGCTACCATGATTTCCGACAGTGCCAAGGCGACGCGCTGGCGCAGGGTATCGGGCGAGGACAGCATCTTGCGCCAGATGGTCGGGTCCGCGCCCGCTTCGCTGTTCTTGTTAGTGAGGGCGTCCAGTCCTTTCGACACCATCCAGTCCCAGCGCGTGCCGCTCGGGGCCATTGCGAACTGTTCGTCCAGCCATCCGGCGTAGCCGACAGCCTGCACCCGGGCGATCTGTTCGCGCGTGGCGCCCATCGAGGCCTGGGCCAGGAAGCGCGAGGCCTGGGCGGCAGTGGGTGTGTCCGAGGGAGGGGGAGGGGGAACCGGAGGAACGGGCGTCGGCGTTGGCGTCGGGGTGGGAGACGGTGAAGCACCGCCGCCGCCGCAGGCGCTGAGCAGTGCACCGGCGAGCAGGGCTGTCAGCGCAGGATCTGCGCGACTGCCCTCGTGTTCCAAGCTTGGTTCCGTTATCGATTCGATATCTGCCATTGGAGCACCCGAAGTTGTTGAGAAACAAGACTTACGGGTGATGGTAGAACGGCCTGTTCAAGATTCCAATCGGCAAGTTGTAAATATTTGTTCGGATGCGCGCCAAACAACCCCCGGGGTCAGTGCCGACATTCGGACACGACCTCGGCGGTAATCTGCCAGCGATTCGGGATGCTGCCGCAACGACGGATGGGGCCGTGTCCGAATGTCGGCACTGACCCCAGGGGGAGTTACTTGGGTGCCGGGTCGAACGACGGCGGCTGCATGCCTTCCGACGGCACGTCGAGCTTCAGTTCGAGCTGCTCTTTCATGTCGATCTTCTTCTCGATCGACACCAGCCGCGGGAAGGCGATGATCAGCGCGACCATCACGACCTGGATCAGCACGAACGGAATCGCGCCCCAGTAAATGTCGCTGGTCTTGACTTCCTTCGGCGCCACCGAGCGCAGGTAGAACAGGGCGAAACCGAACGGCGGGTGCATGAAGGAGGTCTGCATGTTCACGCCGAGCAGCACGCCGAACCAGATCAGGTCGATGCCGAGCTTGTCGGCCACGGGACCGACCAGCGGCACCAGGATGAACGCCAGCTCGAAGAAGTCGAGGAAGAACGCCAGCACGAAGAACATGATGTTGACCACCACCAGGAACCCGGTGGTGCCGCCCGGCAGGCTGGTCAGCAGGTGTTCGACCCACAGGTCGCCGTTCACGCCGCGGAACACCAGCGAGAACACGGTCGATCCGATCAGGATGAAAATGACGAAGCACGACAGCCGGGTGGTCGAATGCATCGCCTGGCGCACCAGGCTCCACGTCAGCCGGCCGTTGGCGATGGCCAGGATCAGCGCACCGGCCGCGCCCATGCCGCCGCCTTCGGTCGGCGTGGCCAGCCCGATGAAGATGGTGCCGAGTACCAGGAAGATCAGCGCCAGCGGCGGGATCAGCACGAACACGACTTTCTCGGCCATGCGCGACAGCAGCGCAATCTTGAAGTAGCGGTTGGCCAGCGCGAACGCGAACGCGACGGCGATCGCCACCGCGGCCGAGAAGATGCCCACTTCGTCGGCCGCCATATTCGGATGCCGGGCGCCGAACCACATGGCGAAGCCGTAGCCGATCGCCACCGTCGCGACGGTCAGCGCGAGCAGCGAGCGCACGCCGCTGTCGCCATTCGGTTCCTTCAGGTTGCGCGCTTCGGGCGGCAGCGCCGGCACATAGGCCGGCTTGACCAGCGACACCGCCAGCACGTAGCCGGCGTACATCCCGGTCAGCAGCAGGCCAGGCACGAAGGCGGCGCGGTACATGTCGCCGACCGAGCGGCCCAGCTGGTCGGCCATCACGATCAGCACCAGCGATGGCGGGATGATCTGCGCCAGCGTCCCGGAGGCGGCGATCACGCCGGACGCCAGCCGCTTGTCGTACCCGTAGCGCAGCATCACCGGCAGCGAAATCAGGCCCATCGAGATGACCGATGCGGCCACCACGCCGGTGGTCGCGGCCAGCAGCGCGCCGACAAAAATCACGGCGTAGGCGACGCCGCCGCGGATCGGCCCGAACAGCTGGCCGATGGTATCTAACAGGTCCTCCGCCATGCCGCTTCGCTCAAGGATCAGGCCCATGAAGGTAAAGAAGGGGATCGCGAGCAGCGTGTCGTTGCCCATGATGCCGAAGATCCGGTTGGGCAGCGCTTGCAGCAGTTCGGGCTTGAGCAGCCCGAGTTCGATGCCGACGAAGCCGAAGAACAGGCCGTTCGCGGCCAGCGAGAATGCCACCGGAAAGCCCGATAGCAGGAAGACGACCAGCGTGCCGAACATGATCGGCGCGAGGTTAGCGATAATGAATTGTTCCATGTGTCCCTGGTGTTCTTATTATTCGTGTTTTTATGTGTTGGCCGCCGCTTATTTCAGCAGGTTGGCAGCCTTGATCGCTTCGATTTCTTCTTCCGGCGTGGTGACGTGCCTGGCGAATTCGTGGCCGTCGCTACGCCCCGTCAAGAACGCAATGCGCTTGATGATTTCCGATATGCCCTGCAGGATCAGCAGGCTGAAGCCGATCGGCACCAGCAGCTTGGCCGGCCATACGATCAGGCCGCCGGCGCTGCTCGACATCTCGCCGGTGCGGATCGAGTAGAGCGCGAACGGGATCCCGTAATAGAAGATCACCGCGCACACCGGCAGCAGGAATACCAGGTAGCCGACCAGGTCGATCCAGACCTGGGTGCGTTTCGAGAAGTGGCCGGTGATCACGTCGATGCGCACATGCTCGTCGCGTTTCAGCGTGTGGGCGCTGGCCAGCAGGAACACCGCCGCGAACAGATACCACTGGATTTCGAGCCAGCTGTTGGAACTCATCTTGAAGATGTAGCGCACCAGCGCGTTGACGGCGCAGATGATGACAGCCGCCAGCAGCGCCCAGCTCACGGCGCCGGCGATCTTTTCGTTGAAGGTGTCGATTGCACGCGAGAGGGACATGAACATGGCGGCGGTCCTGTAGGTTATTGCGCCAGCTGGCCGCGGACGCGGGCGATCGCGGCGCGCACCTGGCGCGGCGCGGTGCCGCCGACATGGTCGCGCGCGGCGACCGAGCCTTCCAGCGTGAGCACGGCGAACACGTCGTCGCCGATCAGCGGCGAAAACTCGCGCAGGCGCTCGAGCGACATTTCGGACAGGTCGCATTTGGCGTCGTCGCAGGCGCGCACCGCGCGCGCCACGGCTTCGTGCGCGTCGCGGAACGGCAGGCCCTTCTTGACCAGGTAGTCGGCCAGGTCGGTGGCGGTGGCGTAGCCCTGCAGCGCGGCCGAACGCATCGCGTCCGGCTTGACCGTGATCCCGCCGGCCATGTCGGCGAAGATGCGCAAGGTGTCGACCACCGTGTCGACCGTGTCGAACAGCGGTTCCTTGTCTTCCTGGTTGTCCTTGTTGTAGGCCAGCGGCTGGCCTTTCATCAGGGTCAGCAGGCCCGTCAGGTGGCCGTACACGCGGCCGGTCTTGCCGCGCGCCAGTTCCGGCACGTCGGGGTTTTTCTTTTGCGGCATGATCGACGAGCCGGTGCAGAAGCGGTCGGCGATGTCGATGAAGCCGACCCGTGGACTCATCCAGATCACCAGTTCTTCGGACATGCGCGAGACGTGCATCATCACCAGCGCGCCGGCGGCGCAGAATTCGATCGCGAAGTCGCGGTCAGACACGGCGTCCAGCGAGTTGTGGCAGACGTCGTCGAAGCCGAGCGTCCTGGCCACGCGCTCGCGGTCGATCGGGAAGGTGGTGCCGGCCAGCGCGGCGGCGCCCAGCGGCAGCCGGTTGACCCGCTTGCGCGCGTCCAGCATGCGTTCGACGTCGCGCCCGAACATCTCGACATAGGCCAGCATGTGGTGGCCGAAGGTGATCGGCTGCGCCACCTGCATGTGGGTGAAGCCCGGCATGATGGTGTCGGCGTGCTGCTCGGCCAGGTCGGTCAGTGCGCCGCGCAGCGATTGCAGCAGCAGCACGATGTCGTCGATCGCGGAGCGCACATACAGGCGGATGTCGGTCGCGACCTGGTCGTTGCGCGAGCGGCCGGTGTGCAGCCGCTTGCCG
>CXWL01011216.1_pt1 | contig 16761 bp, 14 predicted proteins | sample 590931 | NCBI WGS metagenome assembly CXWL01 (sample SAMEA3498368, study PRJEB10139) | groundwater metagenome | biome: water well; material: biofilm material | place: Germany | collected 2015-04-27 | reverse complement strand
GCCCAAAACAAAAGGATAACAATACAAAGGCCAATCCTAAGAGGCCGGATATTTTTAAAGACCGGCACCAGCCCCAAGAATAGAGCCGGCAATGTTCCCGTCAATGCCAGGTACAATTTATGTTCAAACATCACATGCGCGCGCGGGATCAGATTTGCTGAAAGTGTCAGAAAAAACCAAAACACCGCAAAGGCAAGCAAAGGATTTTCCCGTCGGAAACGAAATGCCGCGAACAAAATCCCGGCAAGCAGGCAAAAACTAAACAAAGTCGATGGTTCAAAAAAAGAATGCGCCATCGGATAATCGCGATCAAGGTTTAACCCGATGGGAAAAAACATGAGCCGCAAGAATGTCACAAACACATTGAGCTGTGTTAAAAGGTAGGCCGGCAATGTCAGGACATCTCCCAGGTGAGACTGCGACAGATAAGACACGAATAACATTTTCTTATAATTGAAATGAAATGCCGACGGAATGAGCACGACAAACAATAAAATTAAAAACCCTCCGTGCCGAAGGAAACTAACAGCTGCCTGCCCCCTTCGCAAAAAAAACATTTCAATCAAAATAATCATAAGCGGCAAGGTAACGGCCGTTTCCTTGCTGAAGGTCGCAAGCAATCCACTGAGAGCCGCTGTGAGAAAATAAAACACGCGTTTTTTGTCGTTGATCCTTCCCTTTATATAAAGACAGACAGCGGCAACATAAAACAACGCGGCTAATGATTCACTGCGTTGGCTGATATAGGCAACCGCGCCGGTATTAACTGGATGAACCAAAAACAATAACGCCGCGAGAAAAGGAATAACGGCATTAAGATTTGCCGATGCGGCTGTTTTAATTTCTGATTTCTTCTTTGCCGCAGACTTTTTCTTACCTAAATCCGCTGGATCTTTGTTCATCCGAATGTCCGTCTGCAACTGAAGAAACAATTTCCCTAACCACCAAACCAGAACTGTAGTGATCAGATGCACGATCACATTAACCAGATGATAGCCAAAAACATCGAGGCGATTAAAGTAGTAATTTAACGCGAAGGTGACATTGGTCACAAAACGGGAAGGTTGAAACGCCAGAATTTCTCTTACGGTAAGCGGCCAATCCGGTAGATAGTGAATAGCCTTGTTCCCAACGATCGTGACTGTATCATCAAAATGAAACGGATCGTCGAAAGTCTGGGCGTAAAGTGCGATCCCAAGAAAAACAAGAAGAAAGAATTTGAGAATGGATTGATTAGTTAGTTTAAAAATATTCATATAAAAACTCAAATGACCATCGAAGAAATCCAAGGCATACTTGCCCGAATCAAACTTGTTTATCCCAGATTTCTCAACAGGAGCGGCGAAATCGTCGCTAACGCTGCGCACTCAATTGTGCAGGAAAAAATCTGGAATTACCTCTGCAGTCGTGATTAAACCTCGAAGAGGTTTAATCAGCAGACCCAGGCCTAGGGGCCTGGGCGGATTTTGCACTGCAAAATCCGGGTTTATACCTAAAGCAATCGATCGTATGATCGTTGACCATTCCCGTTGCCTGCATATGCGCGTAAAGAACCGTGGGGCCGAGAAATTTAAAACCGCGCTTCTTAAGATCCTTGGCCAAGGCCTCTGCCGCGGGCGTGATGACCGGCAGCTGTTTAATGCTTTGCCAATGATTGCGAATTGGTTTACCGCCGACAAAACCCCAAATATATTTTGAAAACGTACCGAATTCTTTTTGAATATCTAAAAAACGCTGCGCGTTATTATTGACCTTTCCTTTTCCAATGACAAATCTCCAACCTTCGACACCTACGATGCTTGGAGATTTGTCATTTCGATTGGTCAGAAGAAGGTCAATAATGGCCGCCTCAATCTTTAGACGATTGCGAATGATTCCTGCATTGCCAAGCAACTTTGTAACTTTTCCCTTGGTGAATTTAGCAACCTTGATTGGATCAAACCCGGCAAAAGCCTCGCGATAATTCTCCCGCTTTCGCAGAACCGTGGACCAACTCAAACCTGCCTGAGCTGATTCTAACACCAGGAATTCAAATATCTTGCGGTCATCATAAACCGGCACTCCCCATTCGTCGTCGTGATATTTCCGATAAAGCGGATCTTCGAACGAATTCCATGCGCATCGGATTAACTCATTATTATTTTTGCCCATATACATCTCCCAAACATGATTAGATCAGAAATTTTGATAGGACTTTCGCGATTGCCTGTGAAACGAGCTTGAAGCCAGCCTAAGCCTTCCTTGAATATTAGAAAAGGCTTAGACGGATTCGGCGAGCGAACAGGCAATCGCGAAAGTCGCATTTAAGAGTTCGGACGATTTAAGAAAGTTTAATTATACTATTTGTATTTTAACCGCAATGAACAATATTTATATAGACCTTTTTGATTTTCTTGATAATCTGGATACACAAAGAAAACCTCACCCCACCCCGGGAGTGGGGATGGTTCTAAAAATTATGATTCCTCAAGCTCGCAAAGAAAATTTCTACGACCGATTCCCTCATTATGTGCCCTTTGATTTTCGATGGCGCGCTTCCGTACGAAAATTAATCCGCCAAAGTTCCATTCGTTATTGGGAACACCTGGCTCTCAAAAATAACTGCCCGGGCATCATTCCTGACGGCGAAAGCAATTTTGAACAGCTGACCAACGGATCATTTACCCCGCCTTCTTCACACATCAACCGCTCGGCACTTGCGATGGACGAAGACCTTAACCGTCCACAGGTCAAGGCCGTTGCCGAACAACTCGCCGCGTTAAAAAAGAAAATGTCGGACCGCGGGCTTATGTTTTGTTCAGCGGCAGGCACTTTCGTTAAAAATACTTATACATCGCACAATGAACGTAAAAAACTATGGGAAGACACTTGGGTTTTGGCGCACGCACAGGTCAAAAGCGGCATGCGCGTGCTTGATATCGGAGGCGCTTCAACGCCGTTTTCATTTTATCTGGCTGACATAGGATGTTCTGTGAACGTAGTGGACAACGATTGGGGAAACTGCGGCACCGTGTACAACGGCAATTATGTGGCGGGCCAAATGGGATGGAATCTTAAAACCATCGACTGGGACATCAGCCGCGGACTTCCTTTTGCCGACGGACATTTCGACCGCGTGTTCTGTGTCTGCGTCATCGAACATTTGACATCATCCACCCGCCGGTCTCTCATGAAGGAAATCAACCGCGTGCTCAAACCCGGCGGCATCGCCGGCCTTACCACGGATTATGACCATGAACGCAAAGTCATCACCACCGACAAAGGCCTGCGCTTCGGGTTCAAAGATAAATTCTCAAAAGATGTGCTGGAACCTTCCGGCCTTAAACTCATGGGCAACACCGAATTGCTCGATGCTAAACCGGAAGAGAATTTCTTAGGGGCGTTCTTTCTGCAGAAAATAAAGTAATACAACTACCGTCGTGTGCCCATCAAATTTCCACGCTCTCTTTTTATATCGAGAACGACTGAAATTCCAATATACCTTTTTGATGATCACGGTAAACACATTCATTGTTATCTAACATTACAATTTGATATGGCTGATGTTCAGATTTGATTCGGGCAACCTCATTCATACTCTCCGGCTCAAGTATTAAAATATCATGACTGAAGGGTCGAGCTAGCGCACAAAATTTTTCATCTGGGCTAAATGAAAAATCACCTATTGCTGTATTAGAATGACCATTCAACGGGGGCTGAAAAATTTTTGACAATATTGGTTTTAAGGTCCGGATATCAGATTTTACAAGCTCGTCATAACTTGTCGCCCATATCTCCGAATTTTGTTTTATAAATGTAAAGTTATGTCCTCCGATAAAAACTTCTCGTGAAACGATTTTTTTAGAAAGATCGTACAAAACAGGAGCCCGCCGACAAACAGAAATTAACAAATAATCCTGGGCAGGTATTTCAATAGCATCCATTGGCGCTTCATATCCAAGATCGTATTTTTCTAATGTAAACCACTCGAGAGGATGAATAAAAATTTCTCTGTTTCGTGCACATATTTCAATCAAAGAATATTGCCCTCTGAAATAACCAATAAAAAAACGGGGGGACAAAGACCAAACCTCATCATTGCCCTCAAAAGTTGACTGACCGTTAATTATGCTAATACGTCCTTTTACCTCAGAGGGAGCATCAAAAGACTGAATGGTAAGGATCAATTTCTTATCGTTAAAATGATGGACGCAAACGAAGTGGTTACTTCGAGCTATTTTTACAGTTATGTAGGTGGCACATTCAAGATTAAAACTGGCTACAGACCTGTCTCGAACATCAACGATAGAAAATGCACCTCTATCCTTCCATCCGTAAGACGAAACGATTTTTGTTCTGAGACTGTTTAATATCATATTTGCTAATTCCAGATCCTAAGAATTCCCCGAGATTACCATGTAAAGTTTTATAAGTGCGAATATTATACGCTTAAAACCCCGAACGCTCCGGAAGTTTCTATATGCTGGGGCTGGAATATGGGATCACTCGGGCTTGCCCGTGAATCTTTCGGCCTCACCCCCGGGGTGAGAGTGGTCATTTTTATTCAAGCTGCTGACGGCAGGTGCTTTCGCAGTCAAAGGCGCCGACGGGATTATTTTGGATCTTTTCGCATTCAAGGACACAGGCGCGGCATGCCTCGAACGGCGCCTGGGTCACGGCCTGGCATTGGCCGTCGGTGACCTGGCAAGAAATATACTGGCGGCAAAAATCGCCCATACGATACATCATGTCACAAGCCTGCGGCGCATTAAACCCGCAGGCCGCATCAACACCATGGCAGTTGAGCATACCGCAATTCGATTCCTGCGCGCTTACCGCCTGATTTTGCGAAACACCGGTAAAGATCACACAAAAAAAGAAAAAAATCAGAACCCTTTTCATCATGAGATCACCAGACATTCTTAGGTTTTCTTGCCGCTTGCCGGCACTTATACTTTATGTTCATACATATGCACTTCCCGCTGCGGGAAGGGAATGGTCAAGCCGTTTTCTTCCAGGGTCAATTTGCCTTTTTCGGTCAGATCGTAATAGACATCCCAATAATCGGACGGCTTCACCCAGGGGCGGCAAACCAGAACGACGCTGTAGTCGGCCAGCTCGGCAACCGCCACGAACGGCTTGGGTTCCTTGAGCACCCGGGGATCGGATGTCATAAGCTTCATCAGAACATCCTTGGCCTTTTTCATATCATCACTGTAAGAAATGCAAAACTTCATTTCCAGGCGGCGGTGCGGGACATCGGTAAAGTTCGTGATGATATCTCCCGTAATTTTGGCATTGGGGATGATGATCCTGCGGTTATCAGGCGCGTTGATAACGGTGGTAAAGATCTGGATTTCATCGACGGTGCCCATCGTTCCTCCGGCCTCAATGGCGTCCCCCACTTTAAACGGCTTAAATAAAATCAGGATAACCCCTGCGGCGAAATTCGACAGGGAACCCTGCAGCGCCAACCCCACCGCCAGGCCTGCAGCGCCGATGATGGCAACCAGCGAAGTCGTCTGCACGCCGACCTTGCTCAGCGCGGCAATGATCACAAACGCCATGAACGCGCCGTAGGATAAATGCTTGATAAACTTTGCCAGCGTCGCATCGACATGAGTCCCAACCAACATCTCCTCAATTAATCGGGAAGCAGTTTTGGCAGCCCATTTGCCGACGACGAATATAAGCACCGCCGCGATCAGATCAAGCCCGTAGCCGATCATATAACCATAAACTTTAGTAATCGTTTCTTGCATCTTTACTCCTTATCCAGCGACAGGACAATCATCCTTAGAAACTGTTGTCCGGTTATTTTGTCTCGTTTGTTAATTCGGTATCTGAAGAGTTTTCATCTTGCTCGGAATCGTCCCCGTCTTTTTTATCGTGTTCGTGTTCATGATCCGCATCATCATGGTGCTTATGTTTATTCTTCTTGTGTTTCTTATGGCGGTGCTTATTTTTATCACCGTCGTGATCCTTGTCGGATTTTTTATCATGATCTCCCGGAGCCCAATCCTTATCCCGTTTAAATGCGGCATTTTCATTAGCTCTCTCATAGGCACGTTCACTTGGGCCTTTTTGCCCCCCTTTAGCCGCGAACACAACCGATCCGCTACACAAAAAAATACCAATAATCAAAGCTATAGTTAAATGTTTCATGGAAACTCCTTTCACGAAAGTACATCGTACTTAATCAACCCTCTTAGTGACTTCAACCAAATGATAACCAAATTGTGTTTTGACCGGACCGTGGACCTTGCCCACCTCTTTGGTGAACACAACCTGATCAAACTCAGGCACCATTTGTCCACGCGAGAACTCACCCAGCTCGCCGCCACGCTTTCCCGACGGACATTGCGAATGGGATTTGGCGATCTGGGCGAAGTCCTTGCCGCCCTCGATTTCAGTCTTTAATTTCAAGCATTCCGCTTCCGTTGATACCAAGATGTGACGTGCACTGGCGCGTGCCATAACAACTCCTTTTGATTGACCTTCCTCACCCCGAGGGTGGGGATGGTTTTATGTTTATAAAATTCCCCGGTAAGGCTGGCTTCCGCCGTTAACAGCCTTTAAAAACGCCGGCATAACGCGCGGCGGAACAACAAGTTCAGTGACTTTCTCATTAGTCACATCCTCAAACACCATGGTCATCCCTCTTTTATGTTCATCGTCGATGAAATGTTTCACATAAATACTATAGTGCGCCCCCAAATAATCCCATTCCACAAGATCATTAATCTTTGGCATATAAAACTCCTATCGAAATCTCAATTGATCATCGACCACAACCTGCGGCCTCCTGTTCCCCTGAATATCCAAAAACGGGCATTGGCGAAAATCATCGCCCGCGGCAGTTGACTTCCCCTGCGCATACCAAAGCAGTTTACCGGATTTTATACACGGGGCAAGCTCATAATTAAAGGATTCGTCCCTGATGTCCCATCCGGATTTGCCGCCTTCGTCTTTAAATTGAAACACCTTTCGCGCCCACGACTGTGTAAGACTGCTTTGCGCCGGTAAATCCTTGGCGAAATACGCAATAGCAAAGGCCGTATATCCACATTGCATGTCTAAAGAAGAAACTACAGCCTTCATCGTCGGGAATTCAAGGATCCGCGGGATCACATACGGAACATCCGGGCCGGGCAGACATTCAAACAATCCGCCGGAAACAGGTCTGCCGTTAAAATTAAGGGCTCCGGTCAACAAACAAAAATGCGGACAACATTCCGGTTCTCTGTGGGGACGCTGCGTTCTGTTCATCCACCAAAAGCCATTGAGATCGACCGCGTCGAACAGGCGCATCAGTTTCTCGTCGCAAAACGAGCAACGGCTGAGTTCAACGGCAGGGAGAACTTTCCAATATTCTTCGATCAGCGGTTCAATCTGAACATACAGCGCGTTGCGTTTCTTCTCCAATTCACGCCATAAAGGATCCTTGAGTTTTAACCGTTGGGATATTTCGACCTCGATCGCGCGCATATCGAGAATTATGCGACGGTGGTCGGCGAGAATTCGGGTGCGCTTTGACAGAAATTGGGGTGACATAAAAAATCGTTCTTCTAAATACGTAGGGACGGGTTTTAAACCCGCCCCTACACTATTAATAGAATTATTTCGGCAATTCGACGGGCATCGTGGAGAAGTGCTCTTTTCCTTCGTTATCAACGGTCCGGATACGCACGATCCATGCGTCGCTGCCGCGCATCACGTCCTGAATGATGAGGCGTGTGATGAATTGATAATCACGCGCTTCGGTGAACGGACCGGCAACCGTGGCAAATGACCTGGCCAGCTTGCCCTTGCCGAGTTCGATCGAGTACTCCTTGAAAGGACCGCGCACGGTGCCATAAAGATCGACGGAAACGACCTTATCTCTCACATCGCGATTAAAGCGCATGTTGGTGAACATCGCGATGAGCGCCCTATCGGGACTTGAACGCAAAGCCTTGGCCGCGTTCAATAACCCGGCGCCGTACATCGCGTCCCATCCTTCGTCTCCCATGTCGGTCGCGGTTGCGACGATCGTGTCTGCCACCTGCTGATTCGTCCAATCGGGATTCTTCGCCCAAATCAATGACGCACTCGCCGCCACCATCGGCGTACTAAATGATGTTCCGTTTAAAGTGTAATAACCAAACGCGCGGATGGACGGAAGCACATGCTTGTTGTCTTTGGAACAAAGCGAATAGATTTCTTCACCAGGCGCAACCAAACCGAGATTAGGACCCCAGTTGGAAGCGGTTGAACGAGTGCCATCAAAGTTGATTTCTCCGACGGCAAGTACATTTTTGGATGACGACGGCCCAAAGACCATCATGTTCTCGTTGGAATTTCCAGCCGCAACAACGACCAAAGCGCCCTTGGCATGAGCGCGGTCGATGGCTGCCTGCTCCAGCTTGGAGATTGTCCGTCCGCCCAAACTTACGTTAATGACTTTCGCGCCGTGATCAACGGCATAATTGATGCCACGAAAAATCGAAAAGTTATCCGTTTCACCATCGTCGTTCGCGACTTTGATCGGCATAATGACCGCGCCCGGATTGATGCCGGCAATCCCAATGCCGTTATTAGTTTTTGCCGCGATGATCCCGGCGACAAATGTTCCGTGGCCGCGCACGTCGGTGAAATCGTGATTTTCATCCAGGAAATTCCAGCCATGAACGTCATCGATCAATCCATTGCCGTCGTCATCAACGCTGTTATCGGGCACTTCCAGCGGATTTTGCCAGATGTACTGCGGCGCGTCGGGATGGCTTAAGTCCAATCCGGAATCAATGACCGCCACAACGATGTTTTTCTTGGTGGCATCCACCACGTTCCAAGCTGAATCCGGATCGGTATACGGAGTAAACCCAATCCTATCAAGCGCGTATTGATCGACCGTCTTGACTTTCTTATCGTCATTGCCCTTGAAAATCAATGACTCTCCGAGAATGATCTTAACCGGCGCTTTGGATTTGATTTTCTTTTTCTTGACGTCCGAAACTTTATAAAGAGGATCGTTGGGAACAAACGTCTCATCGACCCTCTTTCTTTTCTTGGCTGGGATCTTACTTATGACCTCATCAGCGTTGGCCTTGATCTGTGCTATCTTGGCTGTGACCTCTTGGATATCCTGCACCGGCAGACCGGTAAATTTCTCGACGTATTTCCAAAGATTAAACCCGCCGCCCGGCAAAAACTTGTCGGCCAGCCCCTGGGCCAATGCCAATTTTTCATTAATGATTCCAGGATTCATTTTAAGCATTTTCTGTGTAATCGTGTCCACCACGCGTCCGGCGGAATCATAAATCTTCAAAACTTTGTTTTTGCCTTCTTGCCCGCAAGCCACGATCGGCCCAGAAACTTCCGGAGTTCCGGCTTCTTCAGCTTTCTTAATTTCTTCTTTACTTAAAGTGCCCGTATCCTGTTTCGGTTTGTCTTTGACCTTGGGTGATTTGTTGGGATCATTAATCTCTGCGCTCGTTGGGTTGCCTTTATTCTCTGCGTCTTTATCTGCCTCTTGAATGGCATCATCAAAACAGTTGGATCCGTAGCTTCCCCCTTTGCTTAAACTATTGGACAGCAATCCGGATAATTGATCCATTCCTATCGTTCCCGTTGATGCCGGGCCCATGGGCCCAAAACCAATATTAAAACCGCCCAGAAAATCCGCGGCGCTTTTAAACTCCCCGGCCGTGTTCATAATTTTACCGGTCGCGGTGTCCGCCTTGGCAAGAGCCATAACAGACGACGGCTTAAACCCGTCGGACTTTTTGTCCTGTCCTAAAACGAAACGCGAATAAGGAGTTTCCACAATAATGATAACCCAGGTGATCTCGATCGATTCAACCTTCATGCACCCATAGCACTGTTGGGTCGAACCGCGTTCGCGGGTTTGCATAGTGGGAACAATACTGCCGGTTTTCTTGTCGATGTCCAAAGACACGCAGGGCCCGGACTTGCATTGGCCGCCGCAGGACGGGTCGGAGAAGTACCCATAATTTTCGCAGAATTGGACTATTGTCTCCTTCGGCCCACACGAATGACATATCAAAGAAACGGTCTCGAAAGTTTCGGCATGTTCATAACATTCCACGCCGTTGTCGCACGCATGGCTATCGCAGGGCCCCGGCATTCCATCCTGGCATTGAGGCTCGATACCTTTTTTGCATCGCCAACAATCTCGCTGGTAATCGGCGTCGGGTTTTCCATCGGGTGGACTGTCATCCCAGTCAGGGTCTTTATAATTATCACCCGGCGCGCCTTCTTTGTTTTGCTTGCGTTCTTCATCCTTTTTCTTTTCCCAGTCCGCGCGCTCTTCGTTGGAAACCTCACCGTCGCCGTTGGTGTCCTTTTCCTTGGCATTTTTCTCTTCAAATCCGGTGACATTGCCGTCGGCATCAGTTTTCACTTCCCAATCCGACCAGTCCTGCGGGCCCCGGTCATTGGGATCGCCTCTAAAGCCCTTGCGTTCCCCGCCGTCGGCCGCTTTGCCGTCGCTTAAATTCTTTAACATTTTAGATTCAATATCGCCTTGCGGGCCGGCCTGCCCATTAACTTTCGAGGAAAAATCCTGAAATGCTTTATCACCGCCATCGACCGCCTGCCAGAACTGTTCGGTGAACGACTGCTGCGCGGCAGCATCCGGCCATTGCGGTTCGGACGGTTTCTTGCCAGCCCAAACTATCACCGATGCCTGCATTAAGAAAAACAGAATTATATAGAATACGATACGCTTCATAGTTTGCATGCCATTGAAATGAATCGCAATTGATGAAAATTAAGAAATTGGTTATATGAATCCCACCGAACAAGCCTGTGGGGATTTGACAAATGCGGATGAAAATTCACCAATTTCTTTCTTCTCAACTTTTTAATTTCCTCATTTTTAAATTTCCATTAGTTTCCATGCTATTTCTTGACCGGATCCGGATAGGGCCATTTAACGCCCATCGTATTTTCATAAAAATCTTTCATTTCCTTCGCGGTCTTTAAATGAACAGGCGGGCCGCCGTTGGGAGAAAATACGGTGACCGGCGGGTCCGGCGGTTTATTCGGGATCTTGTTCGGATCAGGGATCCAGTCATCCTGCCCGCCGTGATTGACCATGTCCTTGCTGCCGCCCGTCAGTTTTGTATTTAACTGCTGACGAAGCGGGGCGCCCGAGGTATCGATGCCGTTGCCGTCAAAATTTTGGCCTTCGCCGAAGGACACACTTTCCATGGTCCCATCAGGATTTTTCTTATAAACACCATGCAAATCATAATCACCGTGGATACCCTTGGTTACTTTCTCGGTGCCGTCAGGAAGTTTCTCGACATATTCCATGACACCAGTCTCTGGATTGACACGATAACCAGTTCCTGTCTTTTTATAGGAATCGAGCATGTCATCGCCATAATGCTCCCACGTTTCCAAAGCTTTCGCGCGGTTCTTCTCGAGCCAGGCCACCTTTTCGGTATCGCCGGATTTTTTTGCATCGGCAATCGCGTCATCCCAGTATCCAGACTGTTTGGCGTTGGTGGGATCGACGACAAGGCCCTGGTCAGGACCGACCTTGGCTGTCTTGGCTTTAGACGACATAGGCTTGGACATCATGTCGGGATCATCAAAATATTTAACGCTGTCGGGATTGCCGTCTCGGACGATGAGATAGCTGTCGGTTTCCTGCGCGAATTCGTTCATGCGCTGGGCATGATCTTTGCGGAAACCCTGGTTCTTTTCTATATCATCGAGGACGGTTTCGGGAAGCTGGCTGGCGGGACGGTTATTCGTCGTAAGCGGTTTGGCGTTGTCATAAACTTTAGGTGGCGGCGGCCCACGGCTCGGCGGTGTTTCATGCGGCGCGGTCTTGGGCGCACCGGCTGTATCTCTGGCCGCTGTTCCCGCCGGAAGTTCATCGGTTACTTTGCCCGTCGCGCGGGTCACATCCGCGGCTTCGTTCGCAAGGTTGTCAGCCTTATTTGCGACATTAGCCAGTTCGGCTGCCTCATCGGTAAGGCCCAGCAATGAAGATGTTTTACCAACAACCCCGGCGATGACCGCATCCCCGACAATCGTCTGCCCAGCGACATTGCCGCCGAATTCCGCGGTTGCCCAGTCGATGTCGCCGCTTTTTTCCAGTTTTGTTATTTCAGCATCCAGCGCGCCGCCGGCTGCAACCACCGCCTTGATCACACCGTCGAAATTCGCGTTGTTGGAAACTGTATTTAAAACACTGTAAAGTTTTTCCGTCGCGTCCGTGCCGAAAATCCCGCCATCCTCAAAACCAAGCGCCTGCGCCTGCAATTCATAGGAAAGATCGGCGAGGCCTACGCCTAATTCCACCAAACCTTTGACCGCCGTCCCGACGCCCTTGGCCACGCCCCACGCAAAGGCCACGGTCTTTTTGGCCATGACCGCGGGATTCATATTGTGGACCATTTCCTCGCCTAAGGATTCAAGAGCGAGACGCGCAAAAGACTTATCCGCTCCGACGTTCTTGGAACCTTCCGCGTAACGGTCGGTGTTGGCCTGCATATTTTCTTTGATGTCATCGGGAAGCTTATAACCGTTTTTAAGGACATCCTGTTTTTCCTGAAGCGCCGCGCGCGAGTCGCGCAGCTGGTTCAAACGTTCTTTAAGATTATCCAGTTCAACAACGTGCTCGCTTCCGTCGGAGCGGACACTGGTGCCGATCTTCCCTTCTTTCCATGCCTGCTCGAGTTCGGCGATCCGCTTTTCGGTAGCGCCGATCTGATCGTCCATGATCTTGGTGTATTCATTGACCTTCCTGACCAAGTCCTCTTTGTTCGACGGGCCGACACCCATACCAAAATTGTCATGGTTGCCCATTTGATAAAGCTGCTCTTCGATATTTTTAATACGGGTTTCATACTGTTTGTCCCAATCGGCCTTGCCGCGCTTCATATTCTCTAACTGCTCTTCAAGTTTCTCGGCCGTATCAGTATCACCTTTGGCTTTAGCCTCAGCGATCTGAGTTTCCATATCTTTGAACTTCTCTTCAAACTGACGATTGCGTTCATCACGGCCGGCTTTAGTTTGTTCCAACTCTATATACTTATCGTAATATTGATCAATCCTGGTCGCGTCTTCCCGTCGGCGGACGTTCTCATCGGCGGCGTAAAGTTTCTTTTGATAATCTTTCTTGAGCGCCGAGAATTCTTCGTTGGCCTGACGCTGGGCTTCCTGCAGTTTCTTGGCTAGTTCACCACGCAAAGATTTTTTGTTAGCAAGTTCCCGTTCCAGTGCGGCGATGGTGTTCTTTGCCTGTGTCGCGTCTTCACTACCGGATTCCGAAGAATCCTTGTGATGCTGAATTTCACTCTCGAGGAGATTGATCTCGCGATTCAAACGATCGATGTGTTCTTTGCGTCCGTTAAGCGCGTCTTGTAATTCTTTCAACCGTGTCTTCATGCGCTCGAGCGATTCCTTGAGCTCTCGCACACGAATTTCCTGCATGACTTTCTTGGGATCAGGCCAGCGGGTGCGCGTGCGTTCACGCTCTTTGGTACCGGCTTCGACCTTCGCTTTGTCCTGGGCCTCTTTTTCAAGACGGGCGCGCTCGCGGTTCTGTTCTTCCTTCAGCCAGTCATTGAGATGCTCGCGTTCTTTCGTGTAACTTTCCACCTGGCGCGCGGCCTCGGTCTTGGTCGCATCGCCTTCTCGGGGATCATTGATGATTTCATTACGATCTTCAATGATGGCCTCATCCTCCGCGATCCATTTGCGCAACCAAGTTGTTTGCGCGGTGTCAGGAGGATCAGGTGGTGTCGCGTCTTTAATATCGGGCTTATCTGCCTCAGGTTGGGATGGAGGTTTCGGATGTGTCGTGTCCGGCTGGCCTTCCGGTTTCTTGGGTGTATCGTCAGAAGTCGGCTGATTGCCGGTCGCAGATTCCGGGGACGCGTTGCTGCCGGGGCCTGTTGCGACAGCACCACCGCCGCCCGGCTGCTCGGGATTTCCCGTCGGAGGAGTTGGTTTATTGCCATCTTCCCCGCCGGGCTTACCGCCGCTGCCGGTCCCGGAAGAATCCCCACCCGATGAATCCCCACCTTGCGGGCCGTCCTTTTGTCCGCCTTCTTGTCCGCCCTGGCCATCACCTTTATCCCCGCCCGCCGGAGGTTGGGCCGCTCCCTTTTTCTTGCCGCCGGGCATCGTAACCTCTTCACATTTACCTGGCTGCGGACAATTTTTATTACAGGCATTTTCCCAGTCATATCCCCAGCCCATGTCTTCGCACGTCGGAGGATTAGGAGGCGTTTTGCATTCAAAGCAATGGATGTTTTCCGCTGTACCGTCCCATTCGAATTCCTGATATTTTCCTTTGTAAACACATTTGCCATTCCAGCAGCCCAATTTGCAATTCGTCAGCGTCATGCCGCCGCCTACCTTTTGGGCGCACATATCCGGACGCTGTTTGCATGTGGTGCACTGAAGCTTTTCCAAATTCGGACCCGTCGTTCCAAACGGAACACAATACATCATGGGATCCGAATGACAAACACCGCCGGGCTGGCACCAAGGATGATTAGCAGGCCATGCCTTGACGTCATAACACGAATCCGGCGAACCCGACGGGCATTCGTAACAATCATTGCCTGCTTCCTTGGATTTCCAACGGCAAACCGAGCGGCAGGATTTTGAACACTCCTTTAAAGATTTCAATCCTTTGGTCTCGGCGGAAGAACAACTGTCAATCCCTTCGGGAGCGACTTGTATATCCCGTGATCCCGGAACACTGATCTTTGCCTTGCGAAAATATTCTTCAACAGCACCCAACTTTTCGCGCGTGACCGCAAGGTCCTTGGTGACTTTCTCCAAATATGACTTGGCGCCTTCAACATAGGCGCGCACATCCTCGGCCTGTTTAAGACCGTTGGCCTGAATATGTGCCTTTAACGATTTCAGATAAGCTTTTTGATTTTCAAAAAACGATAGGACATCGCTCGACGCATTGGCCTGTTTCATATCGTTTTGTTCAAGCAACGCGGTCAAAGACTTATGAAGCTTAAGAGCCGCATCCACGTCGGAGGAAAGATTACCGATGGATTGGACGGCCGTGGCACCGTCTTTGGACACATGATCCAGCGCGGTCAAAAAGCCGTCTAGATCCTGCATGGTATTAGCCACAACACCTTTGAGGCCATCGACCGATTGACCCATCAAGGACGCGCGCCCGGCCATGGCGTCCGAAGCCACGTTAAAACGGGCGGCCACATCATGATCGATGTCCGCGTTTTCAAGGGTTTTATAATTCCCGTCGAGCGAAGCATACATCCGGTCGATATCAACAAACATCACATCAATGCCCGCGTAAATGACGTCGGCAGATTTGAACATCCGTTCGGTCTGTTCGGCCATACCGGAAAGTAATTGGCCCGGGTCAAGATCAGCCACGCTCTCAGCCATCGCAACACGCCCGCTCACAGCCGTTAAAAGCCCGTCGGTTTTAGACATCAGGCTGCCGCTGTCATCCTCGGGATTGGGAGCATAGGTATCTAAATCTAACTTGCTTGTTTGAGGCTTATATTCAATGGATTTAAAACCCGCGTAAGGATTGATGATCCTCTGTGGCGGCGCGGCGCCCCAGTTTAACCAAGCGGGTTTTGCGCTCTCGTCAAATCCAGTTTGAAATGACGCGGCTCCACCCTTATCCAGGATTTGGCCCTTGGTATTATTAGAGAAGACTCCTCGATCAGAATTTTTTCCGATGATGTTATCGGCAGCAAGGAGGATCTGAGGAAAACTGCCAAGGAATGTCAGTGTGATGGTTACAGCGAGGACACTTACGAGAAAAGATGATTTACTCCGACCTGTGGGACGATAGGGGCTGTTCAAGATTTCTTTTCCAAGAAAATTCAAAAAATAACCAATACCGCTGGGAACGTCCGTTTCTTTAAAACTCTAAACTGCGGACGGGATTTACCTTATATCAAGTTCTTAAATTCGTCAAATAAAAATAAAATGGTCAAAAATATTTCTTTCGTAATCCCGGATCGCTCCAGGAGATGACCGTGACATCATCTCGATTGACATACACATCCCCTTCTTCGCTGACGTTCCATTCCTGAAAGTGTTCTGGAAAAATTAGAATATCGACCAGCGGCAGACTTTTAAAGTCCTTGGCCATCTTGGCCAATTGTTTCTCAAACAATGGGATGTCGCTGGCCTCTTTGACAAAAAGGAAATGCGCCTTGCGGTATTTCTTAAATATTTTCTCGACCTTATTGATTGAAACATTCCCGCATTCCGCCCAAAAAATCATGGTGCCATCGTAATCTTCAGCATTTAAATCCGGCTGAAACCGGCCTTCAAGCTTAACCTCCACCTTGATCGTCGGATAACGCTTGTGATAAAGGGCATACACCAGGGCCTTGGCATAGACATGAAATTCAGATTCATAAGACATCCTAACAAAGACGAGCTTCGTTTTGCCGAAACGAAACGTATGTTTTGTATTATGTTCAAGCATAGCGGGCATTTCGATAGGGATCACTTCTTTGAATACAAATATTTCAGCGTCGTCTTCCCCCGAAGATGGAACCTAATACCCCTCGGATAATCTGCCGTCCCACCTGACTTCCAACGGAGCGTGCGGCGCTTTTGGCAACTGTGGTTATTAAACTATCCGCAGGGCGTCCACGCCGTGCTGGTGTGGAATCAGGACAACTTGAACGTTGGGGCTGATTCTTCAACGCGGCCTTTTCAGCGGCTTGCTGATTGTCCTGAGCCAGTTTTTCCTGGGTTCGTTTCGTTAAAACTTCATAAGCTGATTCGCGGTCCACCACC
>CXWL01028064.1_pt1 | contig 16770 bp, 10 predicted proteins | sample 590931 | NCBI WGS metagenome assembly CXWL01 (sample SAMEA3498368, study PRJEB10139) | groundwater metagenome | biome: water well; material: biofilm material | place: Germany | collected 2015-04-27 | reverse complement strand
CGAGCTAATTGAATAAAGGGAACCTCTAAAAATTCAAAAATCTCCTTCTCCCTTCGGGAGAAGGCTGGGATGAGGGTATTAAAATCAATCATTTACACCCTCACCCTAGCCCTCTCCCACTGGGAGAGGGTATTTTTAGAGGTTCCCTAAAGTGAAGTATTAAGGCCTTTCCAGTAAAAATTGCTAGCTGAGGTTACCGCGTTTTGTAGGTGGGCGGCTTTTTTGCCCAACTTATCAACACCGGTAGAGAACCTGTAAAAATTATCCGTTCATACTTCGACCAGCTCAGCACGAACGGATAAGTCTATGACGTATATAGAAAACCGTTAGCACTGAATTTATCGAAGTGCAATTTTTAGAGATTAATAGCATGGATTTCTCATTGTGGGGCTCTAATCAAACCACATCGGAATTTTTTAACTATTTATAATCATTAGGTTGTATAAATATTATTGTATTTGATCGAAACTCGCCATATATTCCGTCAATTCTGAGAGTCCGTTTTAAATAAAAGCCAGAATTGCTCCAGTCGGCCAAAAGCGAGCTGTCACGATTTTTTATATTGAATATATAAATTCATCAGACCAGACATTCATGTATTTATCATCGGATGAGACAAACAAAATCTGATCAACTCGCTCTGGTTCTTTGTTTGAGTTTTCGCGAATAAACTTCTCATTTGAGTTCGCAATGTGCTCATGGAAACCTGCAAACATTCCGTAATTTCATGTGTGCTTTTTTGTTGCAGAAGTTGTTTCAAAACGCGGCTTTCAGCAGGCGTCAACTTATAGAGTGCCGCGAAAATACCTAAATCACTATGAACGGGTTTGTCAGGTTCGGTAATTATGACCATAATGCGAGCTGGGGTCATTAAACCTTCCGATTTTTCTATTGTTATGGGTGCAAAAGTAGCTATCCGCAGGCCAATTGGGCTTGGGTTGTCGAAACGGAGAGTACTGCCAATTCCCTTTTGAGTCTGAAGCAAAGCCTGTTTTATTCCGTGGTCTTGTTGAACATTTTTACAGCACAAACGGCCATTCATCACTGTAGGATTCACTCCCTTGCCCAACAGAGCTTCGGCTTTTCGATTGGCAAACAAAATTTTTCCTGCACAATTAAGTAAAATTATGGCGTTTGCCATTACATCCAAAGTCTGTTCATGTAATTGGCGGGTTTGGCGTTCATTGGTAAATTTCCAGCGAATGCGCAAAGCCCGTTCAATATGCGGTAACAAATGACGAAGCAAGTTTTCATCATGTTGACTAAAGGCTTCGGCAAATGACGTTCTATAAAAACTCAAAAAAAATGGTGGAACAGGTTCAGGGCTGACGGTATCAATAAAACAAGCGCTCATCACGACTTCGATGCCCATCATGTGAGGTTTATACATGTCGCAATATATTTCTGATTGCCTGAATTGGCTGCGCTCCAAAAATTGATCGCCGTGAGTAATAGAGCCATTGAATAAGAAACCTTTTCTGATCCCCTCATTAGCCCATACATCATGTTGCCAATAATAGGATTCATAAGCATTCATTACGGCCATGTCGATATGCTTGTATGAAGCTAATGCCGAAACAGGGTTGTTATCTGGCGAAAGTCGAGGGCTAAACATCAAACTTTCTTCAGCGTTGAACAACTGAGCCAATCCACGAACAACAGAAGGCCATAGTAAATCATCCAGCGCTGCATCATAAATCAGCTGGATAAATGCATTGAGTTTTTCGTCGGTGAGGTGCATTTAAATGCCTTCTTTTTATTATTGGTTCATATGGTACCAAAACCATAAACACAAAATAAGACTAAATATCATCAACCATCTGCTGATGAAATAACATTAAGAATTTACTACAGATCAACGCCTGTGAATCCAGATTGAATGAGGCTTTACTGCTAGCAGCGTCTGGTCACTAATAAGCTCTCCACAATACATATTTACAAGAGTTAATGTCTAATTTAGATTGAGTCTTCCTCCGTCTTGAAAGCAAACGAAATATTAAAAAGTGAAAAACGATGCTTCTGTTATGGTTTAAATCCTAAAAGTTTGGAAACGATCTAGACATTTTTTTGTATGGGCTGAGGCAAAAACATAATTTAAAATTTCAAATTGCCGAATCAAAAATTGATACTTCTTCAATATATCACCCACTTAAACCCACCATATACGGAAGTGCCAGGCATATCCCAACCAGTCAATTGCGTTTGGCGGTTATTGGACAGGTTATCGCCTCGCAGGTATAAACTCAGCGGCACACTGAGTTGGTAGGTCAGCATCATATCGAGATTAAAGCTGTCACTAAGAGTTGATAGACCACTTGTATCGTAGCTTTTTCCCCGGTAAATACCTTGCGTCCAGAGCTTGAGTGGTAAGGTTTGCCAAGTCCATTCCAGCCACACCTTGGCGATATGCTTGGGTTGGCGAGGTAAAGGGGCTCCAGTGTCCAAGTTTTTACTATCGGTCCACGTGTAATCTGCGCCGGTTGTCAATTGCTGGTTCCAGCTTGTTCTCCATTGCGTTTCCAGGCCCTGTATCTTGGCATGTGGAATGTTATTGATCAGATATAAGCCTAAAGGAAAAGCCATCCGTTCTACCTTGATCAGTCCGGTATACCGGTTTTGAAAGTAATTAATACTCAATTGCATATCTTCATTCGGTTGCCAGCGTAAACCGGTATCGCCGCTGACGCTTTGTTCTGGTTTGAGTTGCAGATTCGCGAACGGCCACATCAGCATTTCATTGAAACTGGGTAGGCGATAACCCGTGCCGCCATTGATAAACCATTGCCAGCGTTGTGTCATTTGCCAACTCAATCCGGCATGATAGACAGCGTGAGAGCCGTAGCGATCGAAATGATCTGCGCGTACCGCCAGTGTTCCCTGCCAGTCATCCCAGTTGCCTTGCAGATTGGCAAAACCGCTGCCCGTGCCACGTTGTCCACCCATATGAGTGCTGACACTTCGGCCTTGTTCATAAAGTCCCTCGCCACCCCAATTAAGCTGAAAACCACGTTTGTGCGGTGCGTCAAACCAAATTTTATGGCTGTTTTTCCAGCGCGCTAGCGATAATTGATTGACGAAACCGACCAAGTAGGAGGCAGAACCAGGAAATATATCGCCAATGAAGGCACTGGCACGGTGCTCGGTATAACCGAGCTGCAATTCACTTTGCCATTTTGGATGCAGATCGATGCTGGCGGTGCTTTGAGTCAGCCAGATTTCCTGCTTCAAGCGACCGGGGTCATCGACATTATTTAACTCAGGAGGATTAAATCGAATTAAACCAATCTTGTCTACGCCACTGTGATTATTAATATAATAAACCGAACTATCAAGTTTGGTGTGTTCGGTCAGTTGATTTCGCAAATGCATCGCAAGCTGGTAGGCATGAAGATCATCACGTTCAGTATTACCTTGCCTGGAATCTGCCCAATGTGTGCCGTCGAATAGATCATCTCTTCCTGCTGTAAGGTTCAGGCTGTGAGCATCAGTGTTCAGATCAGCGGTAACGGTTTCACGTAAACTTCCCCAACTACCGCCTTCCAAGTGCATTTTGGCAGAGTTTTCACGATTGTTACGGCTGTGCAGGTTGATCGTGCCACCCAAGGCTCGGCCAAAATTCAGAATAGCGGCTGAGCCGCGTTGAATATCAGTGCTACCGAATGTTTCGGCGGGGAATAAATCCAGGTTTAATGCGCCAGGCCAAGTGTCATAAAGTGGAATGCCGTCGATGTTGACCAGTCCCATGCTGCCGGATGCGCCACGTAAACTAATCGTACTTGCCCCGCCTCTCATGCCTTGTGACAGCGCTAGACCCGGCGTAGCTCGCAATACATTGGTAATTTCTCGTTGTCCTGAACGTTGCAAATCGTCCTGATTCAGATGTGTGTCGTTCAAGGTCTGATTAAAATTATCACCCGGTTTGGAGATCACGACGACATCAGGCAAGGATACTTTATCTTCAGCTGTCGCAAAGCAAGAAAACAGTAGGGCTATAGTCAGCGTTGGCCGTTGAAAGGACGTTATGATCATTTAAGGATATCAGTCGGTTATGAAAGAAGGTTCCTGTTTTGCCAAATTAATAATGTAGACGAGCATGTTCGTTTGATGAATTTATCGAAATCGATATTGGCAAAAGTCTTAAAAGGACTCTTTATCAACAAATTATTGTCGTATTGCGCACTGTAATTTTTGATACGGTGGTTACTTCATCGGTTTGTGCAAAATTTATGAATTTGTTAAAAAAAAGAAGCTGTCATCATCCATTTGGATGATGAAATTTTAATGTTTTTTAGATTATTATTCATCCCGAATTCAAAAATAATAAGAATAAAAAAGCTAAACCTACTGGAAAGTAGGTGCAGAAAGTCGCGGATCCCAAAAGGAAAGCCGGACTGCCGAGTGTGACCTGCGTTAAGGTTGATGACTAGAGTTAGGCTTTTTGCAGGTTGGCAAAAGTTTGCCGTTGAATCCTTCGGGTAGACTTACTCATGACGATTCGGGCGGTACAAGACGGAGCCAAACCCTGACTGGCCTGGCGCTCAATGCGAGAGAACGGCCATGGCAGTCAACAACCCTCAAATAAACCGTAGAATCCTCAATTTTACCCACCAAGCGATCTTGGCAGCCCCCCCCCCACATAAAAAACGCCCGATCGGATCGTCGGCATTGGCAGGCCCTTATTCTTACGGTAGCGCTGGCACTGGCTACCACAGCGGTGCTGGCGGGGCCGAAATATATCGTTACTGATCTCGGCGCTTTAGATGGAAACTTGAGCGTACCCTTGAGCATCAATGAGTCAGGCCAAGTAGCTGGATGCAGCCCACCAAGACCAGACACCAATTCATTTAGTTATTACCACGCATTTGTTGACCCAGACGGAGCGGGGCTGCAGAACATGGTTGATCTTGGGACATTGGTGGGGGCTCGTAGCGCTTCTTATAGTTGTGCGAGGAGTATCAATAACGTGGGCCAAGTTGTGGGTAATAGCGACAGCAACGGCCTTGGGACGCATGCGTTTGTAGACTCAGACGGAGCCGGGCCGCGGATTATGATTGATCTCAGCACGCTAGGTGGTCCTTACAGCGTTGCTTATGGAATTAACGTATCTGGCCAAATTGTTGGCTCTAGCCGCATTGATAGCAGCTATACCGTCCATGCCTTCATTGACCCAGACGGAGCGGGACCTCGTGTCATGATTGATCTCAGCACTCTAGGTGGAACTAGCAGTGAGGCCAATGGAATTAATGCATCTGGCCTAGTTGTGGGTGATAGCCAAGTCACGGGCGATGGTGCTACTCACGCCTTTATCGACCTGGGCGGAGCCGGATCACTACTGATGATTGACCTTGGCACGCTAGGGGGAACTAACAGTTACGCCTACGGAATTAATGCATCGGGCCAAGTTGTGGGCCAAAGCCAAGTCACGGGCGATGGTGCTACTCACGCTTTTATCGACCCGGATGGGTACGGATTTCAACCGATGATCAACCTTGGCACGCTAGGGGGAACTAACAGTTACGCCTACGGAATTAATGCATCGGGCCAAGTTGTGGGCGATAGTGAAATCACGGGCAATGGGGCTACTCATGCTTTTATCGACCCGGACGGGGCTGGCCCACAAGCTCTTCAGGATCTAAACAATCTGATTTTACCTAATTCTGGCTTGGTACTTGGCGGAGGGATCCATACAGTAGCGATCAATGACTTTGGCCAGATTGCTGCTGTTGGAGGTTTTGGGGCCGGCTCAACAACCCGCTCTTTTTTACTCACCCCTGACACCACCGCGCCAGCCATCGCCTGTCCAGGTCCCATCAGCGAGACGACTCAGCCAGCTTTGACATCGGCAACCGTGACGGACAACCTGGACCCTAATCCTGTCATTACCAATAACGCGCCGACACTGTTTCCATATGGCATTACCACGGTAACCTGGACCGCCACCGACGCCGCCGGTAACTCGGCCAGTTGCAGTCAGTCGGTGACGCTGCTGGATGTCACGCCACCCAACATCATTGAAATGTTGACACCGCCCCTACCCGCCAGCGGGTGGTACAACGTCGATGTCAGTCTGTACTGGAGCATCAGCGATCCGGAAACCGGTGTGGCGGCCCGGGTCAACTGTCCAGATGCGACCAATCCCATTATGATCAGTACTGATACGCCGGTGATCGGCAACAGCTACACCTGTCAGGCGACGAACGGTTTTGGCATTTCCAATAGTGGAACGGTGAACGTCAAGCGCGACACGGTGCCGCCGGTATTCAGCACTATACCCGCCGACGTCAGCGCACCGGCCACCAGCGCCAGCGGCGCTACGGTGATCTACACCGACCCGACGGTGACCGATGCCGCCTCTGGCATCGCCGCCGCAAGCTGTACCCCCCCCTCCGGCTCTGCCTTTGCCTTTGGCACCACCGCCGTCAACTGCAATGCCACGGACCTGGCCGGCAACGGCGCCAGCGCGGCTTTTCACGTCAGCGTGCAAAACACCGTCGCCCCGACCATCACTTGCCCGGCAGATGTGGTGTCGACAGACGGTGCCACGGTGGCCCTGGGGACTGCGATGGCCGCTGATGCCTTTGGCACAACGCTGACGCCGACTTACAGCCCGAATCCGCTGCCCAGTCCTTTTCCGGTCGGCAATACGGCTATTACCTGGACTGCCACTGACGCCTACAGTAACACCGCGTCCTGTAAGCAAAAGGTCGTGATCCTCCCGGCGTTGACGTTCCTGCAGACCGATGCGGGTAACTACACGACCTGCGAGGTCAAATTGGACGGCCAGTTATCTTGCTGGGGGGATCCTGCTTACGGCATGACCACACCGCCAGCAGGCGCTTTTATTAAGGTAAGCGTGGGTGATGCCCATGCCTGTGGCCTGAGAGCCGATGGCACACTCTCCTGCTGGGGAGACAGCGCTTACGGCAAGAATGCGCCGCCTGTTGCATCGAGAGATCATTTCACTGATGTCTATGCAGCAATACGTCACAGCTGTGCAATCAAAACGGATGGTTCCGCGCTGTGTTGGGGCTGGAACGCCTATGGGCAAGCGTCGCCTCCTTCCGGAAACAACACTTATAGCCAAATTAGTGCCGGAATGACGCATACCTGCGCCGTCAAGACCAACGGTGCCCTCTCTTGCTGGGGCGACAACACCTACGGTAAGGCCACGCCGCCAGCAGGTACCTTCACGGAAGTAACTTCTGGTTGGGATTACAATTGTGCACTGAAGACTGACGGTACGGTGGTCTGCTGGGGCGATAACACCTATGGCCAGAGAACACCATCTACCGGGAGTGCGACCTATACGCATGTCAGTGCCGGTTATAACCATAGCTGTGCATCCAAGAGCGACAATACCGTAGTTTGCTGGGGGCGCAATGACTTTAGCCAGGCCTCTCCGCCCGCAGACGGCTTTATACAGGTGAGTGCAGGAGGCGATTACCACACTTGCGGCGTCAGAATAGATGGAACTCTCCGTTGCTGGGGGCGAAGCAATGTAGGACAGGCTCCGACCTTTGTGATCAACCCGGCAAGCCTTCCAAACGGCATGGAAGGAACAAGTTACAGTCAGAACGTATCCTTCGATGTGACAAACAATCCAATTGGATCGTTGCAGTATGTACCCAATTTAAAACAATACACTGTTTCCAGTGGCTCTTTACCTCCTGGAGTAGTTCTAACGGGTAATGCACTGACGGGTACACTGGGAACACCTGGGGATTACAGTTTCACGGTAACAGGCACGGACAGTAATAGGTTTGCCGCAAGCCAAGCCTACACGGTTACTATCACCCCGTCTGACACGACACCACCGGTGATTACACCCATTGTTACCGGTTCGATCGGAGCTAATGGCTGGTACACCTCGGATGTCAATGTGAGCTGGACGGTAACCGACAATATCGATCCAAATCCCACTAAGACGGGTTGCACGACCACCACGGTGACTACGGAAACAGCGAGCCAGGTTATCACCTGCTCAGCAACCGATCATTCCAACAACACGGCTAGCCATTCGGTGACGATTAAACTGGATAAAACGATCCCTGCCCTGGGAACATCACCGGTCGTTGGACCAATCGAAGCCACTAGTTCAGCTGGTGCTACGGTAATTTATTCTAACCCAACGGCAACTGACAATTTGGGTACACCTACCGTACAGTGCGGTCCTGTAACAAACACAGTGTTACCTATTGGTTCACATACAGTGACTTGTATAGCAACGGACAACGCGGGCCTGAGCAGTACGGGTAGCTTTAATGTACTTGTCCACGATACAACGCCGCCAACTTTGCTGTTACCGTCGCCAATGATGGTTCTGGCAACCAGTGGTAGTGGTGCAGCTGTCACCTACTCGGCGTCAGCGATTGACTTGGTCAGTACGGGTGTTTTAGCGAACTGTACGCCTCTTTCTGGAAGCACCTTTTCAGTAGGTTCCACAACAGTGAACTGTTCAGCGAGCGATGGTATCGGAAATACGGCGACCGGCAGTTTCTCTGTGACAGTAACCCCATTACCGGTTAACCACCCGCCCGTTGCGGCCAATGATTCGATAGCTATAGCCCATATTGGCACGTCTGCGGTGACCGTACCTGCAACGCTAGGTGTGCTAGCGAATGACTCTGATCCGGACGGTAATTTGATCACAGTCGTGGGCGCGCCGAAGGTTATCACCTTGACAACGGCCAATGGCACTATTTCGACTGGTACGGTCAACATGAACGCCGATGGCAGCTTTACTTATAACCCGCCGAACGCTAGCTTCGTCGGGACACGCTACTTCACCTACCAAGTCACCGACGGGCAAGCCGTCAGCAACACCGCCACAGTCACGCTGACTATCCGCCGTGCACCCACGGCGGCAAATGACAGCGCAACCACCAGTCAAGACCAAGCAGTGCCTATCAACATTGTTGCAAACGATACCGCCTACAATACAGCAACTATCGTTCCAGGCACAGCCACTATTGTATCGCTATCCTCAAACGGCGATCTAATGAACAATGGTAATGGCACGGTAACGTACACACCGAATGCCGGATTCGTCGGCACCGATGCCTTTACTTACTCAGTGAGTGACAGTACTGGTGCGCCCTCAAATATAGCGACAGTGACGGTGTATGTGCCGGTAGCGATAAACGACAGCTACACATTTACAGCGAATACCAGCGCTAGTCAAACCATAAGCAGGACAGCAGCAACAGGAGTACTAGCCAATGACCAACCCATTGGTCGTGCTGGTCGTACCGTCACGCTGATAAGCGGGATAACTCGAACTGGCGGAACCGGAACAGCAACTTTGGGGCAGTTGACCTTAAACACAAATGGTGCTTTTAGCTTCACCTTGACTGCGCCGACCTCGGCAAGAACAGGAGCTCTACGACAAGCTACCAAACGCGGTACTTATCAGTTTACTTATACGGAGACTTTGAGTGGTGTAACGACAGCACCCGCCACCGTGGCCATTACGATACAGTAGCGTGATGGTTTGGATTTGGGAAGATATTTGGTTATCGGACACAAGGATAGTGTCCAACATAAATCTACTCATCCCCGTGGTTTTAAAGTGGATCGTATTGTGCATAACAATCGTATACACCTTTATTTAAGTTGATTTCTTATTAAATGAGGCCAGTAATAATGAAAAATACAATTATTTTGGTACCTTTAAGCTTGTGTTTCTTGGTCTCAGGCGCATGTACTAACACTAATACTAACACGAGTAGTGGTACTGATTATTACAAAACCTATGTCTGGGAGGAACCGGTTCGTATTCCAGAGTCGATTAATGGTAAATCGACACGCTTACCGGTTGAAGTCGAAAAGCTTATCAATGCAAGTCCCTTTTTTAAAGGCCCCCCTATCAACAAAAAATTCAAGATCAGCTATTTACTTCGTAGATACGGTTACAACCGAGCAGAGCTATTTAGTGAGGATTATGTAAAAGAACTATGGCAAATCAGTGATGGGGGGTATTTGAAAAGAACAAGGATAGAAGCTGCTAATGATATTTCTAATAAAAATAGCCAAAAATTACATTATGAGGACGAATACGTTGCAAACGGCTTGATTAAACTACGGACATATCTCAAAAAGGCTAATATTTCAAACTATACTAGCTCCGAAGCATCTGTCGATAGTCAAATTGTATTACTCAAGGTATCTGGCACCGTTTTTCCGGCACGAAAAGGGCGTAATTTTTCTTTTCTCGTTCGGAAGGATATATATGCTGGTTCCAGCTTATTATTTCGCAATTTAGTACTCAATTCCTGCACGTGGGGCGATACCCAAAACGCTTCGAAAGTATGGAGCCAAGTTACCAATCTCCCCGGCGATATTGTTGCATTAAGTTGTAAAGTTCTTTATACCAGTTCATCAAGCACAACTGCTGGCAAATCTTCTTATACATCTATCCATTACTTCAGTAAATACTTACGGATGTTTGTCGATGGGATATTTAATATATACGATTCCCAATCTGACTCTAAGGTTACAGATGAGCATGCTCAAATAATTCGTCAATGAATAAAGTGAGAATATCTATGAAAACGATAAATTATAAATATTCAGTTGCTACTTTTTGTGTTATTGGCCTATTGCTTTTCATCAGTGGCCAATCATGGGGGGCTGGGTGGTGTGGTGAGGATGCCTGTAACGCTGAGAATCGTGGAGGGAATGGTTCTTCCGAAGGCAGTCAGTCTAGTTCTTCAAGTGGCGGTATCGACTATGGGAAGGCTGCCGCCATCGGCGCAGGCGCTGCACTTTTGTTCGATTTGTTACAAAATTCAAACAGTAGCAGTAGCAGCACGCCTTCCTACCAGGACAACGCAGAAATTCAAAGGTTAGCGGAGGAGCAACGGCAACGACAACAAAAAGAAGAGGAGGATCGTTTCCATCGTGCGGCGCAAGAAATTCTCAATGACGAGTTGTATAAAAAATCTTTTCCGGATGGACTAGGTAACAAAAAACATGATAGGGAAAACGAGGCGGCTTTGCAACAAGCGATGCAAAACTGTCCTTATGACGCGACTGCGCTGCCTTCCATCATGACAAACGAAGGGAAGGATGGCATGGAGCAAGCGATCATTGATCTGATCGACAATGGCGGTGGAACCGCCAATGCAATGGCGATGCTAGCGGCGCAAAAAACGAAATATCTTGCCGGTATGCGGGAGGCTGAAAAAACTGCCAAGAGTACCTTTGGAGGGCAAGGCACTGGAGCCGCATTTGGAGACCCGCTAGCCTATAACTGTCCAGAAGGGGACAAAGCTTACTGTTCGGCCAATCACATGTACTGGATGTCCAAGGATGGCTTAGCATTAACCGACTACCAAATCAAGGCACTCAACTGTTACCGTAAAAATGGGGTGAATTAATGAATCGTATCTATATAGCGATCACGCTTGTCGTCAATCTCTTGATAGCGCCTGCACATGCAATGGATCCAGTGGAAGCCGGGGAAAAATGTGCCAATGCGGGTGGCCAGCAAGAAGTGCAGGATTGCGTTAGTCGTTACCTGAATCAAGATACATCGAGTAAGCCTCCATCATCGATTACGACATTGAAGGTGTCCAAGGACAATAAATCTGTAAACAAAAGTGGCCGTAAGAAATCTAACGAGTGTCAGGATACAAACAACTCAAACCCGCGCAAGAAAGTACCACCGACATTATTCGATTTTGCGGAGATGACCAAAAAGAGACTTAACGTCGCAGAAACAGAGCTGGATGTGATACTCATTCAAAGGGATTGGGAAAGTTATGTCCACTGGGCTAGAGATCGCGGTGAATCTTCTTGGGCAAGTTTTATTAAAAACGCGAAACAGGCAAAAGAGGCATGGGGTACTTTCAAAGATTTCGCAACAGGCGCGGGAGGGATTATGAAGGGCTGCGCAAGCGTAGTGACTTCAATTTTTGATGCCAAAAAAATCGGGAGTGACAAAAATGCCGTGATCAAACAAGTAGACCAAATGATTTTTAAAAAAATGACTAGTCTTTCACAAAAGAGTGGCACTGATAAAATCATGACTACTCCAATATTGTTACCCTAATGAATCAACAATTCTCCAGAGTATAGCCTTTTTCATTTACTACCTTGGCAGCATCTTGTTTAAATTCAAGCGTGTATTTAGGTATTCGATTTTTAGCGCGTTCCCAAGCTCCAAACTTGGGCACGCACATCTCTTGGAAGCTTCGGCTGTACTTTGCTTGCGATTCGTGGCAGTCGGGATGGGAAGCGGTAGCTCTGGAACCAACAAATCGATAATGCCGGGCAGTTTGTTTATTTAAAATCAAAAAATAAGAATAAATAAGGAAGATATCTATGAACAGCAGCTTTACTTTCAAATTTTATGTCTACCCTTTTCTGGTGTTACTTATGGCCCTGTGCAGCGGTTGCGGTCCTACCTATAGAACGGTACGGATTGCGCACAATGGAGGAGATGCACCGCCGTTTACTGAAAAGAACTCCGCAAATATGATTGCCTTGGACAAGGTTGGGGTTGGCGATACTCTAGCTTTAGTGCATGGCAACGTTGACCGTTTGCTGAAATCGAATGAAGTACAGATAAATCTTATGGAAGTGGGCAAAACTGCTGATTCCAAGTCCGGATCTTCCAAATCGTCGCGAAAAGGGAAAGGCGAGTCTGAAAAAAAATCAAAGTCTCAACGTAAAGCAGATAACGATGAGGATAAGAAATCCAAATCTGAACATAAGGCTGAAAGAAACAGTGAGGGCACTGGCAAAAACAGTGCTAAGAATGCCGAAGGCCCATCGAAATCGGAATCCAAAAAGCCGCATACGCAGCTTTACTTTACGAAATATGTGCGCTTAAGTAATCAGACTGAATTGCCTACCCACGATAAAAAACTAAAGTACTCAGTAGACATCAGAAACGATAAGGGTCCCAGTAGTGTGATTTTCTCGCTTGAGATTGCCAATTACGGCGACGCCGAATTCCATGGCGCAATATCCATTTTCGATCGTCTTCCCGAAGGATTTGAATTTCAGTTGACGCGCTCCGTGCTGGATCGCTCCCATAATTCAACTAAAGCTGCGCTGGCCATCATACCGTTCATAGGGTTGATTACGAATTCGCTGTTACCGGATTACTACGATAGTCCCTTGCAGCCAAACAATATCGGTTTATCTGATCAATCGAAAGGCTCTCTAGTTCACTATGAACTTCCCGAACTTAAACTTCAGCCAAAACAACATATCATCTTCGATTTCCTGGTGAACATTACGAATTGGTAATGGCATATGATTTGTGCATTGCACAGGCTCTACAAGCCTATCGCGCGCACCTTAGGTGTTCTTTGTTTGACGTCGATTATTTTGGCTTGCAGTTCAGTGCCGAAGTGGTGGGCTATCGAGCAACAATGGCATATGGAACCTATACGATCGGCGGTTCGCCTGAATTCGCATGCAGTGAGGGATGCCCAAAGCGGGAATCTGAATGGCGATAAAGGGTATGCGCTGTATATCGCCACCAGCGCCGTAGGTTTATCCTTGCGTGATGCCGATAGCTTTCTTGAGACTTTCCATCATCATCCCCGTACCACCAAGAATGATCATACCCTCGGACATGCCTGGCTATTGCTCGAATCGCCAGTTGATCTCCGTGAGAGCGGACATACTGGCGAGTTTGGGGTGGAATTTCCGACCTACTATGAGACCTTTTTGGAAAAAATGCGAATTGGCGATCCCAATCCAATTTCGGCGTTGTGGGAAACCAAACAGGACGGGAAATTTCACGATGGTGCCGACCATTACATTCCGACACTGGTGGTACGATTGTCCATCACGCGCGAACAGCACCGACAAATACTCGCTTACATTTCCGATTACGATTATGCCCAGTTTTCGGTAATCGGCGGTCAATGCACTGATTTTGTTGCAGGTGCAGCGCGCTTGGCAGGGGTCGAGTTGGCTAATCGGGTGGCGATAGATCTGCCGCCGAAAATTTATTATCACGGTAGAACCATGGGACTCTGGACTGATCGACGCTATAGGCATATTGAAATTGCCACTCCCGATATCCTCGAAGAGGATTTGTTCAGGTTGATTCGAGAGGGATATGCCGAAGATGCAACAAAATGGTACCTGCAGGATGATTCTGAAAGTTAAAACGCTTACGATTGACCTTTTTTCAGAAATGAATTTGAATGGCCGAAATGGGTAAAATTTATACGATGCCTTCACTGTCGCTTTTGGGTCGAACTTGTCACTTCCAATTCGAGCCATCGAATCTGTCGATCGTCTGCTATGGAGCGCCGTAATCTAAAAATGGGTTGGTAATTACCATTTTTGCTTCAATTTTTTGACCCTGTTGCATATCTTCCGAGAACAGAACTGTGCAATCGGATTGCAGGGCAGCACTGACAATCATGCTGTCATACAAAGAAAAACTGTATCTTTCCGCAATTTCCAAACCCAACTCATGTGTTTCGAGAGTCAAGGGTTGGATAATGCAGACTTCTCGAATTGTTTTAAGCGTTTCGCGTATATCGGAATAGGACATGCCTAGTTTTCTTGATGCCACCGAGGCAAACTCATTGAGCACCTGAACACTGATAACGCCACCATTTGAAATAATAGATTCGGCTTGGTCTGCCCGGACATTATCTCCAGACAGCAAGTACAATAGGACGTTGGTATCGAAAAAGCACTTATTGTTCTTCATTCGCTTCCAGACGATCAAATTTGAATCCTTCTGGTAATCGTCCTCGAAATTTCCGCAATCGGGCTAACAGTTCTTGTGGGCTGGGTTTTTTCTCCAGTTCAAAAATCCGCTCGTTGGCGATATGGATTTCTATGTCATCTCCTTCTTTTAGCTGGAGGGCCTCGACGATGGCGGCAGGCAATCGCACTGCCAAACTATTACCCCATTTTGCAACTTGCATGATATATGCCTCATTAATTAGATATACGCACGATAATTGTATATCTGTACTGGTATGTTGTGTCAACTATTTCAGGGTGATCCGATTTAGTTACCCCATGCTCGACTCTTTATCAAAACTCGTTGTCATAGTAGTGGATTGAGAATATAGCTTCAAGAGCTATTTGTTGCTAACATTAGCCAACTTAATATTTAACTAACCAATTGATTTAGATTATTTTAAATTCCGATTGATTGAATTTGGAACGCCATTGTGTGGGAGAAAAAACTGCCCACAAATGTTATCGGGATGCCCCTTCAAAGAATCGTTTTAAATAAAAGCCTGTATGCGATTCCGGCTGCAAAGACACCTGCTTTGGTGTGCCTTCAGCAACCAACTTTCCGCCACCATCACCGCCTTCCGGTCCCATATCAATCAACCAATCCGCAGTTTTGATCACATCCAGATTATGCTCAATGACAATAACTGTATTGCCGTGATCCCGCAGCGTATATAATACCGTTAGCAATTGTTTGATATCGTGAAAATGCAAGCCGGTGGTAGGTTCATCGAGAATATACAAGGTTTTGCCGGTATCGCGTTTGGACAGTTCCTTGGCTAGCTTTACTCGCTGTGCCTCACCGCCGGAAAGCGTCGTGGCATTTTGTCCTAGCGTAATATAGCTTAGACCGACTTCAATCAATGTGTGCAGCTTCCGTGACAAAGTAGGCACCGCGCTGAAAAATTCAGCCGCATCTTCTACCGTCATATCCAGCACTTCGTTGATGGTTTTACCTTTATAGCGAATTTCCAGAGTCTCGCGGTTATAGCGTTTGCCGTGGCATAGATCACAATGCACAAAGATATCCGGCAGGAAATGCATTTCGACCTTGATGACACCGTCGCCGGTGCAGGCCTCACAGCGGCCGCCCTTGACATTAAAACTGAAACGACCGGGTGTGTACCCTCGGGAACGGGCTTCAGGTGTGGCTGAAAACAACTCTCGTATCGGTGTAAACAAGCCGGTGTACGTGGCAGGATTTGAGCGCGGCGTTCTGCCAATCGGGCTTTGGTCGATATCGACGACTTTATCGAAATGTTCCAGCCCTTCGATCGCATCGCAAGGCGCCGGTATTACACCCGCGCGGTTAATTTGACGAGCCGCATGACGATACAAGGTATCGTTAACCAGCGTCGACTTGCCGGAACCTGACACGCCGGTTACACAAGTCAGCAATCCTATAGGAAAAGAAATATCGACATTTTTAAGATTGTTGCCGCAGGCATTACGAATGGTGATAAGTTTATCATTATCGACCGGCGTTAATGAATCCGGCACATTAATAGCTATTTTGCCCGATAAATATTGACCGGTTAAAGACTCTTTACTTTTGAGTATATCCTTCAGAGAGCCTTGTGCAACAATGCGGCCACCATGCACACCAGCACCGGGACCAATATCAACAATATGCTGAGCAGAGCGGATCGCGTCTTCGTCGTGTTCAACGACGATAACCGTGTTGCCCAAATCACGCAGACGAAACAGCGTATTGAGCAGGCGCTGGTTGTCGCGTTGATGCAAACCGATGGAAGGTTCATCCAGCACATACATGACACCCACCAGACCGGCACCGATTTGACTGGCGAGACGAATGCGCTGCGCTTCACCGCCGGAGAGTGTCTCCGCACTGCGATCCAGTGTTAAATAATCCAGACCGACATTAACCAAAAACTCCAGCCGCTCCTGAATTTCCTTGATGATTTTTGCCGAGATTTCGCCGCGTTTGCCGGGCAAATTCAGTTCACGAAAAAAATTTAACGCGGTGCGGATCGGAAAACGGGTAATTTGATGGATGGGCCGGTCTTCGATAAATACATTTCGGGC
>CXWL01029001.1_pt1 | contig 16772 bp, 14 predicted proteins | sample 590931 | NCBI WGS metagenome assembly CXWL01 (sample SAMEA3498368, study PRJEB10139) | groundwater metagenome | biome: water well; material: biofilm material | place: Germany | collected 2015-04-27 | reverse complement strand
CGATAACAAAGCGCGCTCGGTACATTTCCGCAGTATTGTTGAGGGCACGAAGTCCGGCCTGGAGGTTGTTGATATTATCAGCGCTTTCAGCGCGTGTGATGATAATTTGGTCGGCTCGATTGAGTGCGTTCAGTGGCTCGCGGAGGACGCCGTATGGAAACAGCCGCAAATGTCGTTCGCAGACCGACGCATCAAACGCCACGAGATCAACATCACGGCAGAGTCTCCGGTGTTGATAACCATCATCGACGACTATAACATCGACACAACGAGATTCGGCCAGCCGTGCAGCAGCGTGGGTTTTAGATCGATCAACAGAGAAGATCGCTTCGGGGAGCTGGGTGGCGAGCAACTTCATTTCGTCGCCGGTGACCGTGACATCCATTTCCTCAATCTTCCCTCCGGATTCGAGCAGCGGCTGTGCATTGCTACGACCGTAACCGGAAGATACAACGCCAACCCGGAAGTTTCTTGCGATCAGGAGGCGCGCGATACACTCCACGAGAGGGGTCTTGCCGGAACCGCCGACGGTGATATTGCCAACCGACAGGACGGGCACGTCGACCTTGATCGGCGCCGGGAGGAATCTCCGATGCAGAATCAAGCCGACACGATAGAACCACGAGGCGACCCAAAGCAGCGCGGCGGGAATGCTCAGCAGGCTGAAGCGTTCGCGGCGGAGAATTCTCTTCCAGATGCGCTCAAGCATCGAGCTTCCTCACAATGTACTCTCCGGCGATGGCTGTGGCGGAATGCCGGAGATCGGTCTGAGTCTTTGCCTGCATCACGATGCTACCAGAGATCAGCTGGTCGATGGTCTCGCGAAGTTCGTCGGCGTTGTTCACGAGGCATCCGAACTTGTTCTGCAACAGGTAGTCGGCGGCATCCCTCACATTGGATACGTGTGGCCCGAATAGAACGGGCGTACCGGCCCAGACCGGCTCGAGAAGATTGTGCCCCCCAACATTTACCAGAGTACCGCCGACAAATGCCAGGTCGGCGGCAAGATATAGATCGCTTAGATTCCCCATGGTGTCAACGAGGATAACAGAACCGCTGTCTGAGCTTTGCTCCCCTTTCATCATTTCGCTGTAGAGCGAAATCGAGAGATTCTCGGCTTGAAGAAGAGCCTGAATCTCGCGCAAGCGTTCGAGATGCCGCGGCGCTAGAGCGAGACGGAGGCTATGATGGCCAACCTTGAGCGATGTGTAGACCCGGGCAAGAATCGCCTCTTCTCCAGGGCGCGTTGAACCGGCAACAAGAAGATACTGATCGGGTGCGACCCCAATGGACTCTCGTAGGTTCCGAATTGTCACATCCGATCGCTCGACTAAGGGAGCGTCGAATTTCATATCACCGGCAATGATGCTCTTGTCGGACGGGACGCCGAATGACGCGTAGCGTGAAGCGTCGGCTTGAGTCTTGAAGAAGAAGCGGTCATACGTCGACAGGATCGACGAGAAGAAGTTCTTCGCCCGGCAATAACGCCGATAGGCTCTTTCGGTCATCCGGCCGTTGACAAGAACGATCGGGACACTACGCCCGTGGGCGCACGCAACCAGATGCGGCCAGATTTCGGTTTCTGCAATAATGATGAGCGTGGGGCGCAGCCGGTCAATCGTGCGGCTCATCAGCCAGGGAATATCGAGCGGGATGAATGACACCGTGCACGTGGTCGGGAGAATTGAAGCGGCGGTCGCGTAGCCATTGCGCGTGGCGACGGTGACATGGACTGAAAGCTCGGGGCGCTCACGTTTCAGATAATCGACGAGATAGCTGATCACGCGCACCTCCCCGACCGATGAAGCGTGAATCCAGAGAGCTGCGGGACTGGCGGGGCGAACGAGAGTCAGGCGCTCGCGCCAGCAGCGATCACCAAACAGGGCGCGCAGCAAGGCATAGGGAGAGAGCAACAGGAGAGCAAGATGCGCGACGATCCAGTAGAGAAACGTCATAGATAGCGACTCACGAGTTCAGCGACTCTCTGCGATGCGCCCGTTCCCCCGAGTACGGTCGGCAGGGTCAGTAGTTTGTCGCGCGTTCTGTCGCGATACTGCGCATCATCGGTGAACCGGCGCAATGCCGCGAAGAGCCGGTCAGGAACGGCTTCACCCTGAATCAACTCCGGCACAACCTTTTCACCCAGTACCAGGTTTACCAACCCAATCTTGTCGATGGTGACGAGACGGCGCGCGATCTGGTAGGTGAGGAATCCGGTGCGGTAGATGATGACCATCGGACGGGCAATGATCCCGGTCTCGAGGGTCGCTGTTCCAGAGGCGGTGAGGACCAGATCGCTCTCGTAGATAATCTTTCGCGAATCCTCTCGGGATGCGATGATACTACGGCCGGAGTACGGCTTGAGCGCCCCGTCGTAGTCGAAGTCAGTCGCCGCCGCAATTACCGCTTTGCCTCCGCATTGTTGTGTGTAGAGTTCAGCCGTGCGAAGCATCGGATCGAGCATGCGCTCAACTTCCTGTCGACGCGATCCCGGGAGCAGCGCGAGCTGGCGGGAATTCGGTAGCGGTGAACCGATGTATTGTGCGGGGATATCCTCCAACAGATAATGTCCGACAAACTCGGTTCGAACACCGCTCTCTTTGTAAAACTCGCGCTCGAACGGGAGGATAATGATCATGAGGTCGACGAATTCACGAATCTGGGCGAGGCGACGTCTCCCCCACGCCCATATCTGGGGTGAGATATAGTAGATGATTGGAATGCCGAGCTTTCTGACACGCTGCGCCAGCCGCAGATTAAATCCGGGGTAATCGACAAGAAGAAGACAACTCGGTTTGCGAGTCTGAATCTGCTCCACACACTGCAGCATCAGCAGACGGAAGTATGTGTACCGTTTCGCCACTTCCCAGAACCCGAGCACAGCCAGATCGGATTTGTCGGCAAGTTGTTCCTGCCCCTGTTGTTTGAGGCGATCTCCCCCCAGCCCGAAAAAAGCGAGATCGGGAACGCTTTGCTTGAGGGATGAAATGACGCGACAGGTAGCGTTGTCGCCGGACGGGTCTCCAGCCGACACAAACAACACCGGGTGAGACATCTACCGCGATTCCGTCGTCATTCGGGAGATCGCGCTCAGGCCGATCCGTTCAACTTCGAGCGCGACTCGCAGAGCCTCAGTCGCTTCGTCGATCGTGACGGCAACAGGGTGGTTGTGAAGAACAGCGTCGACGAATGTTTCGAGCTCTTTGCCAAGCATATCCTGACCGTCATCAGGTCGCTTCGAATAGAGAATGTCTTTCCCGGATTTCCCAAGCGGTACCCGCATGCCCGCACTGGTGTCATCCGGTTTGGCCAGACGATAGATGTCGACCTGCTTCTCGGCCAAATCGAGCGAATAGTAACCGGAGGTCTGGAAGATGCGGAGCTTACGCATGGCTCGAAGCGAGATGCGCGACGCAGTCAGATTGGCCACCGCGCCATTGGCAAACGTGAGTCGGGCGTTGGCAATGTCAGCCTGGTCGGAAATGACGGCAACCGCCGAAGCGCTGATCTCAGCTATCGGGGATTTGATGAAAGTCAGAACCAGATCAATGTCGTGGATCATGAGGTCGAGGACGACCGCGACATCGGTCCCGCGCGGATCGAACGCGGCCAGACGATGAGCCTCTATAAATGAAGGGCGGATTTCGTACTCCGACAGGGTGCGCACGGCGGGATTGAAGCGTTCGATCTGTCCGACCGTCACCCGGACTCCCTTCTCCTTCGCGAGCTGTTTGAGCGTGTTCGCCTGCGCGAGGTCGGATGTGATCGGCTTTTCGATCAGACAGTGAATACCGGACGTGATCATCTGCGAGGCGATGTCGCAGTGAGCGGTGGTCGGAACTACGATGGAGACGGCGTCGACTGCGTCCGCCAGTTGTTCAAGAGTGTCGAATCGTGTAACGTGATATTCATCGGCGTACTTGGCCGCCTTGTCGCGATTGGTGTCAAAGAGTCCGACCAGCTGTGAGTTCGGGAGCTGCGATAGCCATCGCAGATGGTGTCTACCTAACGCTCCGACACCGATAACAGCGGTTCGTAATTTACTCACGGTCATTACCCGGGGGTTGGAATGTTCTCCGCATGGCGATCATAGTGAACAGTACAATCACCGGCACACCAACAACCGACCACCATATGGGGATGATTGTCCGCCCTTCGAGATTGTATTCGACGATGGATCGAAAGAGAAGCGCAAGATGCAGATTGACAAGCGCGAACATGATCATCATGAGCGTGGTCATGCGATTAGTACAGACAAGGCGACGATCGGAGGTAGCGAGCCAGTAATCCCGATTCGGGATGTTGATGTATTTGGCCGGTGAACGCAGCGTGATCGAACGAATCAGGAAGATCATGGCGCTCATGAGAGCGATCACGCCATACCAGGTTGCGTAGAAGGTATCCTTCTCGGATGTCCCCTGAGCCTGACCGGACATACTGAACTTTGTGGTGAGAACCGTGGGCAGATCATGGTAGCTGTCGAACCCCTGCCACCCCAGAAGGATGAGGGTGAAGAGCCACAAAAGTAAGACAGTAGTGTTCATGAAACCGCAGGCCTGGCCTGCCGTTACTTCACGATGCCACGATTGGATCGCCCGAGGAAGGCGAGCACGTTTTGGATTTCGGGTCCAATCTCAATCTCGTTGTTAATCCGTTCGACTGCCTGTGTCGTGTTCAGTCCCGAAAAGAACAAGATCTTGAACGTCTTTTCCAGGCGCGCGATCACGTCGTGTGAGAAACCGCGGCGGCGCAGGCCGATCGAGTTGATGCCCAGCACCTTCAGCGGATAACCGGCGACCAGGGCATACGGACAGATATCCTGCTGAACGCGATAACCGCCTCCAACCATGCAGTGGGCGCCGATCTTCACAAACTGATGGACCGGCAGAACACCGCCCAGGATGGCGTAATCGTCAACTTCGACATGCCCCGCCAGATTCACACTGTTGGCCATGATGACATTGTCGCCAATAATACAGTCGTGGGCGACATGACTGTAGGCCATGAGCATGCAGTTTTTGCCAACGGTTGTATCCCCGTGGGCTTTCGTGCCGCGATTCATAGTGACATATTCGCGAATGACCGTGTTGTCGCCTACCAGAGCGCGGGTCTTCTCTCCACCGAACTTGAGGTCCTGGGGCAGGGTACCGATCACCACGCCGTGAGAAATCCGAACATTCTCGCCGATCACCGCGCCATCAGCCAAAAGGACAGATGACGCAATAGAACTGTTCCGGCCGATCACGACATTCTCTTCAATAACCGCATAGGGACCGACCGTAACGCCGTCGGAGAGCCGCGCTTTGGGGGAAACTACCGCGGTCTGATGTACTGTGGTCATCGATCCATCACTTTCGCCATAAAGTCGGCGCTGGCAACGAGTTTGTCGTCTACGAACGCCTCGCCCGACATCTTGCATGTATTGCGGCGGAAGGTAATCATTTTCAGATCGAAGCGCAATTGATCTCCCGGCAGCACTGGCGAGCGGAACTTGGCATTGTCAATAGTGAGGAAATAGACAACCTTTTCCTCAGGATGCGGAATGGCGTTGAGCAGCAGAATTCCTCCGGCCTGCGCCATCGCTTCGAGAATCATGACCCCCGGCATTATCGGATGACCGGGGAAATGCCCCTGGAAGAATGGTTCGTTAATGGTAACATTCTTGATGGCTACCACATATTCGTCGGGCACCAGATCGAGCACTCGGTCGATAAGCAGAAACGGGTAGCGATGCGGCATGATCCGCAGAATGGAATTGATGTCGAGGACAGAACCGGCATCCTGTGATCGATACCGGCGCGCAATCTTCTTCTTCTTGTACAGGTTCCGCATCTTTCGCGCCAGGGCAACATTCGCCTTGTGTCCTGAGCGAGCGGCGAGAACATGCCCCTTGAACGGGGCGCCGATGAGAAAGAGATCACCGAGAAGGTCCAGTGTCTTGTGGCGAACCGGTTCGTTCAGGAACCGCAGCGGAATGTCATTGATGATGCCGGTCTTGCCGACAAACGCGTTCTCCTTGAGACTGAGTGCGCGTTGAATGCGATCAACTTCGATCTGCCCGAGATCGGAATCGTAAATCACAATCGCGTTTTCCAACCCTCCCCCTTTGATCAATCCGGCTGCCTTGAGGGCTTCGATTTCCGATAAGAAACAAAACGTTCGAGCAGGAGCGAACTCGTTGACAAATTCCTTCTCCAGATCGACAAGCGTTGTGTACTGAGTCCCCAGAGCAGGACTTTGATAATCGATCAGAAAGGTAATGCGAAGATCGTCGGACGGCGCAACAACCAAGTCAACCCGCCGATCCGATTCGGTGTATGACATCGGGGCGTCAATCTCGAGATAGACCTTATCCGCCGGCTGAGTGTCGATGCCCGCTTCAAGGAGTTTATCGACGTACGGTTTCGCGGAGCCATCGCCAACCGGCGGCTCATTACTGTCGAGCTCGACGATCATGTTGTCGAGTTGCAGACCGGCAAACGCGGCGAGCACATGCTCGACTGTGTGAACCCGTGCCTCGCCGTTTTGCAGCGTCGTACCGCGCGAGATGTCGACCACATGGTCAATGTCGGCGATTACAGACGGATGACCGGCGATGTCGGTGCGAACGAATCTGATGCCGTGATCGGGGGGAGCCGGCCGGAAGGTCATCGTGCAATTATTGCCCGTGTGTAATCCGATGCCGGACAAGGAAATGGCCTGGCGGATAGTCCTCTGCTTCTCGAACATAACCCTCAGATTCTAAACAAGTTGGCGTGAGTATACGAATAACCGAAGGGGGCTCCAAGCCCTATTTTTCTCTTCTTACCGGTCATGCGTGACTGCCACCGCTTCTCTGACTCAGATCTCCTTGAGCGCCTTGAGCTGGCGCAGCTTGCGGAACATGTCGACATACTCTCGGACCATAATCTCCTCGGATTGGGAGAGCCCCTCCATCATGGGAATCCCGATCTTTAACACGGCGCGTGCCATGTCGGCCGTCGTGCGATCATAACGGTCGGCCAGTTCCTTGAGACGGCTCTTTAGCTCATAGGAGATCGCAATGCTCAGGGCATGCTCGCGGCGAACTCGTTTCAGGGCGCTGTTTCTTTCTTCCATCGGGTAATGTAACTCCTTTCGCGTGTGAAGAGATTCCTCATGTTAGTGATATCTTTCATGTCCGATGAGTCGCTGTGGTGTCGTCACGCGAATCCCGAAGCGCTCTCGCAGGATTCTGATCACTGGACTCCACGACTGCGACCGATCGCGTGAGCGCAGGAGATCATCGATCGCGATGCGATCGGGTGACTGACAGAGCGGACAGCTTTCAAAACGGCGAGCCTCAATACCGAACAATTCGGTGGCCGTCGCGGCCAGCTCCTTCCGCAGTTTCCTGAATGCGCGCTCATGGACAGCTCGTGTCTTTTCAATCGATCGACCCGAAAGTTGCGCAATCCGGCGGTAGCTCATTCCCTCAAAGTAGTAACGCTCGATACAGAGGCGCTCCCTTTCCGAAAGCGTCGCCAGCGCGGAACTGACTCGGGCTCGAACAATTTCACCGCGGCTCCTTCGCGAAGCGTCCTCGCGGGATAACGCCGCGGCCATCTGATCATCAGGGAATCCACCAGCCAAAGCCATACGCCACAGCGTCTGATCAAACAATTGCAGGACATTGCGTTCGCGCGGGTCACGACCGAGATCGGAAATCCAAGTGCGATACAAAAGCCTCTTGTCTCCCATAATCTCCTTTCGATTGGGTTGACGCTGAAGGGGACGGTAGTTGAAATGGTCCGTGCGGGCTACCACTTGACGGTCACAACTGTCGGATCGGTAGGGAGATGAGCTATATCACATGAGTCACATTTTTCAGCGAGTTTCGCCGGCCGCCACGTATATATTGTTGCCGGTGGAAGGACGACGGAATCCGCCGATATTAAGAAAGATGCAGAGGTTCGTGCGCTGAGATCGCCAAGAAGGTGACAATTGGATTCTTACTCTTTCGGTCGTGAAACAGTCCCTGTGGAATCGACCCCGGTTGAAACTGGCCGGGAGAAATTTGTCGATTTTCAGCAAACATCGGGCAACGGTGCGTTCCGGCGCTCGCTGCTGACCATCACATCCGTCTTCTTCCTGTTGGTGATCTACCCGGGTATCTCGCTTCTCGGGATGGGGGACGAGCCGATGGCGCTGTTGAAGAATCTCAATGAGGGAACGCTTCTGATTCTACTCCTCTCGACGATTTCGTTTCAGTGGGTCATCTTCCTTCTCAATTTTGCGTCCACCTATCGCGAGCAAACTGGACTCGCCGGTATCGGACTGGTTCGGTTTCGCAGGGTCGACATCCTCTGGGGGATTGCGTTCCTGCTGGCCTCGAATCTGATTCTCTCCGGCCTGGCCTGGTTTCTCGGAGTGATCGGCTTACCCCTCTCCGGCGAAGTCGGACTCCTAATCCCCAAGGACCCGATGGGGAAGGGAGTCTGGGTGATGGTCGCGATTACCGCCGGTTTTTGTGAAGAGACCGCCTTTCGGGGGCATCTGATGACTCGCCTGCGCCTGCTCGGCCGACTGAATTCCTGGCTGGTTCCGACAATCTTGTCAGCTGTATCGTTTGGTATTTGTCATGCATATCAGGGAATTCCGGGATTTATCGCGATTACGATTTATGGCGTTCTTTTCTCGCTTTTGTACATTCGGANNGGATTGCCCATTTCCTTCAGGATTTCGGGGCGCTCTTCTTCCCGCATTGATGTTTCGCTAATTTATTGTCGCACAACGAAATCGACCGGCGGTCGAGCCTCCTTCTGATCGCATGACCTGACCACTATGCTACCTGCAGACAATTCATAATCGGAAGGGAACGAGGATTACCCCCAGTCCCCACTTAAATGAATGACAGGCAAAATGTTGGAAGGAAGTTCAGTGAAACCTTCCCCTCGCAATCAGCGTACTATGGACTTGAGGTTACGAATATGGCTAAGAGCGATATGCACAGGCAATTGGGGAACGCAGCAGAACTCATTCTGACTGCGGTGGCTATGCTCATGGTCGCCGCAATCGTCGGATGGTCACAGACAGCGCCTCTGCCCAATGAGGAGCTGGAACGACGAGCGAAGAAGAGCACGACGGTTACTCTTGAACGTGGGGGGAAGGAAGTCGCGGACGAGTGTATTGATTTGCTTGAGCAGCTTCGCGACGTTACCCACGACTACCAGCAGTATTTCTCCCAATACAGCGCCCCGATTATCGCCAGGTATCGACCGCAGCTGGGGCAGTTATCCATGAATCTCGACAGCGGTCTCTATGCGTCTAACTCCGAACTTCTTCGGGCGGACCTTGAAAAGAACATCGCGGAACTGACCAAAATTGAGAAACATATCAGAGAATCCGAAGAGGTATACCCGATCAAACTGTACCGACTGGTTAGAAGCCTCAAGCGGGAGCTGGTGTCGATGAACAGCACCGTGTCGGACGAATTATGCGTTCGTTTTGCGGAATTCGGGGTGAATCTCTCGCAGATCAGTCAGGTGATCCGCAAGACACTGGCTGGATTTGAAGTCCGCACTGCGACCAACGCCGATGGCAGCACCGTGTACACGTTTGTCACGAACGGAGGAACGCCAAAAGCGAAAGTTCGCGGAAACCTCGTCTTCAGGGGGGGGGATCGAAGCGACGATGAGATTCCGTCGGTAATTGTTAAGCTGCCTGAGATTCCCCCAGTCGAACGCGTGACTTTTGAGGAAGGGAGCGGGAGTTCGAAGACGCTGAACGCTTCTATTACCGCCGACAACCCGAAGGCGCCGATCCTGATCACTTCCAATCTCGGGAGCATCATCGTGTCACCGAACGACGAAGACCAAATTACCGCCGAGTTGAGTATTGAAGTATCCGCGGATTCACGGCTGATCGAAAAGAGCCTGCTGGCTGAAACCGAGCTGGACGTAACCAAGTCGTCGGACGGATATGTCGTGACGGCGAAACTCCCGCAGCGCAAGGGTCAGGAGACCCGCGTGTTACGCAGCACGCTTACCGTCAGTGTGCCGCCGGTGAATCATGTCCGAGTGAATGGATCCTTTGGCGATGTCTCTGTAGATGGAATTCAGGGGGGGCTGGAGGTCAAGTGCAGCTACTGCCAGATTTCACTTGGCGAGATTAAAGGGGCGGTGACGGCGTCGAACACGTTCGGAAAAATCGCGCTATCAAACATAGCCGGTCCTCTGACGGTCAAGAATTCGTACGGACCGATCGAAATATCGGAGTGTGACGGAAAGACCGATGTGCTGAACGCGTACGCATCGATTGAAATCTCAAGTTCGCAGGGTGACCTGAAGCTGCGTAATTCCGGCGCTATATCGATCGAGCAGCACGTCGGGGATATTGACATAGAGAACACGTTTGGTGGCGTGGAGATCAGCAACGTGCGAGGCGATATCTCCGCGACAAACGGTTTTGCACCGATCGAAATCCGCGATGTTCGTGGGTCAGCGACCCTCTCCAATGCCAACTCAAGAATGGGTGTGACGGACATTACCGGATCGCTGAAAGCATCCAATAAATTCGGGCAAATCGAAGCTGAAGGGGTGCGCGGTCCCTTTATGATTTCGAACCTGAATGGGAGTGTCAATCTCATCATTCGGGAGCCGCTTCGAGGGAGTTCGTCGATCAACACGTCCTTTGGAAGTGTCAATGTTTCTGTTCCTGAGGATGGCAATCTATTCCTGACGGCCAGGACCGTCTACGGGGACATCCGCAGCTTCTTGCCTTTGGCGATAACCGATCTGGGGGAGTCGAAATCGAGTGTATACAAGATGGGGCGGGGGAGCGACTCGCTGTCGATCGTAGGATCGAACGCGTCAATTTTTATCGACCGAAGCAACTGACTCGCGCGGTCGCGAACCATTCGTTGTTTCCAGCAGGTTTTCCAGCCGTTTCTTGATCCGGTTCTCGATGTCGATTATGTAGGTCTCGGCGTGATAGGCCGTCGTATCGAACGAGGCCAGATTCTTCAGCTCTTCCATGACCATACTGATCGTGTTCACGCCGCCGCCAATGATCTGCATGGCCGCGGCTATGGAGCCGTCGGGATCGCTGATCCGTCCCTGGGTAACGCCATATTCAATGAGCTGGGCGCGCCCGAGAATTGTGGCGGTCGCATTGTTCATGTAATGATTGAAGGTGGCGGTAATGGTCTTGAGTGATTCGAGGGCCAGTTTCTTCATTTGGTCGCGGGCAATCTGTTGTTGCATGCGGCGATTCTCGCACAACAGATTCTCAACCGTCATGTACTGCTGAAACAGAAGCTGATTCGCTTCGGTGAGGAGGTCGTCGACCGAACCAATCTCCATTTCGAGGAAGCGCGATTCAGCTACAGTGCGCGCGAAGAGCTTCTCCTCTATGGCCAGAACCGCCTCGGGCTTTAAGCCGAGGTTGTCGCGCAAAACCGAACGGTTGGTCATGCTGGCTATCGGATCCGACGGTTGCGTGCTTTGAATGCGGAAGCGCGAGAGATAGTTGGCCAGAGCGACAATCTGGTCGAGCAGATGCTCATTGTCAGTGGCCTCGGGGGGAAAGACCGTGTGGTGATGTCCGACCGCACTGCAGATTCTCTGAGGGACGTGCCACTGCTCCAGGAGGAATTGGCCCACCCGGGCATGGTTTGTGCCCCAGGCCTCATCCTCGAGATCGATCGTGTTGTCCGATCCGGCTCCTTTCTTCCAGATGTTCTTACACTGATCCGGAAATGAGCCGTCGAGTACCAGCAGGCCGATATCGTGCAAAAGCCCCGCGACAAACGCCTCTTCGGCCTGCGGATATCGCATCGTCTCCGCAATCATCCGTGAGGCAATCGCGACCTCGAGGGAGTGGCGCCAGAATCTGAGCCGGTCAAGCGACGACTTCCAGTCGCCGGTCATCTTGTAGACCGACGAGGACAACGTCAGCGCGGTCACGGTTCGGGTGCCGAGCGTCACGACCGCCTGCGTCATTGTCGTGATCCCTTTGGAGACGCCATAGAATGGTGAGTTGACAATCCTGAGAACTTTCGCCGTGACGGCCGGGTCCTTCATGAGAACATCGGCCAGATCCTTGGCCGATGATTTTTCATTACGCGTTACTTTCATCACCTCGGCCAGGGTATGTGGCAGGGACAAGAGCTCCTTGTTCTCGGCGAGGATTTTGGTCAGAACGTCGTTTTGCATAAGGATTTCAACCATTACTGGAATTATCGGCAGGAACCGTTAACGGTTGAGCCAGCCACATCGACTCGGACCAGCCAATCTTGGCGGCCCACCCCTTGCTGACCGCTCCGCAATCTGCCGGAACTGGACTCGGCTCTACAGATCGCGATACGACTTCAGTTCTCTCTCGAGCTGCCGTTTGAAAGAGGTCTTGCTGCGCTCAAGACTCTTGTCTCGATACCATGGACTGGCGACCCGCTTTTGGAATTCCGCGAAGTTCGACGGATTGATGAAGTCTTCGACGAAATGTACAACCTCGTATTGCGAGAAGGGGCGCTGGAAAATATAGCCATCACAGAACTCTTGCAGACGGAAATCGGCGTATCCCGCGTGGTAGAGCGACCTACTGTCAGGGAGCAAACCAAAGGGAGAGCCTTGAACATCGAACCCGACCGGTCGAAACTTGTCCCCTAATATCTTCATGACGGAATCGATCGTACCGTTAACCGGGCGGACCTGGGGACTGTCATACGTAGTTCCGTACCAGGGATAATGAAGTGAAATGGAGAATGCTCGTGAACCGAGCTGCATGTAGACCCCCTGCGCCATTCGCTGATCCGGATTAAAATTGGTGAACTTACCCTGACCGTCGACCACGGGTTGCAGGAAGCGCGTGAACGCGTGGTGCATACCGCTGTAGACAAGTACTTTCTCCCCATTCCTGACCTGCTTGAGTACCGCCTCGGCCATCGCGACTTCTCCTCCGGGGCAGCGTTGCCAAACTAATCGGCGAAGCGAGTCATTCTGCATGTCTTCCTGGCTGCGCATGACGCTCCAATCGCCGGTGCAGTTGACTCCGATAATCCGGAACCTGGCGGACTCTTTGGGGAGGCTTGCGTTCAGGGTCCAGGCGCTCTTGTAAAGATCAAGATACTCCTGGTATGCCCATCCTTGATCTTCGTTAAACGTTACCCGCCGCGCGATCGATTCGACGTAGGTCGGCAACGCGAGCAGAGAGTCGATAAGCGCCTGGTCGCTGCGATTGGCGAACTCAAGAGCCAGCACGCGAATGCCATTTTGGTAGCAGCGTGGAATCAGTCTCTGGACTAATTCAGCGTCGTGACGGATTCGATGGCTTTCGCCGAGGAAGATAACGTCGTGATCCTTGAACTTGCTGACCACATAACCTTCAGGCGATTGTTGATGCGCAAGGATGTAGGCGGCGAGTTCTCCGATGGTTGGCACGGGCGGATAGATGTCACCCGCATTCAGTGGAGTTACGCTCATCAGCACAAAGGCTGAGAAGGCAAGCAGGGTTCTCATGGAACGACCTCCCAGGTTTCTTGTGATGACAGTTTTTCGGAGGATACGTAGTGGCAGCGAGGACAGTCAAGTCCAAAATGATCGACTTAGCTGGACACGACTTTCGCGGATAGGCGATCCACGCGGACTTGCAGGTACTGAAGATGGCGTCGCCCGACAGGGCAGCATCGCTGCGCCTGCAAAGCGTAGTGGAGCGCGCGTGGCAGATCACCCGATCTGTGTTCACAATACTTGGAGAGTTCAAGGCATGACAAATACCCTTCGCGAGACGCGACCTCCGAGAGTTTCTCCCAGATCGTAACAGCCTGCTCAAGGGAGCCGGAGCGTTTCAACGCCAGCGATTGGTAAAGAAGGATTTCAGGGGAAAGATCACTGCCGCTGTCGTGGACCATGCGCTCTGTCAGGGTGACCACCTTGTCGTGCCGTTTGCGGCGACCGTAGATGCGGGACAGGGAATACAGATCGTCAATCTCGGACAGCGTCTGCCCTTCGCTGCGAAAGGCGCGCGCAATGTGCGTGGCCAGGAAATGAAGGCTCAGAATATCCTGGCGATTGTGCGCGAGGACCTGCGGCAGAAGATCAAGGGATTCGTCAGCCAGCCAGGCAAAATAGACGGACGGCACAAGATAGCCCGGAATATCGTCGTCGCGATAGTGCTCGAAGAGTTCGCGCTCGATATTCGTGAGGTTACAGACTTTGAGGCGACGTTTGAAAAGGCGGCGGGTCGGCGGCAGGAGATCGACGTGAGCAATGTCAGGCAGCTCACGTGCGGTGCGGTTGATGATCAACCGGTCTCGCAAAACGGGAAGATCGAAAGCAGCTCCATTGTAGGTGACAAGAGTTCTGCGGTCGGAGAGTTCTCGCAGGATGGCGTCGAGCATGGCCGGCTCGTCGTTATAATCCGGAATCAGGTACTGCCTGACTTCGAAGCCTTCTGGTGTCATCGAACCACAACCGATCAGAAAAGGGACAGTACCCGCTCCTCCGAGTCCGGTGGTTTCTGTGTCGAAATAGAGCAGATTCTCGACGGCAAGCTCTTCGTCGTGGTCGTACAGGCTAAACGCCGAGTGCGGAAACGAGCGAACCGTATTCCACTCTTCCGGGGCGTACGTACTGTAGTAGTAATCGAACGGATAGCGCGTGGTCACACAACAGAAGGCCCCATTGTCCTGAGGGAAAAGCGCCCCCCCAAGATGGTCGGCGAGTTTCTGATACCGCTGCGGATGAGCATGTTGCCGCACAGCGGTCGAGGCGGGCACAAAATGCCGACTGAAGGCATCAAGCCGGTTCTTGAAGTGGTCAGTGTCCATGGCGTCGGGCGATAGCCGATTCGATTTGAATCAAGACTAACGGATCGGTCTCAAGGGACCGGTACTTCGCTTGAAAGCCGGTCTTATCGTTGGGATCGGCGTTGACTAAAGCAACCGACGCCTGCGCGCGCCGACTTCGATCGGGCGAACATGTCTGCAGCAAGAGAAGCTCAATCGCTTTGGGGGTCGCCAATTCCCCAAGGAGCTTGCAGGACAGATTCCCAACGAGATAGTTGTCTGAAACAAGAGAATCAGCGAGCAGAGAGACCACCTGGGCTGTGTCGAATTGTTTGAGCGCACCGATAGCGCACAGGCGGGCTCCGTAAAAACTGTCGCCGAGCATTGACACGAGCTTCGGCAGTGCCGACGTGATCTTCATCTGGCCGCTCGAGACTACCGCCGACTTGCGAACCTGACCGATTGAGTCATCCAGCGCCGACTGCACAACACCATTGGCGCGGGAACTGCGGATTTTACCGAGGGAACCGATGGCTTCCTCGCGAACTCGCCATTTTGGGTGTACAGCCGTTGCCGAAAGGCCGGTGACGGCATTCGAATCAGCGATTTCGCCGAGTACGTTGCAGACCCTTTCGACCACCAGGCTATTATTGAAGCCCAGGGCGTTCACCAGAAGAGGAACCGCGGAAGGACCGATCTTCTTGAAGATATTAACCAAGGCTACCCGTTCACGAGCCGATTTTGTGTCAAGTTTGTCTATCAGCACAGGGACAGCCACAACACCGATCGCCGCCACTGAGTCGATTGCGGGTTGCACCAGACCCCTGAATTTCACCTCGCGCGACGAGGCGATCACAAACATGGAATCGACCTTTGCGCGCAGTAGAGCCTGGCCATTCACCATCGCCGCTGCCAATGTGACAATCAAACCGAACAGGGCCGTCTTACCTATCACTTTCGGCATAGTTACCTGCCCCTCGTCGCGGAATCCCCTGTTTTCAACTCGATATCAAGCCCCCCACCCCACTTGGAATCACTCTCCCAGAAACTGCTGTCGTGGCCATTGCCGTTGTACTGGTCGATTCCGCCCAGATCGAGGAAAAGACCGATCGAGCCGTAATCGCGACGAGGGTTGCCGTACCCCTGCGTGTTCTTCGGGTTCTTGATAAAGTAGCGGTCGTCCCCTTCGTTGTCGATCAGAAGCCCAGTCCCGTTGGCCGAACCCACCCCTTGGGAGAGATCGTTCGCGACATACGTATCAGCGCCATAGCGGTCGAACAAAAGGCCGCACGAGAAATCATGACCGCAACCGTGCATGAGCCCTTTCCCCTGGTAAACGTCAGCTCCCTGATCATCGATCAACGCTCCAAGCGACATGTGCGTTCCACATCCCTGAGCATACTGATATGCCTGATAGTTGTCGTTGCCGGAGGAATCGTAGAGAATGCCAAGTGACCACCAGTCGCTGGCCCCCTGGGCGAAAATATCGGCGTAATAATTGTCGTTTCCGTTCAAATCGATCAAGGCGCCGATCCCGCCGGACAAAGTGGGGCGCATACCAAAACCGAAGCCCTGTGACATCGAGATATAGCGGTCCTCATAGCGCAGGATATCTTTGTACTTTCCGCCGGCGTAGTAGCTGTCGTTGCCGCTGATATCGTAGAGAGCCCCTAATCCACCCACAAAGCCCAGACCCTGAGCGTACGCGGCGGCGTTGTAGAGGTCTCGCCCGCCCTCATCCACGAGCAGCCCCAGACCAAAAGTTCCGGCGCCTTCGACGTGCGTATCGCCATCATACCGATCGTGCCCGCTGGCATCGTAGAGCAGGCCGAAACCGAAGAAGCCGGAGCCGAGGCCAAAGGATTTAGCGTCGTAGCGGTCGTCCCCTTTGAAGTCCAGCAGCAAACCCACCGACATCGCCCCGGAGCCGAGGGTGAAATCCGTACGACCAACGTAATGATCGTTGCCGTCGAGATCGATGATAATTGTGCCATGAGGATGGAGCGTATCTGAGCTGAGCGTATAGGAG
>CXWL01094833.1_pt1 | contig 16774 bp, 20 predicted proteins | sample 590931 | NCBI WGS metagenome assembly CXWL01 (sample SAMEA3498368, study PRJEB10139) | groundwater metagenome | biome: water well; material: biofilm material | place: Germany | collected 2015-04-27 | reverse complement strand
GGACTTGCCTTTGCTGCCGACGCTGCACCGCTATACCGCGCTCGATTTCAATCCCGCGATGCTGGCACGCGCCAAACCGCGCCGTGGAAAATTGGATGTGGAGTTCATGCTGGGCGACAGCATGGCGCTGCCTTTCGCCGATGCGCAGTTCGATCACGTTGTGCTGCATCTCATCGTCGCCGTGGTGCCGGAACCGCAGCGCTGTTTGAGTGAAGCGGCGCGCGTACTCAAACCCGGCGGTACCATCATCCTGTTCGACAAATTTCTGCACCCTCAGCAACGCGCACCACTGCGTCGTTTGTTCAACGTGGTCACCCGCCGCTTCGCCACACGCATGGATGTGGTGTTCGAAGAAGTGCTTCGCGCCGCGCCGGAGCTGGAAGTGGTGAGCGATGTGCCGATGCTGGCAAACGGATGGTTTCGCGGGATCGTTTTGCGTAAACCACAATGAACTGCGGGATTCATGCAGATGGTGCCGGTCTTCCGAATTCGACCAGGATCAAGCCTTTGGGGTTGAAAATAACCCGCGGCTGGCGGGGTAAAACATATCTATCGAATTTGTGCCATTTCCCACTCGGCAACACCGTCACGCAAATGAATGGCGGTGTATCCCTCCTTCTTGAGTAACTCGACGGCATCTTTTGCCATCAGACAATACGGCCCACGACAGTAGGCAATGATCGAACGGTCTTTGGGCAACTCCCCCAGCCGCTGACGCAACTCTTCCAGCGGAATCGATCTCGCAAAGGGAAGGTGCGAGGTCAGATACTCTTCCGCCGGTCTTACGTCGAGTACCACCACCTCGCCCTTGCGGGCGGCCTTCATTAGGCTGTCGCGATCATTGGGCACCAAATCGTTCGGTTGTGTAGCGATTTTCTGTAATTCCATTTGCAGCTCGATCAGTCGATCTTCGGCCAGAGAATGGATATGCACCCATAAATCGGCAACCGCCTTATCGGCCAGACGGTAGTAAATGTTTTTACCTTGCCGCTCGGTTTCAACCAGATGGGCACCCCGCAACTCGCGCAGATGGGCGCTGGCCAGCTTCATGCTGATGGAAGCCTCACGCGCAAGCGTTTCCACCGTTTTTTCACCCTGACAAAGCAACTCAATCAACTCCAGCCGCTTGGGGCTTGAGAATACCTTGCCTATCCGTGCCACCTGTTCATAAAGCAGGTCTTTGATCTTGCGTGCGTCTTTCACCATAACAATCCGATCATCATTTGATTGTGGATTATAGCAATAAACAATCTATCAATGATTCTATTGACATCGTTGGCAGATATTGCTTTAATCAATCCAGTAATTTTTAGATTGTTATAAACAGCGGAGAAGGAGAAAATTATGAAATACCTGATGATTCTGAACGACGCTCCTTATGGCACAGAGCGCAGCTACAACGGATTGCGGATTGCGCGCTCGCTGCTCAAGGCGGGCGAAGCGGAGGTCAAGATGTTCCTTATCGGTGATGCGGCCGCATGCGCCAAACGCGGACAGAAGGTGCCGCAGGGTTATTACAACATCGGCGACATGCTGGGCATGGTGGCGCGCAGTGGCGGCGAAGTCGGCGCCTGCGGCAGCTGCCTTGATGCGCGCGGCATCGCTGACGGGGAGCTGATCGAAGGCGCGTCGCGCAGCACCATGGATCAACTCACGGCGTGGACGCAGTGGGCCGACAAAGTCATCGTTTTCTGATGAAACAACTAGCCATTCCACTAGGNNAGACTGCAACCAAGTGGCTGGTTATAGGGGGATAAGATGAGTCGCACGGTGCTGGTATTGGGGGCGGGAATCGGCGGTATCGTTGCCGCCGAGACGTTGCGCAAGTTGCTGCCCGCTTCCGACCGCGTGATTGCGGTGGATCGCACCGGGCAGCATTTTTTCCCGCCCTCGCTTTTATGGCTGATGGTTGGTGAACGGAACCCTGAAGAGTTTTCCCGACCATTGGATCGGTTGCTTCGTCGCGGAATCGAGTTTCGCCGGGGTGGCGTCACGCGAATTGATCCTACCCGAAGAGAAGTGGAAGTCGACGGGCGACTTTTGCGTGCCGATGCGCTGGTGATTGCACTGGGTGCGGAGTACGCACCGGAGACTATTCCCGGCCTCGCCGAAGCAGGACTCTGCATTTACACGATGGAAGGTGCGACCGCGATTCGCGATGCGCTGGCCCGATTTTTGGGCGGGCGTATTGTCGTCCTGACTGCGGCGCCGCAATACAAGTGCCCTGCCGCACCGTATGAGACCGCGTTGTTGGTGGATGACTATCTGTGCAAACGCGGCCTGCGCGAAAAAACGACTATCAAGTTCTTCGCCGCCGAATCGCGACCGATGTTTGTCGCCGGCCCCGAGTTGGGTGCCGCCGTGCGCGGGATGGTCGAGGCGCGCGGTATCGCCTATCACCCCGAGCACCAAGTGAAGGGGGTTGACCCGGTCAATCGTCGAATTTCATTCGCCAATGGCGTAAGTGCCGAGTACGACCTGCTGCTTTATGTCCCGCCGCACCGCACACCAGCAGTGGTGCGCGAAGCAGGCTTGACCAACGAGAGCGGCTGGATACCTGTCGACCGTCATACACTGCAAACGCAATTTGAGAATGTCTTCGCTATCGGTGATATCACTACCATTCCACTCAAGATGGGCCGTCCGCTGCCCAAGGCAGGCGTGTTCGCACATGGCCAGGCCGAGGTCGTGGCGCACAACATCGCCCATGCATGGACTGGCAAGGGCGCACCGTGCCAATTCACCGGCGATGGCATGTGCTTCATCGAGACCGGCGGCGGTCGCGCAGGTATCGGCAAGGGTAATTTTTACGCCGAGCCGACGCCGCAAGTAGAAATGCACGGGCCAAATCGCTTCTGGCATGTGGGCAAGATACTCTACGAGAAATACTGGCTTTACCGACGGTTCTAAGGCAACACATCGCGTTCGACAACAACGAATTTCTGGGAGGAATCATGTTCAAGTTCTAGCTTGTAGAATTCTCCATCCGCCGCCCAAAGTTGGTATTGCTTACACTTCAGTCAGCGAAACACGCGGTGTTTCTCTCCACAAAATGAAAATCGGCAAACCCTGCTCGTGCGCTTTCTCCAGTGTTGTCGGTGTCCGCCGCGACGGAGAGCTGAATCAGGCGTGCCTGCTCGGAACCGAACTCGGCAACCGCATCCTGCAGCACATCATGGCGCGCGACGACCCATTTTCCCGCGTTGGTATCACCGGATTCCGCCACAATCATGCGCGTGCGGTCGGTGTAGGCGTTCGGTTTGCGCGTACCAACCGGATAGCGGTTGTCCCATACATAGTTGATCGCGGCATCGGGCACCGCATCGCCATAGATGCTGCGTGCCAGTTTGAGTTTGATGCGCGTCATAAAATCCAGCACGGATGACGGCATGGAAAAAGAGACATACACGCGGGCGGCATAATCGTCGCCCGCCTTGGCAGCCATATCCGCCTTGGTCAGCGGCGCATCCACACGCCAGCGCCAGCATAGCACCGGGGTGCGATTCAGATCGATCTCGACGGGTCGCGCCAGCAGCGCCATGCTGTGGTCCGCACTAGCTTCGATGGCGTAGTGACCATCCCAGAGGGTGATGCGGTAACGGGTGGGCAGCACCTTGCGATCAAGTTGCACAACACGCCATGGGGGTGGTACATCGGCTGCTTCTTGGCCGAAGCGATCCAGCCAAACAACTTCGCCCGCTTGTGCCCAGCACGAAACAGCGCACAACGACACCATGACAACACTACGCAACATCGTATAACCATTTGGCGGGTAAATATTTCAAATCCTGCGGCTCATCCACATCGTGCAGTACCTGCCCTACTCGAACCGACCAGCCTAGTTGTTCGATGCGTGCAAGGGTCGTACCGGAAACCGCACCAGTACTCCATGGCATATCGCTGAACAGGAATGGACTGAATCGCTGAAGTCCGAGCAGCGCATAGCCGCCGTCGGCCGTGCAATGAAGAACCGCATCGTGTTCCTGCAATACTTGCGCGGCCTCGCGCAACAAACCACTGGACATTTCCACGCAGTCCGTGCCGATCAATAGAACTGGTTCCGCATTTACCAGCACGCGTTCTGAAGCACGCGCCATTCTCGCACCCAGATCACCTGCGCCCTGATCGGAAATATCGATGTCCGCCGGCAGGTGTATTCCATGCCATGCAGCCTGATTGATCCCCGGCGTAACGCACAATTCAATGGGGCCGATATCTGCGGTGAGCGCCTCGTGCAAGGTGTTGAACAACATCTGCCGCGCCAGCTCAGCAGCCCCCGTCGCGCCCAGTGCCGGAATCAGGCGCGTCTTGGCAAAGCCCGGTTGGGGTGCCTTGGCAAAAATAATTATTCTGGTCATCGGTATGACTTAGCCAGTTCGTCGGCAGACACGCCGTTCCAGTATAACCAGCGCAATCGCCACATTAACCATATCGTTCTCCATACTCCATTTGTCTCCCAACGGCGTCCGGAGGTGATTACCCGGTCCGTCAGACAAATCGGCCTGGACAGTGCACGCAGCCGCTTGGACAACTCGACATCCTCCATCAATGGCTGATCAGGAAAGCCGCCCGCCGACTCGAAGGCACGGTGTGTCATAAACATGGCCTGATCGCCGGTGGCGATTCCGCTAAGGCGCGAGCGCCAATTCATCAGACTGGCAACCACCCGCAGCATGAATGAGTGACCTGCGATATACACATCAAAATGCCCCCATGCATTTTCGTGGGTTCCTCCGCCGCGCCGAATGGCGGTTTCGATTGCCTGCTTTGCGGAAGGTGGCAGCGCGGTATCGGCATGCAGAAACAACAGAATATCTCCCTGGGCGACTGCCGCGCCAGCGTTCATTTGCCGCGCCCGGCCGCGTTCACTTTGAATGACCTGTGCGCCCGCGCGTGAGGCTGCTTGCCGGGAGTCATCCTCGCTCCCCCCGTCCACCACTATCACTTCGCTGTCGCGTAGTGATGCGAGATGCCCAAGCAAATCTGGCAAGACTTCTGCCTCATTGAGCACCGGGATAATGATTGAGAGTCGCATGTACATTAACCAAGGAAAATGGGCGCGTCACTTTCGAATCGCCTGGACAATCCATTTGGTGATCAACGGGAACACGCCCAGCAAAGCGAAGGACAGCAGCACCCCCGGAGAGATAATATCGGACAGGCTTTCGATGCGCGCCAATTGCGTGCCCGCATTCACGTACACCAGAGTTCCAGCCAACATGCCCAACTGGCTGACCCAGTAGAAGGTGCGCGTGCGGATTTGAGTCAGGCCCATCAGCAGGTTAATCAGAAAAAACGGAAAGATCGGCACGAAGCGCAGCATGAAAAGATAAAGCGCTCCATCCTTCGTCATGCCCTCGTTGATCCCCTTCAGCCTGTCGCCAAAGTGCTGCTGGACATAGTCGCGCAACAAGTAACGCGAGGTCAGAAATGCCAGTGTCGCGCCTATGGTTGACGCAAATGAAACCAGCAGCGTGCCCTGCCAAAGACCGAACAAAGCACCCATTGCCAGCCCCATGATCGTCGCGCCCGGAAAGGACAGGGCCACAACGACGACATACAACACAAAGGCTATAAGTGTGACCCGCCAGGGGGACTGCTCCAGCATGGATGCAAATTTCCCCTGACTTTCCTTGAGCGCTCCTAGCGTCAGATACTGATCGAAACCCATGCCAAAAAACAGCACAACGGCTGCAACAATCAACAATGCAAGAATGGCTCTTTTCACGACACCCGTTCAGTCATGCAGCGCACCGCCGCAACTGCTGCCCTGCCCCGCAGTGCAGCCATAGCAGTGATCAGCGACGCGGACAAAATTGCCCTGTAAATCGTTTTGCAGCAGGTCGCGCAGATGCGGGCGACCTGCACCCGGCAGTGCCAGCCCGAGCTGCTGGTTAAAATCGCAGTCATACAGATAGCCCTGCCAATCCACACTGACAAGATTGCGGCACATCACACTGGCGGTATTGGCAGCGGAGAAATTTTCCTTCAGCAGACGCATGTAATCGTTGAATTGCCCCCTGGAAATCAGGGTGCTGCCAAAACGCTGAATGGGCATATTGGTAATCACGAACAACTGATTGAAGGCAATACCATATCGTTCGAACAGTTCGCGCTTGTAATCTGTCTGCAACGCCACCTGATCTGGGGGCAGAGAGGGACCTTGCGGGTTGTAGACCAGATTCAATTTGAGGCCGCTGTCTTCGCGCCCATAGCCCAACGCGTTGAGTTGCAACAGAGCCGCGATGCTTTTATCAAACACGCCCGTTCCGCGCTGCCGGTCAACATTCTCGGACAAATAACACGGCAATGACGCCACCACTTCCACCTTATGAACGGCCAGAAATTTGGCGAGGCCATCCTGTCCGGACTCAAACAAGACGGTTAGGTTGCAACGGTCTATAACATGCACACCCAAAGCGGTCGCCCTCGCAACCAGGTCACGAAATTTATGGTGTAGCTCGGGTGCGCCGCCGGTCAGATCAAGCGTTTCAATCCGGCGCGCCACCAGCGCCTGAAGGACGAGTTCCAGCATCTCTTCATCCATCATTTCCTTGCGGTTGGGGCCGGCGTTGACGTGGCAATGCAAACAGGACTGATTGCATTGATAGCCCAAATTGACCTGTAGCGTATCGAGCTTACCGCGATGCAGCGCAGGGAATCCGGTGGCTTGTAACAGGGGCAAAACGGCGTGCATTAGGTTCCTCGGTATAGTGAGCCATCAGCCCTTTTGAAGTTAAACCTCCCGGCAGAACCGGGGGCAATTCCCTCAATCAGTGCGCCTTGAATTTGACTTTGTATTTCAGGTCGGTCTGGGCTGCCAGCCATTCAAGCGCCTTCCCGTTCACTTCAGCATAAGGATACATGAAGTAGTTTAGCGGGCCATCGTTCTGGCGCGGGTTCAGATAATATCCCCGCCCGCCTCTGCCAAGAGCGATTCTATACTGGTCGACTCCGCCAAAATAATAGTCAATTGTGCCTTGAGCTCCCTTGATATCCAGCTTGTCTACCAGCATGATCTTTCTGACATCAGCAGCATCTGCCGGAACCCAACCGTAACCGGGCACGTAGAACTCGGCCCAGCAGTGGTGTCCACCAGTCATATCCTCATCATCCTTCTTGCCCAGCCTGAGACCGAATACCTCACGTGCCGGCACCCCGGCTGCTCGGGCTATTGAAACAAAGACCGAACTGATGTCAGCACACTTTCCACTCCTCTTTGTAATCTGTATATCAACTTCTCCGGTGCCACACCCTTTGGTATCCGGGTCCCTTACTGTGTTTTCGACTACCCACTGGTAAACGGCCTTGGCCTTTTCACTAATCTTCTTCTTGTTTTTGGTTACGCTAAGGGCAACCTCCTTGACCTTGCCATCGGTCGGAATGAACTTGGAGCTCTTGAGGAACTCCTGTATCTCAACTGGAATAGCGGATTCCTCTTTAGGAAAATCTCTTTTTATCAATTCGTTGGCTGTAGCATCGAAGGTCAGTGTAATGGCTCGATCTTTGGTTGGCGCTGTCCACTCGGCATAAAGAGCAAGGTTGCCGGTTTCTTTCTCGCCGTAAACGCCGCTTTGTGTGAAATTGCCGCTTATTCTGACGTTCGATATGTCCTGTGTACTGTTCGAGACCGGATAGGGAATCCAGACTCTCACATCTTTGCTTTCATCCGGCGCGGCAACAGTAACGGCAATCTCGACTTCTCCGCTTCTGTCCTTGGCCATTGAGGAAGCGGGGGAAATAAATAGCGCGCATATAAACACCCATAATATCCGTGCAAACATTTGAAGCTCCTTTCTTTGTCAAATACAAAAAAGTGCGTGGTCAGAACTCGCAAGGAAAGGCAGATATTGATGATGTTTACGCTCAAACTCCGTTATGAAATTTGCTCGTATGGAAAGCCCCGTCAACTCGATTGTGCGACGGACGTCGCGAACGGTTGGAGCTTCGCACCTCATTAAGATCTGCTGACCTGCTCGCTGGCAGCGCTTTGATACGGTACATTCCGTCGCAATTGAACCAGGTCGGCCACACGATGGCCGTCAGACCCGACTTACCTTCCGATAATTCCCGCAATTGGAAGATAAATACGGCGTTACGGCGAGCCAACCAGAAACCAATACGACAGCAGGGCAAATGTTAACAAATTTGGATGGGGCCTTGTTGAAAATTTGAATGATAAACATTCAACTGGCAACTTCTTCAATTTCGCTCTCACCCTGATTTCAACAACAGCCCGAAGTAGTGCTGCTTTTATCCTGCACAAACGGTATGTCACTGCCGCAACCGGGGAAAATTCCGTAGTGCTGGCCGAAGTCACCGATGAACTCGAAATGCTGCCGGAAGCGCGTGTCATGCAGCATGCGCCAAGTGTTGCCGCATACCGGAAAGATACGTCCGGTTTCAATGTCGTGATGCCCGTCGAGAACAAAGCGATGCGCATGATCCGGTATCGTGCCGCGATAAATCACCGCCTGCCCGTAATCCTCGCAAGCCGATTCCAGCCCGCCCAGTTTGAACAGGCGGTAGGTGGCCGAGTAAAAACGCAGATTGCCCACGCGTGGCGAGAGCTTCGGATCGGTTATGTCCAGCGGACGGCTTTCAACCAGACGCGGATCGGCAAAGCCATGACGATGCGCCAGCCGCAAAAAATCGTTCCAGTACAGTGCGCCGCCCAGGCACTCACCGTACAACACGGGATCATTGCGTACCGAATCCGGCACTCTGCGTTCGGCATAGACATCTGAGAAATAAAATTCACCGCCCAGTTTGAGCAGGCGATGCACTTCGCGCAACACCGCATCTTTATCGGGCGAAAGATTGATCACGCAGTTCGACACGATGACGTCAAAGCTACCGCTTTCCAGCCCAAGCTCATCGAGTTTCTCGATATAGCCTTGCTTGAACATGACGTTGTCAAAACCAAATACCTCGGCGTGGTGAGCGCGATATTTTTCCGCAACTGCAAGTTGCTCTTCAGTCATGTCCACACCGACCACCTGGCCGCGTGCTCCCGCCAGTTGCGCCAGCGCATAGACATCACGACCGGAGCCGCTGCCCAAATCGAGAATCCGGCAACCCTCCAGTAGTTGCGGACAAACCAGACCGCAGCCGTAATAGCGTGACATCACTTCAGGATGAATGCACGACAGCAGCGGCTTGAGCCAGCCCGGAACACTTGACGCATCGCAACAGGCGGAAGTTTTCAGGTCGTCCGAATTCTGAAGCTGCTTGCCGTAATAGTCCTTGACGATTTCATGCATGGTATTCACCTGAAAAATTGTAACGCGATGAAGTTGTAGCCGAGTCGAACAAAAAATGTGCAGAACTCGCGAAGAAAGACAGAGTTATGATGATATCGGTTCCGTCATTAAGTTGTTCATCCTTAACCTGTTATTTCTTTATCGGCAGACTACCGTTGTTGCGCCAAGCGTTCATATCGCCATCCAGATGCAGCAATTTGCTGAAACCCGCTGCCTGCAAGGTATTCGCGGCTGCAACAACACGCCCTCCACTTCCGCAATACAGCACCACATCCCCGTTTTTATGCGAACCAATTTCAGCCAGGCGTGAGCCCAGCCGATCGTGGGGAATATTGATTGCACCCGGTATATGGCCTTCCGCATACTCTTGCGGGCTGCGCACATCCAATATGAGGTTTGCGTGATTGGCCTTGATACGCTGCATCAGTTCGACCTGCGAAATGTCTGTCACCCCGGCCATACAGGCAGTACTCCCGGCCAAGAAAAATAGCGCCATGCCCCATCCGGGAAGCAAACGATTAATGCTGAATCTTTCTTTCATCAGAATCATCTCCTCAATGAGCGAATTAAATACGGCAACGCATTAAGCTACTTCTTCAACCTGATATGCTTCAGCGATGACACAATCTCCTGCCCCTCCGTACTTGTTGCAAAAGCAACAAAGGCCTTTGTATTGCTATTTGCATCCTCTTTTGTGACAACGTTGTAGTCCTGATAGAAGTCGTACTTGGAAGGGAAGGTTTTTTCATCGGGCAGAGCCCCGTCAACAGTCAACACTTTGACATTGGAACTTTCGTAGCCGTATATCTGAAGCCCCATCGCCCCTTCATTGTCCTCAACCAGCTTGTTGGTTCCCGCGACTGGATTCATCGGCTTTTCAGGTGTCAGCCTCTTGATGTCTTTGCCGAACGGGGCTGATCTCTTGGAAAAAATGGTGGTTGTGCAGGGTTGCAGGAGGACATTCTTTATTTCCATGTCGTTGCCTCCGACCTCTTTCCAGTTCGTTATCTTGCCGGAGAGGATGCCCTTGAGTTGCTGCAGCTTCAGGTCGTTTACCGGATTGTTCTTGTTGACCAGCACAACGGTGGGAGCCTTGGCGATCACTGTGTTGACGGTTCCTACCGGGAGATAGGCGAGCACCACTTCATGAGTACTCACACCGATATTCACATCTCCCTGGCTGGCCTTGTAAATACCAGCGGCGCAGGCAGATGTCTCGACCTTCACTTCTATGCCAGTCTTCTTTGTAAATGCCTCTCCCAACTTTTGAGCCAAAGGCGCTGTGCATGGGTCACCGGCAATGGTAATGGCTTCAGCAGCCATTGCGCCCTGCACATACATAATCGAGAAAACCAACGTTGCAACATATATAAGTTTTTTCATCATCATCTCCTATTTAAAAATTTCCCTAACTTGACGCTCAACTTTTTGTAGGCTGCGGGTTTTATGGCGCCATGAGTAACGGCTTCGAGTTTCTCAAGACAAAACACGGCTACCCCCAGTTAAAAACAAAAAGGGCACGGCCAGAACTCGCGAAAGAAAACAGATAGATGAATAGCTACGCCAAACCCCGTTATGGAATTCGCGCGTATTGAAAGCTCCGTCAGCTTAATCGTGCGACTGCTTCATCGCGAACGGCTGGAGCTTCGCACCTCAATAGATCTGCAGACCTGCACGCTGGCAGCGCTTTGATACGGTACATTCCGTCGGACTTGAACCAGGCAAGCTACTCGCTGACCGTCAGACCCGACCTATTTTCCAGAAGAAAAACAAGACGGCGTTACGGCGAGCCAACCAGGAACTAATACGACAGCGGGATGAAGATTATCAGATTTGAAATAATTTTTGTTGAAAATAAATCAGCCACGATTTATGGGGCTGCCATTTTGGGCTCAATGAATCAACCCGACGGTGATGGTCGCTTCATAGGTCCCGTTTTTGCCATAGCGGTTCGAGAAAGCATGTATAGGCAAGGTTGCCATGGCCATTTCGATTACATCGTCCAGTCCAGAACTGATCATAAAGAACCTGTCATGCACATCCGTGGCATCCGGATTTTCGTACATGCGGGCAAATATATGGATTTGGTATAGCGATGCGTAAAAGGAATCAGGGTACTTTACGCTAACCTCGATATCTTTTTTGGGTGCCTTGTTCCCGGTATTTATCCTGATCTCATAGGGTAACCGCGGCCCTGTGGCATTGGCCTCAAAAATATCCTGAATTGCAGGAGATGCATTGACGGATATTTTGACATTCTGAACATCGTCAAAAGTGCCCGCAGGAAATATAACCCTTGCATACCCCTCAATATCCACTGCATCACCGATAGGGGGTATTTTGGCGGTCACTCTCTGTTCTTCCAGGCTCATTATCGTGACGATAATCGGTGCATCGACTTCACCCGTCGCCTCAACCGAAATCTTATTTTGCTTTTGAAGCTTCACGGTTTTCGTGAGCATCCTGGGCTGCTTGCCAATCTCTTCATAGGAGAAGATAAGCTTTCCGTTTATTTTAATTGCGCCTCTTGCCGCCTCTTTCTCAGAGCCGCTTCCGCCTTGCACCGAAAGGATATATTTTTGGTTGACATCCTGGACAGAAAAAGTCTTAACCACCTGCTGGGATTTGCCGCCCGGCCCGGAAAAGAATTCCGGGCCGAAAACAAGTGAATGTCCATAGGCGCAAGAAATAAAACCGTTGCAAAAATACAGCGCCAGTGCAGCCAAAATAAAAGTACTGGATTTCTTCATCATGATTAAGCCCCCACTCAAGATGCCGATTTCGGACAACCCCTGTAATGTGCTTTGGGTTGGACTGCTGTTATTCAGATTCAAAGCAGCTTGTCGATTTCATGCTTCAGCAATTCTTCCGTAACAACTCCCGCGTGGAAATAGCTTACCTTGCCATTTTTATCAATAAAGAAGGTGGTGGGCATGCCATATATTCCATAGTCATCTTTGATCTTTCCTGTTTTATCCAGACCCGCATGGATCGTCAGACCTATTTTTTTCATGAATGCCCGTGCCTTTTTTTCCGTGTCATCGACGGCAATGGCCAAAAATACTACCGGTTGCTGCGCATATTTATGGGAAGCTTTTTCAATCACAGGCGTTTCTTCGCCACAGGAAACACACCATGAGGCGAAGAAATTGATCACGACGACTTTTCCTTTTTGGGTGCTTAACTTAAAATCGCCGCCCTCAAAAAGCGTTATATTGAAATCGGGAGCCGCTTCCATTGCGGCTATTGGGGCTGTCGCCTTGTCGCTACAGCCGAAGAGCAATAAACCACTCATAAGAAGGGCCAGCAAGAAACTATTTGATTTTGGTTTCAACACTGCATTCCTTCCAGAATCTGCGGTTCATTAAAAAGGTAACGGGTCATTTGTGGCATGTCACAGTTTTTAGTGATTATGGCTTTCATGCCCGGAATGATCCATGTGCTGGTGATCTTCCATACCTCCCGTTTGTCCGGAACGAACTGTTGCTTTAACTGCGATCTTTTCACCATTCTTGAAAGTCAGCGTCATGGGAACCTGATCGCCAACACTGAGCGGGGTTTTTGCGTCCATTAACATGAGATGCAATCCACCCGGCTTTAATGCAACCGATGCATGCGGAGGGATGGTCAAGTCCTTTAGCTGCTCCATGTGAACCATATCACCGTGCATGACGCTCTGATGAATTCCAACCTGATCGAAAGCGGGGCTGGAAACGCTGGTAAGGATTTGCGGCTTCCCACCATTGTTTTTAATCTCCAGATAAGCGGCCAGTACCTTGACGTTAGGCGGTGCGGCTTGCACCCAGGGATCCTGTATCTGGATATCGCTACCCGCAAAGGCGCTCAAGGCAACAGACCCGAGCATCAATGCCATTATTGTTTTCAGAAAAATTCTCATCATTTTTTTACCCTTTCGTTGTAGAACTTGTGGATTTTAATAAATACCTCGGCAATCTCCTGCGGAAGTTGAGGCGGTGGAAATTTTCCATAGAGCCTTCCCTGCGGATCTACAAGAAAGACCGTCGAATTATGGGTTACCTGGTAGTTATCCCCTGTGCTGGTGTCTCCGGCCTTTTTAGGCTCCTTGGGATGAATGGTGTACAACGCGCTCATTTGCCGGGACACCGCATCCAGCTGGGCGGTCTCCCCGGTAACTCCAATGAATTTATTGCTGAAATAGGAGACATATTCTTTCAGCAACTCCGGCGTATCACGCTTGGGATCGACCGAAATAAAAATGCCCTGCATTTCTTGATAAGCAGCCGGATTTTTCTCGATGAGTTTGAATGCCTGTCCCAATACCCCCATGGTAAGAGGGCACACATCAGGGCATTGCGTATACCCAAAAAAAACAAAGCTCCATCTCCCCTTAAGATCATCCAAGCCCAGCATTTTATCGTTGGCAGCCGTCAATTTGAAGTCTGTCAATTCTTTTGCTTCCCAGAAGAGGTAATCCTCAATCTCTTCTGGAGGCTTGACGAAGGTTTCTTTCTCTGCCTGCCAGCTAATCAATGCTGTGACAGCAATGGCCACAACGATAGCCAGTAAAAGTGCGATGTTCTTTCTGCTAAGAACTCCGCTTTGCTTATTCATCAATTCTCCTTTTTGCTTGAGATAGGGCTAATTGCCAAGTGCCGATTTCTTCAGTACTGCGCCATAAAGAAATAGTCCAACCCCAATAATGCTGATGACTGCATAAAAAATATCCAGCTCAAAACCAATTGTTCGAGACATCAGCGCAGTCGTCACGCCAAGACAAAAAAGTACGCCGCCGAGCACCTGTATTTTTATTCCCTTGGGCGGAGTGATCACAACACGAATCCAAGTACAAACGCCTTGTAGTGCGTCATCAGGCCGGTCATGTTCATCACGGCAAGTGCCAGCAGAATGATGCCGCAAATATTCTTTATCAAGTTGGCATTGCGTAAGGTCGTCTCCCGCCTTCCTGCAAACAGGATGATGGCAACGGATGTCATGCAGAGGGCTATGCTGATACCGAGACCATACCAGAATGCAAGATGCCACCCTTCAACTGCGGTATCCCGTTGAGATGCCAACCCCATGATGTCGGAGAGCATCGGCGTAATGCAGGGGGAATATATGAAGGCGAATGCGATTCCGATAAGCAGGGATAGCGCACTTGACAGAGCGGGGCTGTGTATTTTGCCCAGAAGTGGCACGCGATTAACAAAAAGAATATACAGGCAGACAAGCAGGAAAAAGACGCCGGAAACCAGTCTCAACAGACCGACACTATGAATTAAGGGTCGGCTGATGTTCAATCCGGATGCGATGAGCAGGGAATAGAAAACTGTGAAACCAATGCTGTATGCGATGCAGGGAAGAATGACCCACCGGGAAATCTTTGGGCCTTCATTCTTGCCAATCGCTGTCAGGTAAATACCCACTATAAAAGCGATAAAGAAGGGGCTGATTTGCAGAATGCAAATTTGCCAGATCGAGAAAAAGGAGGAGAACCCTCCCCATATTGCGCTGCCACCACTCATTAAATAATCTCCTCAACCCATTTCAGGAACTCATCCGGCTTCTTTGCTATGTTTCCATAGAAAGCCCGTTTCACGATTCCGTTTTTGTCGATAAAAAAAGTGGTCGGCGGGGAACTGACTCCATAGTCTTTGGCAATTCGGTCTCCTTTGTCATACCCGGCGGGGAACGGCACTTCCCATTTCGCTACATATTTTTCAAACTTCGACCTGGAATCCTGAATACCGATCATCAGAAATACGATTGGATCGCCTTTATGTTTTGCGTAGGCCTGTTTCATGAGCGGCGTGGATTCATTGGAACAGGGACACCACGAAGACATAAAAGTGATGACAAGCCCTTTCCCCGCATATTGTTCCAGATTGCTTTGTTTCCCATCGAGCATCTCGAGAGTAAAAGGCAAAGCTTTTTCGCCGACCTGAAGCAACGGCTTGCTCTCCTCGCTGCACCCGGATAGGAATGCCGCGAGGAAAATAACTGCACAGAAATTCTTAAAGCAGTTTATCGAGCTCATGTTGCAACAATTCCTCTGTAACGACGCCGGAGTGGAAATAATTAATTACTCCATTCTTGTCTATGAAATAAGTCGTGGGTATGCCGTACAAACCAAAAGATTTTTGAATTTCCGCTGTTTTATCGAGGCCAACCGGAAAGGTCACGCCGTATTTTGCTATGAAATCCTTCATCTTTTTTTCAGTGTCATCAACAGCGATTCCCAAAAACACCACCCCTTTGGGTTGATATTCGAGAACAATTTTTTCAAGGACAGGCATTTCTTCCCTGCATGGCAAACACCAGGAAGCGAAGAAATTAATCAGGACCGGCTTCCCCTTATAGTCACTGAAATTGAAATCCTTGCCATCGAGCAATTGGATGGTGAAATTGGGTGCTGGTTCCTTGGCTTCCGTCGAGGACTTGGAAGAAAATTCATTTCCGGCATCTCCTTGCGTAAGCAATAAGCCGGCGACAATAAGGGCTAGCACCAAGCCGGAAATGCCGAGAATAATAAGCAGTTTGTAAGTTTTAGCGTTCAACGTGATCTCACTCAGGTAAAGGTGGTATGGGCAGGCTCCACAGGAATGTTCTCACACCCAGTCCTGGTAGGTTCATTTTCATTTCCATCTCAGTCGTTTTGTTGATGTCAAAATCGGAAAATATGAGAGTCCCTTGATTGTGGTGGCGTTGGCCATCCTGATAAAGAACTTCCCAGCCGATTGCATTTTGTGCATGTCCATCGTTGTCATGAAGTGTCACCATTTCCGCAAGATTCCATGGCGGAACCGCCCCTTGATGCGTGTTGATATATACAATGAAAACGGCGGCTTGCTGAGCTGTCGGGGTATTACGCACTCCCAGATAGGGCAGCAAACTGAGATGCGCGCGGGGTACATAAATTACATCCAAAAACAGGTCGCTTTCCCCGAAATCACTTTTCCAAAGATATTTCTTAACAAACTTCATGGTCTTCTCTGGAAGGACCGTTGGTACATTGCTCAAAAAGTGGCTTTGAAGATACCGGGTAATTGTCTCTGCATGGCGATCCATAATCCCAGCCCGGTCGGGCGACTTCATGCGGGTCATAACTGATTCCCATTCAGCGGCGGTTCTGGGTTTCTTTTCGATCACATCTTTGCCGTGACATTTCCTGGTGCAGGTATCTTGATAGAGGCGTTTGATTTCATTGGACGATAATTTTTTTACCATGCCGTATCTATACAGGGAGAGCTTCCCTGCATTGTAAATATTATTTATCACATCCTTGGGAGCCTGATCGGTCAGGTACATAAATACAAGAAAAAAAATTGTTCCACTCAGTAACAAAAATACGATTAGGCTGACAAATAAGGACTTCACTGGCACTCTCATATTTTATCTTTTCATGCAGCCAAAGAAGAAGAGGAATCCCAAAAAGCAAACATAGTCTGTACTCTTGGAAAATTTATTACACTACCCATGACTTTCAGTTCTGTTATTCAATGAAGGAGGGATATTACAAAACCCCTGGG
>CXWL01110150.1_pt1 | contig 16777 bp, 12 predicted proteins | sample 590931 | NCBI WGS metagenome assembly CXWL01 (sample SAMEA3498368, study PRJEB10139) | groundwater metagenome | biome: water well; material: biofilm material | place: Germany | collected 2015-04-27 | reverse complement strand
GCACTGCAATGGTAATAGGTTGCACACCTTTGGTGAAAGCGCGCCGCAACTTAGCTCGATGGGTAGATGTATGTTTTGAATGAAAAGACAGATAGCAAGGTTTACTCATTTTGTGTCATTGACATCAACGTAAGCGCCAATTTTAACCCGTCTTCCATTGCAAATATTAATCTGGCAACATCCCGCGAAATAATTCTTGGGGTTGCGGCATGGAATTGGACGAACGAGAGGCGCGGTGTTTGGAGCACCTTAAAACCTGGCAACAAAGCGGTGCGTCACAGATCGCTTACTGCAAAACCAACGGCATTCATCCCAAAACCTTTTCGAACTGGAAACGGCGCTTTCGCGAACATCTCGGGCTACCCAAGCTAACCAGGTCACGCGCCATTCCATCCAATCCGGTCGCGCCGCTCGTTGCGGTAAAACTGATTGACGAGCCTGCGAACACTTCTTTTGAGCCAGCAATGCAATTGGAGCCGGGAATTTCCCCAGCAACTTGTGCCACAAAACCCTCCGGCATTAACCTGTCCATTGGCAAATATCAAATTTCCGTGGCGACCGATTTCGATAGCGACTCGCTCCGTCGGTTACTGGCTGCCCTGGCCGAAATTCAATAATGTTCGACATCGTCGCTCAACAGGTGTGGTTGGCACCGGGCGCAACGGACATGCGCAAATCCATCGACGGGCTTGCCGCCATTGTCAGCTATGTGCTTAAGCAAAATCCCATGTCGCAGCACTTATTCGTTTTTTGCAGCAAGGATCAGACAAAAATCAAGGTTCTTTACTGGGGCCGTAATGGCTTTTGGTTGTTCTACAAGCGTCTGGAAAAAGGCCGCTTCCGCTGGCCGGACGCCAGCGGCGTTGCGCTGAGCATCAGCCGCAGGCAGTTTGCTTGGCTGCTGGAGGGGCTAAGCACGGATCAAAAACAGGCTCACCTGCCTGTAACTGCCGAAATCGCTATTTAACAACCCGGAAAATAATGCTTGCGCACTATGCCACGCAGTGGTATAGTGCGCTTCATGAGATGGGCGTTTAAAACTCGAAGCTTTGACCGTTGGATGTGTAAACGGAACTGGTCGATGCGTTGCTCTGTTCTGCCGCTGCCGACCCGCTGGCGCTGGGATCAACCCAGCTCAAGACGGCGGTGAGTGAGGGAAAATTGCTGGAGATTTGCCATGACCACTACACGAACAGCTATTAGAAGCAAACTGAAGTCCGTGCATGACACGGCTGCTGATCTGCATGATCTGGGTTTCATCGACAAGCGCAAGATGCAGAAATACGAGGCGCTGTGCCCGGAGCCTGTCCCGGAGTACGACAGCGACAGGATCAAGGATCTACGTAACCGTTACCGCATCAGCCAAGCGGTTCTGGCTTCACTGCTCAATGCCAGCCTGTCTACTGTGTGCAAATGGGAGGTGGGTGACAAGCACCCGAGCGGTCCCTCTCTCAAGCTGCTCAATATTCTGGATCGTAAGGGTCTGGATGCGCTGATATAGCCGCTATATATACCGCCCAGCTATGAGCCTGCACAACACCTCAACCGAACCGCGCGAACAAAAATCGGAAGGGTTGGGGTTTTTTGGAATGGGGCTCCTGACCCATGAGCCGGACGGCTATTATNNTTCCGGTCACTTATGACAGAGATGAAAATGGCGCTTCATCCTTTTCATATGTTATTTACGATGCTTTAGAGCAACTAATAGGGGAAGCGAAAGACAAGAAATCCCTTGAGCAGGAGGTGCTGCTGCTCAAGGAGCAACTTGCCATTGCAAAAAAAGAAAAATTCGGAGCCAGCTCGGAGAAACAGCAAGAACAGGAAAAGAAAGATACTGCAGCAGATTCACCCCCCGCCAAGACCAAAAAGCCAAATTTGCGATTGGCTAGAAACGCCGGTCGCAAGCCACTTCCGGAAAATCTGCCAAGAGATACAGTTCTTCATTCGCTATCTGAGTCAGAACGCGGTTGCCCGTGTTGCGGCACGACGATGCGCGATATGGGGGAAGAGATCACGGAGCAGCTTACCGTTATCCCCGCGCAATTCCGCGTGAAAAAACATGTTCGAAAGAAATATTCGTGCAGGGACTGCGGCAAGATCGTTTACGCGCCAAAGCCAAAATCGATGGTGCCCGGCAGCAGCTATGGCAGTCCGGAATTCTTAACCCATGTCGCCATCGCAAAATACCAGCATGGCTTGCCCTTCTACCGGCAGGAAGCCATTTTTGAGCAGGCGAGCCTACCGTTTAATCGCACCACCTTGGCAAATCTGATGATTGCATGTGCCGACCAGCTTGCTCCGCTGACTCAGTTATTAAAAGATGAGCTGCTGAAACAGAGAATCATCCATGCCGACGAAACAACGATCCAGGTGCTGAAGGAAGAAGGGCGCAAGCCACAATCAAAATCGTACCTTTGGCATTATCGTAGTGCGGCAGGCTCCTCTCGCCAGATCGTTCTGTTCGATTACCAGGAAACCCGTAGTGGCGAGCATCCCAAAGCCTTTTTGCGGGGATATAGCGGCTATTTACATGTCGATGGGTATTCCGGTTACAACAATATCCACAACGCCGGACGTGTTGGATGCATGGCCCATCTCCGCAGAAAGTTTGTTGAAGCCGCCAGTGCTATTCCGGCTGGACATGGTGAGCACTCCTTTGCCCAACAAGCCATAGCAATGATTGGGGAGTTGTACGGCATTGAGCAAAAATTGGCGGGGCGACCAACACAAGCCGTATTCAATGTGCGGCAAAAGGAAAGTATCCCGATCTTGTCAAAGTTCAAGAAGTGGCTGGATGACATGAAGCCCAAAGTGGTGCCGAAAAGCCTGCTGGGGAAAGCCATTCATTATGCCGTTGAGCAATGGCCGACCATGCTGCGATACGTTGATGATGGGGATCTTGCAATTGACAACAACATTGCCGAGCGCGAAATCAAACAGGTCGTCATTGGCCGCAAGAACTGGCTGTTTGCAGATATGCCGGAGGGAGCATATACCAATGCTGTAATGTACAGCCTTGTCCTGACAGCGAGGGCCAATGGCTTGGATCCGGCTGTATATCTCAGGCATGTATTTGCCTCGCTTCCGAACCTGAAGACGGCTGAGGAGGTTGGACAGTTGTTGCCGTGGAATGTAAAGGCGGCTATGGAAACAGATCTGCTGGCGGCCTAACACGCCACCAGCAATTCATCCCACTCCGAAGTGTAATTCGGCAATTTCCTTTCTCGGCGCATCGCCCAACGGGGCGTATGCCAGTTGCGGCGAGGGCTACGCTGCCTGACCATTCCTGGCTGATGCTGTCCATGACGCTCATCAGCGCGTCCGATTAGCCTTGCCCCCTGTTGTGCAGTAAAAATTCAGCCTTCAATATCCTAGAATTATCCAAAGCATTACAGTACATTACTGCCCAGTCAGGGAAACTCTACAAACACGATCGAATTTGATGGGGAAAACAATCGGCTCGTTCCAGCAAATGATCACAGCATTCCACACGAAATATTTCGCCCACGAACTTACACGGCGCTTCCCCACAGATAGCGCCGAAAAGCTCGCCGGTGCGGTAGCCAGTGCCCAGGTTGATCTGAATCCACACCAAGTTGATGCGGCGCTGTTTGCCTTTAATTCGCCACTTTCCAAAGGTGCGCTGCTGGCCGACGAAGTCGGCCTGGGCAAGACCATTGAGGCCGGATTGGTGCTTTCGCAGAAATGGGCGGAGCGCAAGCGGTGCATTTTGGTCATCACACCATCAAACCTTCGCAAGCAGTGGCATCAGGAGTTAACCGAAAAATTCTTCCTGCCCTGTCGCATCCTTGAATCCAAGTCCTACAACGCCGCAATCAAGCAGGGGCAGTTCCGTCCGTTTGAGTCACCCGAAATCATAATTTGCTCTTACCAGTTCGCCAAAGGCAAGGCAGCCGATGTCCATGCAATGCCGTGGGATTTAGTGGTCATCGACGAAGCGCACCGGCTGCGTAATGTTTATAAGCCATCCAACGTCATCGCCAACACGCTAAAAATGGCGCTGGCGGGTAAGCATAAGCTACTGCTCACGGCAACACCGTTGCAGAATTCGCTGCTGGAGTTATTCGGGTTGGTGAGTTTTATTGACGAACACACATTCGGCGACCTAAAAAGTTTTCGGGAACAATTTGCCAACCTGAATCAGGATCAGGTGTTCCAGACACTCAAGGCACGGCTCAAACCCGTGTGCCATCGTACCTTGCGCCGCCAGGTCACTGCCTATATCCCCTACACCAAGCGCCTGCCACTGGTGGAAGAATTCACCCCGGAAGAAAGCGAAGACCGGCTCTATCACCTCGTCTCGGAATACCTGCAACGCGACAACCTGCAAGCACTCCCAGCCAGCCAGCGTTCCCTGATGACACTGGTGCTGCGCAAGTTGCTGGCCTCATCCACCTTTGCCATTGCGGGTGCACTGACTTCGATTTCAAACCGGCTCAAGCTCAAGCTGCGCAAACAGGAACCCGCAGAATCGCTTGAAGATGAATTGGATCAGGACTACGAAGCGCTCGACGAAACCGCCGAGGAATGGGCGGGCGATGAGCCAGCCGAAATTCTCACCGAAAATGACCGCAAGGCTCTCGAACAGGAAATTGCCGAGCTTGATGCCTTCGCCTCGCTCGCCACCTCGATAGACCACAATGCCAAAGGCAAGGCGCTGCTAAAGGCGCTGGGTATTGCATTTGCCAAGGCGAAGGAACTTGGCGGTGCTGAAAAAGCCATCATCTTTACCGAGTCGCGCCGCACCCAGAGTTACCTGTTGCGCTTGCTGGCAGACAGCCCTTTCGCCGAAGGCATCGTGTTATTCAATGGCACCAATACCGACGACCGATCCAAGCTGATATACAGCCAGTGGATCGAGCGCCACCAAGGCACTGATCGGGTCAGCGGCTCGCGTACCGCAGATATGCGCTCCGCACTGGTTGATTATTTCCGCGACGAGGGGCGCATCATGATCGCCACCGAGGCCGGTGCCGAAGGTATCAACCTTCAATTCTGTTCGCTGGTAGTGAATTACGACCTCCCTTGGAACCCGCAGCGTATCGAGCAGCGCATTGGCCGCTGCCATCGGTACGGACAAAAACATGACGTGGTGGTTGTGAATTTCCTCAATCGCAAAAACGCGGCGGATCAGCGCGTCTTCGAGTTGCTGGCCGAAAAATTCCAGCTCTTCGAGGGGGTGTTCGGTGCCAGCGACGAAGTGCTGGGTGCCATTGAGTCCGGCGTGGATTTCGAGAAACGCATCGCCGCCATTTACCAGCGCTGCCGCAAGCAGGAAGAAATTCAAACTGCCTTTGACCAACTCCAACTCGAACTGAGTCTGGAAATCAATGAATCCATGACACGCACCCGCCGAAATTTATTGGAGAGTTTTGACGATGAAGTGCGCGAAAAGCTCAAGGTGCAAGACGAAGCATCCAAGGCTTACCTCAGCCGATATGAACGCCTGCTCATGCAACTTACCCGGCACGAACTCGATGGCCGCGCCGAATTTTTGAATGACGCCTCATTCCGCCTAAAGACACAACCTTTCCCGGCGCAAACTGCCGTAATCCCGCTGGGCTTATATGAACTGCCGCGCCGTTCCGGCGAGGCGCATCTTTACCGTCTCAACCATCCGCTTGCCGAGGCGCTGATCGCGCAAGCAAAGACGCGCGACCTGCCCCCGGCGGAAATTCATTTTGATTACGAGCAACACGACGGCAAGGTTACGCTGCTGGAAGAGCTTATCGGCAAATCAGGCTGGCTGACACTATCACTCTTTAGTGTCGAATCTCTCGACCAGTCGGAAGATCATCTCATTTTTGCGGCAGAGACAGACGACGGCCAAATGTTGGATGAGGAAGTTGCGGCACGGCTACTAACACTTCCCGCAGCATCGCCCCCTCGCCTTCAGGGAGAGGGCTGGGGTGAGGGTGGGGTCACGCAACAACTTGAAACCATGACCCAGCAGCGCCAGGCAGCCATTCAGCGTAATATCTCTGAGCGTAATGCCCGCTTTTTCGAGGAGGAGGCGGACAAGCTGGACGGCTGGGCAGATGACCTCAAGGTGGGGCTGGAGCGCGAGATCAAGGAACTAGACCGCCAGATCAAGGAAGCCCGCCGTGCCGCCACCACAGCGCTGACGCTGGAAGATAAACTCGCCGGACAGAAGCAGATCAAGTCGCTAGAGACGCAGCGCAATCTGAAACGGCGCTCGCTCTTTGATGCACAGGATCAGGTGGACATGCAGCGTGAAGATTTGATTGCAGCGATAGAAGGCAAAATGAACCAGAAAACGCAACTTGAACAATTGTTTTCTATTCGCTGGGCTATTTCGTAGGTTATCTCTGGGGAAGAAAAAATGACCGAACCCACCATCATCTGCCCAAACTGTAAAACCGAGATCAAACTCACCGAATCGCTGGCCGCACCGCTGATCGCAGCGACACGCCAGCAGTACGAGCAACAACTGGCGCAAAAAGATAGCGACATCGCACAGCGCGAGCAAGCCATGCGCTACAAGGAAAAACAGCTTGTAGAAGAGAAGCGCAAGCTCGACGACCAGGTGGCCGATCAGGTCGCGGCGCAACTGAAAGCCGAGCGCGCCCGCGTTGTTGCGGAGGAATACAGGAAGGCCAAACTTGCCAGCGCCGCCGAACTGGAAAACAAGGCGCGCGAACTGACCGAGTTGCAGGAAGTGCTTAAATCCCGCGACGAAAAACTGGCCGAGGCGCAGAAGGCGCAAGCCGAACTCATCAAGAAGCAGCGCGAGCTCGACGATGCCATACGCGAACAGGCGCTTACGGTGGAAAAACGGGTGCAGGAAGGATTGACCGACGTCCGCACGCAAGCCAGAAAAGAAGCCGAGGACGAACAGAAGCTCAAGGTAATGGAGAAGGAGCAGACCATTGCCGCGATGCAGAAACAGATCGAGGAACTCAAGCGCAGGGCCGATCAGGGCTCGCAGCAATTGCAGGGTGAAGTGCAGGAACTGGAACTTGAAAACCTGCTGCGTACCAAATTTCCTTTCGATGCCATTGAACCAGTACCCAAGGGAGAATTCGGCGGTGATGTGCTGCACCGTGTTGTAGGCGCAGGCGGCCAGTCTGGAGGCACCATCTTGTGGGAGTTCAAGCGCACCAAAAACTGGAGCGATGGGTGGCTTGTAAAGCTACGCGATGATCAGCGAACTGCAAAAGCAGAAATCGCCGTGATTGTGAGCCAGGTATTGCCTAAAGGCGTTGAAACCTTTGAAATGGTAGAGGGGGTATGGGTAACACATCCCCGTGCTGCCATGCCAGTGGCTATGATTTTGCGTCAGTCATTGCTGGAGCTTGCATTAGCGCGTCAGTCAACCGAAGGCCAGCAGACCAAGACCGAAATGGTCTACCAGTATCTCACCGGCCCACGCTTCCGCCAGCGGGTGGAAGCTATCGTCGAAGCATTTTCCACCATGCAGGAAGACCTCGACAAGGAAAGAAAAGTCATCATGAAGCAATGGGCCAAACGCGAAGAGCAGATTGAGCGCGTGATGGGAGCTACGGTTGGAATGTATGGAGACTTGCAAGGGATTGCGGGCAAATCGTTGCAAGAAATCGATGGCTTGGACTTCCCATTGCTCAATACTCCCAAGTCTGATTCTGAAGGGGAAGCCTGATGAAAGAAGATAAACTTGATGCAGCCGCACCTAACACTACCGTGGTTGCTGCGGCCCAGCCAACGACAGGTGATGCAACTCCTGTACCGAGTCCTCCCGCTTTGCTAGGCCCGGTGCATTGTCCCTATCGTCGGACTACTGACCTTTTACAGCGTCTTGCCCCGAACAAGATGCGCGTCGGTTTCTTTATCGGCGCTGGCTGTTCATTGTCTGTTCAAGGTGCTGACGGAAAGCCCTTGATTCCTGATATTGCAGGTCTCACGAAACAGGTAAAAGGCTTTCTAGACAACGACAAACTATTAAAGGAAGTTGCGCAGACAGCATGGAGCCGCGTGGCCGCGCGCAGCATTTCAACGCCGACGGTTGAAGACGTGCTCGGTCATATTCGGACACTAAAATCCATTTGCGGAACGGGAGAGGACGGTAAAATTGACGGCTTCTCTGCAGATATTCTCGACAAGCTTGATCTCGCAATATGTGAGCAAATACGCGAGATCGTCAGCAAGCCTCTCCCCACAAGCGATACGCCGTATCACGTACTAGCGAGTTGGATTCAGGCTATTCCGCGAGACAGGCCGGTGGAGATTTTTACGACCAACTACGATCTGTCGTTAGAACAAGCCTTGGAAGAGCAACTCGTCCCTTACTTTGACGGTTTTGTCGGTTCCGACAGCGCGTTCTTGGATCTTGACTCGATGGCAGAGGATGATCTGCCCCCACGTTGGGCACGGCTTTGGAAGATACACGGCTCCATCAATTGGTGGATGACGGCCAAACAGAAAATTCGGAGGAGCCGTGACAAAGTCGAGGGAGAGCAACTTCTAATTTATCCATCCCATCTCAAGTACGATCAAAGTCGACAGATGCCGTATTACGCCATGCTTGATCGGTTGCGGGTGTTTTTGCGCTCTGGCCAATGTGTTCTTCTCACTTGTGGCTACTCCTTTGGCGATGAGCACATCAACGCCGTTCTCGCTCAGGGGCTTTCAGGTAACCCCGACGCAGCATGTCTCGGAATGATTTTCAATGATCGCAACAATGCCCTAAAAGGAGTTGAGCTTGCAAAGCGGCACGCCAATTTGACGTTGCTGGCGGCAGATGGCGGGGTTATCGGCACCATTGATCGCGCCTGGGACAGCAAAGTTAAAGTTGAGAATCCAGCTTATCCGATCGCCGTTGCGATAGATTTGCCAGGCTTACGTACCACAGCCCCTGCGGACCGTTGCAAATGGCTCCTCGGAGATTTTGCGGCGCTTGGGCGATTGTTGGCTCACCAGCTTTCTAGTCGGGATGTTGAACAGAAGGTTAGCGATGCGCCGTGATCCAACTCTTATTGGAACGGTGCAGGATGTGGCCGGCACTTCAGTGAGTGTCTCGCTGGTGAGCGAGACACTCACCGGGTTGAGTTTTTACAAGGGAGAGTCATACCGGATTGGCCAAGTCGGGAGCTTTGTCCGTATTCCGCTGGGCTATACGTCGCTGTTTGGGATTGTATCTCAAGTCGGAGCGGGAGCCGCACCTAAGGCGGAAGGGGAACCTCAACCGTGGGGCAACCAGTGGCTCAAAGTGCAATTGGTTGGCGAACGAGGTCGCGCAGGCAAATTCGAGCGAGGCGTTTCACAGCATCCCACCATCAATGACGCTGTACATATTGTTACCGAAGACGACCTTCGAGAAATATACGGACCAGGCGATCCGGTTGATTTCGTAACTGTAGGCTACTTGGCAAGTGCAGAATCGATTCCTGCGCTCGTTAATATCAACAAGCTTGTCACTCGCCATTCGGCGGTTGTCGGGACCACAGGTGCGGGCAAGTCGACGACTGTCGCCGGCCTGCTTACCGCACTCTCGGACCCGGCACGGTATCCGTCCGCCCGCATCGTTGTCTTGGACATTCATGGGGAGTACGCGAAAGCGTTGGCAGATAGATCCTCTGTGTTTCGGGTTTCAACAGACGCCAACGAAGAAAAGGGTGAGAAGCCCCTACAGATACCCTTCTGGGCACTTAGCTTCGACGAATTCGTGAAGCTGTCTTTCGGAGATCTGGGCGATGAGGCGAGGGCGGTCGTTTCTGACGCCATCGTAGCGCTTAAACGTGAGTCGTTAGGCAATCAGGCGCGCGAGGGGATTACCGCCGCGAGGCTGACTGCAGATTCACCAGTACCATTCTGCATTCATAAACTCTGGTTCGAACTTCACCAACGAGAACATCGCACCATCATTCCAAAGCCCGGCGGTGCCGCCGACGAAGTTGAATCAGCCTATGTCCTTGACGACAAAGGTACACCCGTGCAACTCGGCGACGCGTTGTCGGTAACGCCCCCGCTGTACCGTACGATCAAGACAACTGGACCAGCGAACGAAAGAGTAAATTGGGGGCGAGACCCGATTAACATTCGGCAGCAACTAGCGGTGCTCGGCTCCAAGTTACGCGACCCGCAGTTCTCCTTCCTATTCAATCCCGGTGAATGGTGTCCCGGAATCACGGGAACTGTTACTAAAGATTTAGACGCGCTGCTCAAGGAATGGTTAGGGAGTCCCGCTCCGATCTCAATTCTTGATCTGTCTGGCATCCCCCCGACGGTGCTGAACGACCTAATCGGTGCGTTGCTGCGCATTCTCTACGACGCCCTCTTTTGGGCGAGAAACCTGCCCGAAGGCGGACGTTTACGCCCTCTAATGCTCGTGCTCGAAGAAGCGCATGCATATTTGGGGAAGGAGCACGTTGGCGCGGCATCAAGCGCCGTACGGCGTATTGCCAAAGAGGGTCGCAAGTATGGCGTGGGTATCATGGTCGTGAGCCAACGCCCGTCGGAAATCGATCCCACCATCCTTTCGCAATGCGGCACAATTTTCGCCATGCGCTTAGCCAATGACACCGACCGCGGGCAGGTGACCGGCGCTGCGTCAGACAATCTCAAAGGCTTGTTCGATATGCTCCCGATACTGCGAACGGGGGAAGCGATTATCGTCGGTGAGGCCGTAAGCCTACCAATGCGTACCCTCGTCAATGCGCCCGATAAGAATAGATGGCCAGATAGCAGAGATCCAAACGTCGCTGTTCGTGGTAACTCCACCAAGGGCTATGAAGACGAGGGCGGGTGGGCCGTGCAAAGGCAGCTTGATAAAGAGGACTACACAATTGTCATGCGGCAGTGGCGCAAGCAAAGTCCCAACTATGAGCACAAGATAATTGATACAAACGATACCGATTTCAACATTATGCCAGGAGAAAATCATGAACTGGATTGAAACGCCAGACTCTTCCAACATCGCTCGCTACCGGTACAACTCAAAAGAGCATGTTCTCACCGTCGAATTCAGAAATGGCGGAACCTACGACTATTATGATGTACCGCAGGCGGTCTTTGATCAGATGAAAGCGGCAACATCAAAGGGTCAGTTTCTCGCTCAGAACGTTAAAGGCGTATACCGCTATGCCAGGGTCTAGCGAGAATGCTCAACATCTGGATGGAAAGTGTGCAAATTGACTAAGAAGCAAAAACTAGAACTCACCTGGATCGGCAAGGAGAACCGGCCTAAGCTGGAGCCGCGTATTTTGCTGGAAGACCCGGCGAAGAGTTATCACGCGAAGCATCGGGTGACGGATGGCGACATCTTTGACAATCGGCTGATCTTCGGTGACAACCTGCTGGCGTTGAAGGCTTTGGAAGCGGAGTACGCGGGCAAGGTGAAGTGCGTGTTTATTGATCCGCCGTACAACACCGGTAGCGCGTTCACACATTACGACGACGGGGTGGAGCATTCGATCTGGCTGTCGCTGATGCGCGACCGGCTGGAGATTATCCGGNNGTCGGATGATGGTTCGCTGTGGATCACGATTGATGACAACGAGGCGCATTATCTGAAGGTGTTGTGTGACGAGGTGTTTGGCCGTCCAAATTTTGTATCGAATGCGGTATGGCAAAAAAAGTACACGGTTTCCAATGACTCCAAGTGGCTCGCTGAAACACATGACCATGTCTTAATTTATGCTCGTAATAAGGAAGGATGGCGTCCAAACCGCCTTGGACGTACTGCGGAAATGGATAGTCGCTATCGGAATCCTGACGAACATCCAAAGGGTCCTTGGAAGGCGACGCCACTTTATGCGAAGCGGACAGGCTCAGAGAAGGAGCAGGCATTCGAATTTAGATTCAAAAATGGTGTCATTTGGTCGCCGCCAAAAGGGTCGTCACCGCGCTTCCCTGCGGAGGCTCTTCGACGCATGGATGACAACGATGAAATTTGGTTTGGTAGTGACGGCAAGGCGAATCCTTCGAGGAAGACTTTTCTTTCGGAATTAAAACTTGCGGAGCCACCTGCCCCGACAATTTGGCTTCACACTGAAGTTGGACAAAACCACGAAGCGCGTGAGGAAGTAAAGGCCATCAATCCTGATGATGCTTTTGCTACACCCAAACCTGAAAGGTTGTTGCAGCGGGTTCTTGCGCTTGCCACCAATCCAGGCGACCTCGTCCTCGACTCCTTCGCCGGTTCCGGCACCACCGGCGCGGTCGCCCACAAGATGGGCCGCCGCTGGATCATGATCGAGCTGGGCGAGCACTGCCACACGCACATCATCCCGCGCCTGCAAAAGGTGATCGACGGCGAAGACAAGGGCGGCATCACCGAGGCGGCGAACTGGCAAGGCGGCGGCGGTTTCCGCTACTACAAACTCGCTCCCAGCCTGTTGCGGCAGGACGCTTACGGGCAGTGGGTCATCAACAAGGAATACAACGCGGAAATGCTGGCGCAAGCCTTGTGCAAGCTGGAGGGCTTCACCTACGCGCCCAGCGATGCGCATTACTGGATGCACGGGCACTCCACCGAACGGGATTACATCTACGTCACCACGGCGAACCTGAACCACGAGCAGTTGCAGCAGCTTTCGGATGAGGTGGGGACGGAGCGCAGTCTGCTGGTGTTATGCACCGCTTTCCGTGGGCGCGGCGAATATCCGAACCTCACTGTGAAGAAAATCCCCAAGCAGGTGCTGTCGCGCTGCGAGTGGGGGCATGACGATTATTCGTTGCAGGTGGAGAATTTGCCGAAGGCTCCAGTTAAGTTGGGGCAGCAGGGGTTGTTTTGAAAAAAATACTTATCCGCAGATTACGCAGATTTCCGCAGATTAAAAACAAACCATAAACATAAAACGGAAAATAAAACATGATTTTGTTGTTGGGTCTAATCTGCGTGAATCNNGCGCAGGGCGGGTTGTTCGAGGAGGGCGAGGCATGAGCGAGAAACGCGAAGTTTCCTTTATCCGTTCATCGGCAGCGGAGTACCTCACTTTCGTGGCTGCTGGCGGCCAATCTGAAACCAGCGTGGAAATGCGCTATGAGGATGAAAACATCTGGCTGACCCAGAAGATGATGGCCGCCCTTTACGACGTGTCGGTGCCCGCCATCAACCAGCACCTCAAGCGCATCTTTGCCGACCATGAGTTCGATGAGGAGGCAGTTATTAAGCATTACTTAACAACTGCGACGGACGGCAAAAGCTATTCCGTCAAGCATTACAACTTGCAGGCCATCATTGCCGTGGGCTTCAAGATCGAGAATGAGCGCGCGGTGCAATTCCGCAAGTGGGCCAATCAGATCGTCAAGGATTTCACGATCCAGGGCTGGGTCATGGATGTGGATCGTCTCAAGGCGGGCGGCAGTGTGCTGACAGAAGAGTTTTTCGAGCGGCAACTGGAAAAAATCCGGGAAATCCGCCTCTCCGAACGCAAGTTCTACCAGAAGATCACTGACATTTACGCCACGGCGCTGGATTATGACCCTTCCGCCGCAGCTACCCAGCGTTTTTTTGCTGCCGTGCAAAATAAGTTGCACTACGCCATTCACGGCCAGACCGCAGCGGAAGTGATCGTGGATCGCGCAGATCACCGGAAAGAGAACATGGGACTGACCCATTGGGAGGGCACGCCCAAGGGGAAAATCTACAAATACGATGTTTCCATTGCCAAAAATTACCTGTCAGAGTTCGATCTGGCGCAGATGCAGCGGATTGTTTCCGCCTATCTCGACATGGCGGAAGTCCAGGCCATGCGCCGCATACCCATGACAATGACGGACTGGGAAGAACGCCTCGGTGGATTTCTGAAACTCTGGGATCGGGACATTCTGCAAGACGCGGGCAAGGTGAGTGCCGAAATCGCCAAGGCGCACGCGGAAAGCGAGTTCGAGAAATACCGTATCGTGCAGGACCGATTGTTCGAGAGCGATTTCGACCGGGTGGTGAAGCAATTGGAGCACGCCGGAAAAAAGAATAAAGGGAAACCCGAATGAACCGCCACGTCAATGCTATCGCCGGGCGCTTGAGTTTGCGCGCGCCGCAGCGCCGCTCGTTGGAGATACTGGATCGCATCACTGAAATCGTTCCGCCAAGAAAAGGTGCGGACGTTGCTGCCGCGCTGGAGATTATCCATAGCGAGTTTCCCTCGGTGAGTGACTTCGAGCGCGACTTTCCTTCATTGTGTTTTGCGCTGGCTACAGGTGTGGGCAAGACGCGCTTGATGGGCGCATTCATCAGCTATCTGCACCTGGCGCACGGCATCAATAATTTTTTCGTGCTGGCACCGAACCTCACCATCTATAACAAGCTGATCACGGATTTCAGCGACCGCACGCATCCGAAATATGTGTTCAAGGGTATTTCGGAATTCGCCATAGACGCGCCTTCCATCATCACCGGAGACAACTACGACCAGCACGATCCGGCCAGCGGCGCGCTGTTCGGCGGGGTACGCATCAATATTTTTAATATCTCGAAAATCAATTCCGAGGTGCGCGGCGGCAAGTCGCCGCGTATCAAACGGCTGTCGGAATACATCGGCGAGAGCTATTTCGATTATCTGGCCGGTTTGCCAGACTTGGTCATGCTGATGGATGAATCGCACCGCTACCGCGCGAGTGCCGGTATCAAAGCGATCAATGAGTTGAAGCCGATTCTTGGGCTGGAGCTGACCGCTACTCCATTCGTGGAAGGCACCAAGGGCGCGGTGCCGTTCAAGAATGTGATCGTCGATTACCCGCTTGGCAAGGCGATGGAAGATGGCTTTGTGAAAGAGCCTGCCGTGGTGACACGCAAGAATTTCAACCCGGCAGGGATGTCGCCGGAAGAGATTGAGCGTATGAAGCTGGAAGATGGCGTGCGCCTGCATGAGAGCGTGAAGGTGGAGCTGGAAACTTACGCCCGCGAAACCGATAACAAGATCGTCAAACCTTTCCTGCTGGTGATCGCGCGGGACACGACCCATGCCGGGCAGTTGCTGGCGTTGATTCAGTCGGTTGGTTTTTTCGAAGGGCGCTACAAGGACAAGGTTATTCAGGTGGATTCGAGCCGAACCGGCGCCGAAGAGGAGGAAATGATAGCCCGGTTGCTGAAGGTGGAGCACACCGAAGAGCCGACCGAGATTGTCATCCACGTCAACATGCTGAAAGAAGGCTGGGACGTGACTAACCTCTATACCATCGTGCCGTTGCGCGCCGCCAATGCGCGCATCCTGATCGAGCAATCCATCGGGCGCGGCCTGCGCCTGCCATATGGCAAGCGCACCGGCGTGACGGCGGTGGATCGGCTCAACATCGTCGCGCATGACAAGTTTCAGGAAATCATCAACGAGGCGAACCGGCCTGATTCCGCCATTCACCTGAAGGCGGTGATACTGGATGACGATGACTTCGGGCAGAAAACGGCAACCATCGTTTCGCAATCGCAACTCGCGGCCAAGCTGGGTTTGAAACCAGCCGATGCGACTGCCAGCACGAAGGTGGCCGGACAGGATGTGCAGCCCGTCTTCGCCAAGCCGGAAGAGCAGAAGGTTGCGCAAATCGCTTATGAGGTAATACGCAAGCTGGAGAATCAGCCGACGGCTGTGCCTACGCTGGCACACCTGAGCAGGCCGGAGGTACAGGCCGCTATCGTCAAGGCTGTGCAGGAACAGCATCGACCCACACAGATGGAGTTGGAGGGTGTGACCGAGCAGCCGGACTTTGCCGCCGTCGTCGCGAAGACGGTCGAACTGGTGATGCAACAAACGATTGAAATTCCGCGCATTCTGGTTGTGCCCAAGGGCGAGGTAAAAGCCGGATTCAAGCCGTTCACCCTGAAGCTGGATACGCTGAAATATCCGGCGGTATCCGATGAGCTATGGATACAGCACCTGCGCACTGGCCAGCGGGATGAAGTGACGCTGGGTGTTGGCGGTATTGAGGAAAAGCGGATAGAGGATTATGTCGTTAGCGGCTTGATGGATTTTGACGATGTCTCTTACGACGACCAGGCTGACTTGTTGTACGACTTGGCCAAGCAAACCGTTAAGCACCTTTGCAGCTACCTGACAGAGGATGAAGCCCGCAAGGTGTTGCGCTGCTATCAGCGCGATATTGCCAAATTCATCCATGTGCAGATGCAGGAGCATAGCTGGGAGGAGGAGGTTGATTACGAAGTGGTGGTGAGCAAAGGGTATGTGGAACTCAAGCCCAGCGCCTACACCTATTCGGTAAATGAGCCAACGGCGGATTACCGTGTCTCGCCCGATGACAAGAGCAATATGTCGAAGTATGTGTTCGGCGGCTTCAAGCGTTGCTTATATTCGGTGCAGAAGTTTGACTCCGAAGCCGAGCGGGTGTTGGCAGTCATTCTGGATCGGGATACGGAGAAGTGGTTTAAGCCTGCCAAGGGGCAATTCCAGATTTTCTACCATCAGGACTCAGAATACCAACCGGATTTTGTGGCCGAGACGAATGACGCGATCTACATGCTGGAGCCCAAGGCCAGCAACCAGATGACCGACCCCATAGTTCTGGCCAAGAAGGAAGCGGCAATCAAGTGGTGCAAAAATGCTACTGACTATGCGCTTGCCAATGGCGGCAAGCCTTGGCGCTATGCGCTGATCCCGCATACCGCGATTGCGGTAAATATGACGCTGGATGGTTTAGCCAAACTTTTCCCGGCCTGATATTTTTTACGTGACGGCTCAGAATAATTGAGTGGCCATTCCGGAAGGCTGCCAAAAAGGAAAGGCGGGAAGAAATTGGCGCTTACACATCAACTCTCGTTCCCAACCTGCATTCATGGCTCAATCCCATTCACCTCGTTGGTATCCCT
>CXWL01002367.1_pt1 | contig 16777 bp, 19 predicted proteins | sample 590931 | NCBI WGS metagenome assembly CXWL01 (sample SAMEA3498368, study PRJEB10139) | groundwater metagenome | biome: water well; material: biofilm material | place: Germany | collected 2015-04-27 | reverse complement strand
GCGCTGGTGGTGTTGGCGGAAAACGGCGGTCACGGTGGTGGCACAGCCGCGCCGATTGCGCGCAAGGTGTTTGATTATTACCTGTTGGGCAAAGAACCCAAGCCGCTCAAAACAGATGAAGTGCTGGAGGAACCCGAACATGACTAGGCGCGAATTATGGATGTTAATAGCCAAGAACATTGACCGGCCTTTGTTCACCGGCATTTGCCTGCTGATGATGACCAGCTTGATTACCTTGTTCAGCGCGGACAATGCAAATTGGGGCGCACCGTTAAACCAGCTCCGCAACATCCTGCTGGCTATATCCGCGATGTGGATCGTGGCAAATTTGCCGCTGCACTATTTGATGCGCACCGCCGTGCCGATTTACGTGCTTGGCATGACACTACTGATCGGTGTGGCTCTGTTTGGCGAAATTAGCCACGGGGCGCGCCGCTGGCTAAATTTGGGTATGGCGACCATCCAACCTTCCGAACTCATGAAAATTGCCGTGCCGCTGATGATGGCGTGGTATTTCGAAAAAAACGAAGCGACACTCACCCTAAAAAATTATGCCGTCGCCGCGCTGCTGTTACTCCTCCCGGTATTTTTAATTGCCCGTCAGCCAGACTTGGGGACAGCCTTGCTCATCAGTGCCAGCGGNNGCCAGCGCACCCGTGTTGTGGTCGATGCTGCACGATTACCAAAAGCATCGCATCACGATGTTGCTCGACCCATCGCAAGACGCGCTGGGAAAAGGCTACCACACCATCCAGGGCATGATCGCGGTCGGCTCGGGCGGTATTCTCGGCAAAGGCTATTTGCACGGCACGCAATCCCATCTGGATTTTTTGCCCGAACGCACCACCGATTTTATTTTTGCTGTGTTCTCCGAAGAATTTGGCTTACTCGGAAATATCATTTTATTGGGCATGTATTCGTATGTGATTTGGCGCGGCTTCACCATCACCAACAACGCCTCCACCTATTTCACGCGCCTGATGGCAGGCTCGATCACACTCACCTTCGCCACTTACGCTTTCGTCAATATGGGCATGGTCAGCGGCATCCTGCCCGTGGTTGGCGTACCGCTGCCGCTGATGAGTTACGGTGGCACATCGATGCTGACCCTGATGCTGGGCTTTGGGCTATTGATGAGTATTGAATCGCATAAAAAACTCGTCAAAACTTGAGGCGGACAACTTTTTTCAAATCCCTATGAACCAGAAAATCACATTCACGCTACTGTCTATTTTTTTGCTCACCGCTTGCGGCACGGCCAAACAACGTAAGGTTGAAACGCCCGAAAAACCAGCTGTAACCGTCGCCAAAGCCGCTTACTTGGACGGTGATGGCCCTGGCGCGGATACACCCGCCAACCTCGATGCGATACCCGATGCAAAACCGCGCAACGAACCGCTGCACCGTTATGCCAACCGCCCTTATGTCGCGCTGGGCATACCCTATACCCCGCTCACCCCAATAGGCGATTTCAAACAGCGCGGCATCGCCTCCTGGTACGGCAAAAAATTTCACGGGCAGCCCACTTCCAGCGGAGAAAAATACGACATGTACGCGATGACCGCCGCGCACCGCACCCTGCCGATACCCAGCTATGCGCGTGTGACCAATCTCGCCAACCAAAAATCGGTGGTGGTGCGCATCAATGATCGCGGCCCCTTCCTGCATGAACGCGTGATTGATTTGTCGTACACCGCCGCGTACAAACTCGGCATCATCAACAACGGCAGCGAGGAAGTTGAAGTGAAAAGTTTGAAGTCTGATGTTGCCATCACGCCCATCGCCGCGAGTGAACCCGTGCAAAGTGTACCGTCGGAAAGTGTTACGCCACCTGTTGTCGAAGCTGTGCCTGTGATTTCGCCGAATGAAGCGGTAGCCGCACCACAAGCCACCGACATCAACATCTACTTGCAACTCGGCGCATTCAAAACGCACGAGAATGCCGAAGCGTATCTGGCGATCATGCGTAATGAACTGAGTGACACAGACAAGGAGCTCAAACTCACCAACAAAGATGGATTAGTGCGCGTGCATATCGGGCCGTATGCGAGTCAAACTGAAGCACGGAGTAGTGCCGAGAGTTTGGCCGGAAAATTGGGGTTTAAGCCGATGGTGGTGTTGCCCTAATTAACCGCTCATATTTCGACAAACTCAACACGAACGGTTTTAACTGCCCGCCTAACCTGCGACCCTCAACACCAACCCTTTCAAATACTCCCCTTCCGGGAAACTCAGCAACACCGGATGATCGGCGCTGGCGTGCAGGTGGTTCACGATTTGCGCATCCACGCCCGCATCGAGTGCCGCACCCGCGATGATTTTTTGGAACAGGTCGGCACTGATGCCGCCGGAGCAGGAGTAGGTGGCGAGCAGTCCACCGGGTCTGAGCAATTTGAAACCGAGCAGGTTGATGTCTTTGTAACCGCGTGCGGCTTTTTCGGCGAAGGCGGCGGTCGGGGCGAACTTGGGTGGGTCGAGGATGATGAGGTCGAATTTGCGTCCCTGATCGCGCAGGGTGCGCAGGGCTTGAAACACATCCGCTTCTTGCCATTCGGCACGCGTTGCATCCAGTCCATTCGTAATTAAATTTTCTTCAGCGATGTGGAGTGCATCTGCTGACGCATCAATCGATAACACTGATTTCGCGCCGCCACGTAGGGTATACAGCGAGAAGCCCCCTGTGTAGCAAAAACAATTCAGCACGTCTTTGTCGCGCGCCAAGGTTTCCGTCAACGCGCGATTGTTGCGTTGATCGAGGTAAAAGCCAGTCTTTTGCCCTGTTGCCACATCCACTTTGAAACGCAGGCCATTCTCAGCCACTTCAATTTTTTCCGGCAAGCTGCCGCGTAGCACGCCGTTGCGCTTCTCTAATTTTTCCAACAGGCGCGAGTCGGAGTCCGAGCGTTCGTAAATGCAAATGGGGTTGCAGAGTTCTTGCAGAATATCAGCGCACACATCGCGCCACCGTTCCGCTCCCGCGCTGCCAATCTGCATCACCAACACATCGCCGTATTGATCGACAATCAGACCGGGCAGACCATCCGATTCGGCGTGGATGAGGCGTGTGCCGTTGTTGCTTGCGTTTGGTAATAAAGACTCCGTTCGTCCTGACCCTTCGACTATGCTAAGGGCTGAAGGCAATGTCGAAGGATATAGAACGGAGGCTTCGACAGGCTCAGGACGAACGGTTGTAATAAAATTGCGTGCCGCTATCGCACTCGCAATCCGCTTGCGAAAAAATGTCGCGTCGATAACTTCATCTTCTTGCCATGACCATATCCGTGCCGAGATTTTTGAATCGGGGTTGTACGCTGCCCAAGCAAGGAATTCACCTTGTGAGCTGCGCACGGGCAGGGTGTCACCGCTAACGGGTGAGCCATCCACTTGCTGGATCGCACCGGAAAAAATCCACGGGTGGCGGTGCAGCACCGATTTTTCACGGCCGGGGTTGAGGATGATGGCAGGTGTAGCATCGTCATTCCCGCGCAGGCGGGAATCCAGTTGATTTGAAAAATTCTGCGCAGCAGACGTATGAGGATTTTTTGCTTTATCAAAATTCCGTCGAGATCGGTTTTGTCCCCTACGCGGGCCATCTGTTTGGCTGGGTTCCCGCCCGCGCGGGATAACCAGCGACTTGTCCGCTCTCGGGCTTAGTCGAGTGGCTAGTGGCAATATCAATGGCGAGCTTTTTGATTTATTTTCAGTCATGTTTTTTCTTCGGATTTTCTTTTCGCACGCGGATGCGCGTCATCGTAAATTTTGCTGAGGTATTGAAAGTCGAGATGCGTGTAAATCTGTGTGCTGGAGATACTGGCGTGTCCAAGCATCTCCTGCACCGCACGCAAGTCGCCGCTGGATTGTAATACGTGTGTGGCGAATGAGTGGCGCAGTAAATGCGGATGCACATTGCTGGTGATGCCTTGCTTGATACCCCATTGTTTCATGCGCAGTTGCACCACACGCGGCGAGATACGTAGCCCGCGCTGCCCTACAAATAACGCAGTTTCATCTGGCTTGGCAAGTTGCTCACGCACCGCTAACCACGCTTGCAATGCGCCAATCGCAAACTGCCCTAGCGGCACGATGCGCTCTTTGCTGCCTTTACCCATTACGCGCACTTCGCCATCCGTCATGTTGAGTTGCGGTGGATCAAGATTAACCAGCTCTGCCAGCCGCAAACCCGATGAGTAAAATAACTCAAAGATGGCCTTGTCGCGTATGGCTTCCGTAGAGTCAGTCGGCAAATCAACCATGCGTGTTGCTTCATCCGGCGATAGTGCTTGCGGCAAAGCCTTGGGTGACTTGGGCGCACGCAGTCCCACACAAGGGTTGTCTGCCAGACCGTGATCTCGCATCAGATAAGTGAAAAAGCCGCGCCAAGCCGACAACATGCGCGCGAGTGAGCGACCGCTCAACCCTTTGCTGTGCAGTTGCGCAACATAACGGCGGATGTGATGAATTTTAAGATTGGCAAGCGGCGTGTCGCCAGACAGCTCGAACAAATGCCGCAAGTCACGCGCATAACTTTCTGCGGTGAGTTTGGAGTATTGTTTTTCGTGGCGCAGCCATGCTGCGTAGCCTTGCGCGTAGTTTGTATTTTCTGTGGTAGGCATGATCAGGGAGTTTCTAACAAAAACGTGGTCTTCCCCTATTATTCAGTCCCCGATTATTCAAAATCCGAGGCCACCTCTTATCCCCAAAGCACATTAGAAAACACTAAGTTGGGCGAGCCATATTCGGCCAATCCGTAGCCATGCGCAATCATTGACATGACGGCATCATCGTTAGTCTGCCAGACTGGATTAAATGCAAAGCAGAGCGAAATGATGATTGTGGCTACTGATAAAAATGCGAGTAACCCTGGACGGTCATTTAGAGTTCGCAAAGTTAATAGAAATTTAATCATGGATGTTATTAGCATGGGGTGAGGCAATATCTATCATGGAATTTCAATTTATTTGAGAATTTTGCCACTACCGACAATTGAGGGAATTCTAAAGCGGCTGAAGTAGATTAACACTAAATCAGCACCTCTTAGTTGCCCGCCATACACCTCACCTGCTTAATCGCGAATGATGGGGCTGTGTGTATAAATTTTTCAAATAACTTTCCGTTGAAATGTTCAATGCAATAAATACGCAATCTTTTGGTGTCTCTTTTTGCTGAAACAATGATTGGAATTCCTTCCGATGATTGCAAGCGTTCCATCATGCCGCGCCCAGCCATTTGTTCGGTATAAGCTACCGAAAAAGGTGCATGCGTAAAAGCATTCAAGCCATAAAATTTAATTTTTTGGACTGCAGTATTGTCAGACAAGAGCGGGAATGCTAATTCATCTGGGAATGCGTCCGCCCAGCTGATTATAGGCTTTGTGCCGAGATTGCGGACATCCTGTTGAACCTGTTGAATTTTTTGCTCGGTTAGCAATGCTGAAGGCATGAGTACGTAAGCACTGCCAATGCACGCCATCAAAAGTATCAAGCTAGTCGCCCATTTTGGGAGAGGGCTTCCATTTTCTACGGACATCAAAGATACGATCAGCAATAAGCTTAGCAATGGTATGTACACCCTAAGTATGCCAGGTCTCCCTTCAAAACCAATGGCAAATAACGCTGCCAGACAGATCAACCATGCCAATATCAATGGTCGTCTAGGTGCGAATGCCAAAAAGAGAAGTGCGGGTAAGAGTAATGGCAGCATCACTGGTCTAGCCAGCTCTTTAATGCCCACAGTACCAAGTTGAAGGCTCGCCTGTAAAGGCAGCGTTCCCAGATCAGCAAGCATGGCTTTGAGTACACTAGGATTGGCTATCTGCGGATCAACCAAAAACCAGTTTTTTATAAGAGCGAGATCATTCGACGAGTAGTGGTACAGGTTCAAAATTTCGGGATGCAGCCTGAGATATTTTTCCGCACCGTAATCTGTAAAAAGAACTCGAACGGCATTAAGCTCCTTAAAGGTTTTCCACTCCGAGCCGCGATATGACCATTGATCAAATACTGCGGCGGAGACGATCGCTATCGTCAGTAATAAAAAAGCAATTTGCATGGGCCTATTGCCTCTTAGGGTGCGCCACGGCAATAAAGGAAGTGCCACGCCAAGCACCAATAAAAATTCCATGTCACGTATCAAGAATCCAGTAAACGCAAGCAGGCAAGATAGCGTCAATATACCAATGCCGCCTGATCGGGCATAAAGCTGCCAACCAAGAATGGCGGAAACAGTCAAAAGTCCCGCGTTCATCGTAAACTGAGGGTGCAGCGTCGGCACACCAATCAGCAACAAAATGGCAAGCACCCCAAACAAATATGCTACGCCACTCCGAAGTAGAAAATACAGCGTAGACCAACCAAAAATCAATAAAGCGACCATCGTAGCAAGCGAATAACCTAGCACTCCATTGAGTGACGGTATAGCGCGTACCACATAGCCCCACAGCACGTTGGAAAACACTAGGTTGGGCGAGCCATAAGCAGCATAGCCATAGCCATGCGCAATCATTGACATAGCCACATCATCGTTGGTTTGCCAAACAGGAGGGAACGCAAGGCAAAATGAAGTAATAATTGTGGCTACCGAGATGAACGAAATGAACGCTGAGCGATTTTTAGTAATTAGGGAAGACCACGTTTTCCTGCAAAGATTGCGCATTCATTCACCTCGCCTCCCGACCATGAACATAGAAACAGTGTCTCACCTTAACCAGCCAGCCTAGCTCCGTCAAGCCGACATCAAAGCAGGTCGAGCTGATTCTCTGCATCGGTTGCGCCGGTGGCGGGTCTGCCCGCTTGTCCGCGACTGGCTCTTCTGCCCAGCACTGCTTCAATCTCACGCTGAAACCGCTCACCACCCAAGGCAAAGTTGCCATTGGTGGCACTGCGTATTTGTCCGACGATTTCTTCATCGAGATGCGCTTTGAATAAGGCGCGGTAGGCGGTTAGTCGGGTCTTTTCATCGGCTGCAATGCGTTGGTATTGGTCATGCGGGGTAATGAGGCTGCTGGCTTTGCCCAGTGCATTGGTGTGGTAGCTGGACCAGCGATAGTCCTGCGGCTGGTTGACCATGCCCGCGCGCACGGGATTGAGTTCGATGTAACGATAACACGCCAGCACATAGTCTTCGGTTTGGGTGAGGCAGGAGCGGAATCTGCCTTCCCATAATGTGCCACTGCGCTTGTAGGTGCGGTTGATGTATTGCACGTAGCGTTGCCCCAGATGTTTCATCAGCAGGGATGCGCTGTCAGGTTTTTGCGGGGTGAGGAGTAGATGCACGTGGTTGGTCATCAGTACGTAGGCATGGATGGCGCAGCCAAATTGGGTGGCGAATTCTGCTAGGTAATGCAGGTAGAACTGGAAGTCTTCTTCGGCGTGAAAGCACACGGAGCGGTTGTTGCCGCGCTGGATGATGTGCCAAGGGATGCCGGGGATGGCGAGGCGGGCGCGGCGCGGCATGATGTACTCTGCTGAGGTGTATGCCTATACGGTTGCCGGTGGGGGATTGTCTTGCAATGCAGCGTTGTCAAATAACTGCTTGATGCGCGCTTCAGCATTTTCCAGCAGCTGGGGATTTTGCTGATACACCATCAAGAGAAACCTACGGTTCTCCTCGATTTCCTGCAACAAAATAAAATTCTGCTCTGCTGTTGTCATTTGCGTGCCCGAATTTTTCGTAACTCTTCAATATCAATTAAATCCTTGCTGCGCCCTGTCCCTGTTTTCATCTCAATCAAATGCTCAATCGATGCAACCGATATAGTGATTAAACCAACTTTAACCATCGCCGCATCGCGACGCAAATCGTCAAACGAAACTACGGATCTGACCAAAATATCCATGACCGTCGCCATCGCCTCCGGCCCGCGCAAACTAAAAGCCAGCATCCCTTTTTCTTGATACCACTGCTCAATCAATTTCGGATTAGCCAGCGCATCCAAATCAACAGGTATGGTCGGACGTAAATCAGACGCTTTAGCCACAGACAAAAATTTATGCAGATTATCCGCGTCCATTGCCAGTACCACATCAACATCCATCGTGACACGCTGATAACCATGCAGTGCCACCGCAAGCCCACCCACCAAAACAAACTCGACTTTCGCTTCAGCAAGCATGTTGATTAAGTTAAACATACTCATACCACCTCACCTCCGCAAAGAAATTTTTCAAACAACCCGCGTAAGGCGCATTGCCCGTTGGTTATTGCACCTTCAGGGTAAGTTTAGCCACATCGGACATTGTTAGTCTGCAAGATAAGGATGCAACGCGCTGCTCACCACTTCGCTGATGCGCTGCAAAAACATCGTCCCCATCTCCGGGTAGAAACGTTCTTTGTCTTCGCTGGCAAGTACCAACATGCCTATCGTACCGCTGCCCGCATGTAACGTCATATAGGCGTATGAGCGCAGCTGTGCGGCATGTTCGCCAAACCAAGTGGCGGTGTCTTCAACAGGGTTATGCGTACAGATAGGTTGGTTTTCGGTGTCGGCGAACATCAGTACTGCTTCGCTGGGCGGATTGGTTTGCCACAGGTGCATGGCAACATGCGGCACGGCAAAAATATCGCGCAGCATGTAGGGGATCATGTCTTGCAGGGTTGCCAAGTCGCGTGCGCCAAACAACGCGATGACGAACTCATGCACTTTGTGTTGCAGGGCTTCGTTTTCTTGCGCATAGACAATCATTTCGCGCAGCTTTTTTTCGAGGTCTTTGTTTTTGTCGCGCAAGGCAACAAGCTGCCGCTCGCTCAATGAAATGGTGCGCCCGCCATGGGGGTGCGGCAGTTGAATTTGCGTGAGCGTTTCAATATGGTCATCAAAAAAGAACGGGTTGTCCCGCAGATATTGTGCGACGGCTTCAGGTTTCATACTCGCTCCTTATAAATTTATTTCGCCCGTGAATACGGTGGTTGCGGGACCCGTCATTAACACGGGCGCATTATTGTTTTGCCACGCTATGGTTAACATGCCGCCGCGTGTTGCCACGTTAATCGGGCTATCCAACAAGCCACGGCGTATGCCCGCCACGGCTGCGGCACATGCGCCCGTGCCGCACGATAGGGTTTCTCCCGCACCGCGTTCATACACGCGCAGCTTGATGTGATGGCGGTCGGTGATTTGCATAAAGCCCGCGTTGACCCGATTGGGGAAGCGCGGATGATTTTCAATTAGCGCGCCCAATGTTGCAACGGGCGCAAGCTCAATATCATCGACCACTTGCACGGCATGGGGGTTGCCCATCGACACGGCACTGATTTGCAGCGTCTGCCCCGCCACTTCCAGCGGCTCACTGATTGCGCCGCTACCGTCCGTGAAAGGAACGCGCATCGCTTCAAAAATGGGCGCGCCCATGTTCACGGTTACGCGACCATCTTCTTCGAGACGCGGGACGATTAAACCGCATTTGGTTTCAACGGTGATTTCACGTTTGCTGGTGAGCTTGTTGTCATACACAAAGCGCATGAAGCAGCGCGCACCGTTGCCGCATTGTTCTACCTCGCCACCATCCGCATTGAAAATGCGATAACGAAAATCCGCGTTTGTGTGAGAGGGCTTTTCCACCAGCAAAATCTGGTCGCAGCCGACACCAAAGCGGCGATCCGCGAGCAAGCGTATCTGCTCCGGGCTGAGGTCAATTTTTTGGCGCGTGCCATCCAGCACAACGAAGTCGTTGCCCGCGCCGTGCATTTTCGTAAACTTGAGTATCACCGTTTTCCTCTGAGTTCTGCGTGTCTGAAACAATCTGTCGTGTGGTCGTTTACCATCCCCGTTGCCTGCATGTGCGCGTAACAAATTGTGCTGCCGATAAATTTGAAGCCGCGCCGCTTGAGCTCTTTGCTCATCGCATCTGATTCAGGCATGGAAGCGGGAATTTCACTTAAGCTACGCCAAACATTTTGCCGTGGCTTGCCATCCACAAATTGCCAGATGAATTTGTCGAAACTGCCAAATTCACTTTGCACTTCAAGAAACTTTTGCGCGTTGATGACCACAGATTGCACTTTCAAACGGTTGCGCACGATGCCCGCATCCTGCAACAGCGATTCTATTTTATTCGCATCATAGCGGGCAATACGCGTCGCGTCGAAACCATCGAATGCGGCGCGATAATTTTCGCGCTTGCGCAAAATAGTGATCCAGCTCAACCCCGCTTGCGCCCCTTCCAGAATCAAGAACTCAAACAGCTTCTGGTCGTCGTGCAACGGCACGCCCCACTCTTGGTCGTGGTAGCGTTGATACAGCTCATCATTGCCGGGCCAGGTGCAGCGTGTTTTGCTCATGGATTTCTCCCGTGTTCATTGCCGAAAAAACTGCATGTAATCCCGCCACATACAGCGGTTCATCACCACCATCATGCCCGCATCGACGGCGAGTTGTGCGGCGGCTTCGTGTATCACTCCTTCTTGTAGCCAAAGGTTTTTGATGCCGAGTTTGATACAGCTTTCGACGATAGCGGGGACATGCTCAGACGAGCGAAACACATCCACGATGTCCGGCAACTCAGTCAAATTTTCCAAATCAGAAAACGCCTTTTCGCCCAACACCTGCTCGACTAAAGGGCGAACGGGGATGATGCGATAGCCCGCATTCTGCAAGCCGCTAGCGACGCGAAAGCTGGGGCGCGCCGTATTGGGTGAAAGTCCGATTACAGCAATGCTGTGAACGCTTTTCAATAAAAGACGAATTTGTTCGGATGAGGGATTTTCAAATGGCATGGCATATTGAATGAGAGTCGATTTCGGTTAATACGATAGCATTTCTTCATAGTCATGTGGGCTACATGGCTCATCCATTTTGATCATTGCCGCAAGACTGTACCAATAATAACTTTTCCATTCGCTTTAACTTTTTAACCTGCCCCTCACGCTTGGAGGCTGCAGAACGATTTTCGCAAGGCTCACTAAACACCAACTTCACCGGGATGCGTGACCGGGTGTATTTGGCTCCCTCGCCCGCATTATGTGCGGCGATGCGTTTATCGAGATCGTTAGTGATGCCGCAATAGAGCGTGTCGTCGGCGCACTTTAGAAGATAGCAAACCCAGGTCATCCCCCTCCCCAACTCTCCCCCGCAGGCGGGAGAGGGGATAATTTACGTTGTAGCCACGCGTAAGTCAGCATGGCTATCAGCAGCAACAGCACCGCCGCATTGCCCCAACGCACATACGGTGTAATGCCCGCATAGCCTTGTGCCATGCCTTGCAACACGCCTTCCTGATGCTGCGGGATTTTTTGCAACACTTTTCCATCCGCGCCAATGATAGAAGTCACACCCGTATTGGTGGCGCGCAACATCATGCGCCCGGTTTCCAAGGCGCGGAGTTGGGCGATTTGATTGTGTTGCTCGGCGGCGTAGGAGTGGCCGTACCACGCATCGTTGGTAACATTCACCAACAGCGTGGCTTGCGGTAAAGCGCGAATGATTTCTTCGCCGAACACGTCTTCGTAACAGATGTTCACTGCGACTTGTTGCCCGGCCACATTAAGCGGGGCTTGCTGCGCGCTTCCACGTGTGAGGTCGCCCATCGGAATGTTGAGCACTTCATTGATGAACCAGCCCAATACGGGACGCAGCGGAATGAATTCGCCAAACGGCACGAGGTGTTGTTTGCGGTAGAGCTGCTCTTCCGCCGAACCCAGCGTAAACACGCTGTTGTAAAAGTGATTGTTGTCATCGCGCACAAACGAGCCGATCAACACATCGCCGCCATTTTGTTTGGCGTGATCGCGCAGTTGTGTGACGAGATTGTCTGGCAGTTCGTGACGCTGTAATGGCAACGCGGTTTCGGGCAACACAATCAAACGTGCATCGCTTTGCAACACTAAGCGACGATAATTTTCCAGTGTGCCAACCAATGCGTTTTCATTGAACTTCAAGTCTTGCGCGATGTTGCCTTGCACCAGTGCCACGCTGAATGGCTCACCTTGAGGTTGTGTCCAAGGTGTGGCTCGAAGAAGTGCACCGCCACTCCACAGCAACACTAATAATGCCAAAGCGATTTGGCCTTGCTTACTCCAGCGAACTTCAAACAACCAAGCCAACAGCCCTGCACTCACCGCCACAACCAGCGACACGCCATACACACCCAGCACAGGTGCATAACCCGCTAACGGACTGTCGCTGTGTGCATAGCCTATCGTCAACCAGGGCAAGCCCGTGAACAACAACCCGCGCAACCATTCGACTAATACCCAAGTCGCCGGCATCACCAACAACAAGCGCAAGCTGTTGCTTACTTTGAAGCGCGCCTGAAGGTAACCCGCCAGAGCGGGTAACAATGCCCAAAATGCGGCAAACAAAAACGTGGCGAGTAGCGCGAGTAGCGACGGCATGTCACCGTAATCGTGCATGGCGATATACAGCCAGCCGATACCTACACAAAACAATCCCAAGCCGAAGGCAAAGCCGATTTTCGCCGCGCTGGCGGGGGACTCACTGTCGCGCCACACGGCAAACAACACCGCGAGTGCCAGCACTGGTATGGGGTAAAATCCGAAAGGTGAGAAACCAAGAACACACGCCGCGCCTGCGAGCAGTGCAATGCCATATTTTTTATTCGGTAACTTCATGCAAGCTTCTATGTCGCCTTTAACCAGCGCAGCATAACCGATGCGGCGCGCATTGCGTTAATCAACCATCAGCGGTGAATGACCTCGCCCGACAATAGCGTAGAATCCACGCCTTACTGATTTCACGCCGCACGATTAAGTTATGGAAAAAATACGCCTCTCAAAACGCATGTCCGAACTCGGAATCTGTTCTCGTCGCGAAGCTGACGTTTACATCGAAAAGGGTTGGGTGGAAGTGGATGGCCTGCCTATCAGCGAGCTAGGCACCAAAGTCTATGCGTCACAAAAAGTAGCCTTGCGTACCCCCGCGCAAAATTCGCAAGAGCAACGTGTGACGGTGTTACTTAACAAGCCTATTGCTTATGTGTCGGGGCAGGCCGAGCATGGTTACAAACCTGCCAGCGTGTTGTTCGATGCGGAAACACGTTGGGCGGAAGACTCATCGCCAACCCGCTTTCACCGCAGCCAGCATCTCGGCCTCGCTCCCGCAGGCCGCTTGGATATTGACTCGCAGGGCTTGCTGGTACTCACCAATGACGGGCGTATCGCCAAACGACTGATTGGTGAAGACACCAACGTGGATAAAGAATATCTGGTGCGTGTGCAGGGCAAGCTCGACGACAGCGGTCTCGCGCTGCTCTGCCAGGGTCTCAAATTGGATGGTGAATATCTCAAGCAAGCCAAGGTGACTTGGCAGAATGAGGATCAGTTACGCTTTGTGTTGCGCGAAGGCAAGAAGCGACAAATCCGCCGCATGTGTGAACTGGTTGGATTGAAGGTGACGGGGCTAAAACGTATCCGTATCGGCAAAGTGAAGTTGGGTGATTTGCCAGTCGGGCAGTGGCGTTATTTGGGTGAGAACGAGCAGTTCTGATCTTACTGTGTCACAAATGCAGAACCACATCCTTCCCCCTTGCAGGGGGAAGGGGCAGGTTTGGCTTCAAGATGTATTTTTGTGACGCAGTAAAACTAACCCAACAGGACGTGCTTACTTGTTTGAATAGCGCGTAACCAGTTCTTGCAATGGCGCAGGTCTGCCAAAATACCAGCCTTGCCCAAATTCACACTTCATTGATCTGAGCATCGTCCCCACCTCTTCTGTTTCAACACCTTCAGCGACCACGCTCATGCCCAAAGAGTGGGCTAGCGCGACAGAAGAGCGCACGATTTCGAGGCTTTGCATGGAGTCCAAAATGGGATCAACAAAAATTCGGTCAATTTTCAACGTGCTGATCGGATACCGCTGCAAATTGGTTAAGCCGGAATGCCCCGCACCGTAATCATCGAGCGCGAGGCTGCAACCCAATGCAATCAATCCCTGCATGGTGCATAGCGCGTGTTCGGGATGCGCAACCATGACTGTTTCGGTTAGCTCCAGCTTGAGTTCCGCAGGATTGATGCGTTGATGGGTGATGATCGCCTGCACATCACTGACCAAATGATCATTGTTTAATTGCGCGACGGACAAATTGACGCTGAAGAACGGCTTTTCGCAATGCGTGAGCCGCCTGAGAGCCATCCAATCCCGACAGGCACGCTCCAGCGTCCACAACCCCACTTCATGGATCAAATCCGTTTGCTCGGCCACCCACAAAAAATCATTGGGCGGCACGAGTCCATCTTTCGGGTGATGCCAGCGTATTAACGCTTCAAACCCGGCAATATGCCCCGTTGCAAGATTGCAAATCGGCTGGTAAAAAAGTTCAAATTCCTCACGCATCAAGGCGCGCTTCATTCCGTGTGCAAGCGATAACTTCTGCGTCGCCTCGCCCTGCAAAACTTTACGCCGCACGGTTTGTTCGGGAGGAATCGCTACCGTGGCTTTTGCGGCGGCCGATCCTTCATTTCTACTCCTGAAACGTTCCAGAATGATGAGCAGCAAATGACGCAAGACCGGGTCGCTCTGCTCCAGCAAACCCTCCATCAACTTGCGCGGAATGGGGACGAGCGTGGTTCTTTCCACCGCTCTGACTGTTGCCGTGCGGGGCTGGTAATCGATTAAAGCGATTTCACCGAACAGTTCGTTTTTGCCGATCAGCTTAATCCGCTGTTCGCCGCCATCTTTTTCGATTAAAACTTCAACCGTGCCTTCCTCAACCAGATAAGCGCAATCACCCAGGTCGCCACATCTAAATATCTCTTGGCCCGCAGAAAAAACTTCCCGGTCAAATTCGTCAAACAGCATCTCTTGTGTCATTTATCACGATCCCCGATTTTTTCGCGCCTTACCAACAAAGAATACAGTCTGCGGCTATCCACATGTAATGCCGTAAAGACCCATTCGCCAACCTGAATTTGATCGCTCCGCTTGGGTAATTGCCCGGCGGCATGCAGCACTAATCCGCCCACCGTATCGCAATCATCGTCATTAAATTCCGCCCCGACCGCCCCATTAAAATCGGCAATTTCGGTATCGGCTTTTACGCGCCAATGTCCGTCGGCTTGCAGAATGATGTTATCTTCGTCAGCGTCGAAATCATATTCGTCTTCAATCTCACCAACAATCTGCTCCAGCACATCTTCGATCGTAACCATGCCCGATACGCCACCATATTCGTCTACCACCAGCGCAATGTGATTACGGTTGCCGCGAAACTCGCGCAACAACACATTCAAGCGTTTTGATTCCGGCACAAACACGGCGGGACGCAACATGTCACGCACATCAAATTCCTCGCCCGCGTAATAGCGCAGCAAGTCTTTCGCCAACAAAATGCCGATGATATTGTCTTTGTCGCCCGCGACCACGGGAAAACGCGAATGTGCCGTTTCAATAACGAAGGGAATGAATTTTTCCGGCAGCTCACCGATGTCGATGACATCCATTTGCGCACGGGGAATCATAATTTCGCGGACTTGCCGCTCGGAGACTTGCAGCACCCCTTCCATCATGGACAAGGCATCGGCATCTAGCAGGCTGCGGTCATACGCGGAATGCAGCAACTCAACCAACTGCTCACGGTCTTCCGGTTCACGCAGCAAAAACGCCGAAAGACGTTCCATCAAACTGGGCTTACTACTACTTTCTGAATCGTCCATTTGTGGCGCTTAACTTGCCTGATAAGGATTGGGGTAACGCAATTTTAGCATTAGTGCAGTTTCCAATGCCTCCATTTCAATTGCATCTGCGTCGTTGAGGTGGTCATAGCCTTGCAAGTGCAGTGAGGCGTGAATGGTGAGGTGTGCGTAGTGAGCTGTTAAATTTTTGTGCTGTGTTGCGGCTTCTCGCTCAACAACGGGCGCGCAGATTACCAGGTCCCCCGACAAAAGATGCGCTTCGTCGTACACAAAAGTCAGCACATTGGTGGCGTAATCTTTACCGCGATAGTTTTTGTTCAGCTCACGACCCTCCGCTTCATCGACGATGCGCAACGTGATCGCAACATCGCGTTGCAACGCGCACTTGAGCCAACGACGGAACTGAGCGCGTGTCGGAACATTCTGCACAGCACTGGCGTATTGAACAGCCAGGGATAATTTTGGAACGGCAGGTTTCATGCGGGATATTTTTCAGCTTAACTATTTAGACCGTTCGTGGTGTACTGGCAAGGGGTAGACCGTGGCGGCAAGGGGCATTCTCGCCGCACAGCTTGTCGAACCATGCGCACCACCAACGAACCCTCCGGCAATCTCAGGGCGAACAGGCAGCGGGCGGGAATTAAATTTACACCAACTCGCCACGCAACGTATGTCTCACAACCTGAGTAATTTTTACTTCGACAAACTGCCCTATCAACTCAGGCTTACCGCTGAAATTTACCACACGATTGTTGTCGGTGCGCGCGGCCATTTCCTGAGTATCTTTTTTCGACACCCCTTCAACCAATGCTCGTTGGGTCGTCCCCAACATCGCCTGCGCAACCGCCGCCTCTTGCTCCATGATGCGATCTTGCAACCGCTTCAAACGCGCAGCTTTGATCGCGTGAGGTGTGTCATCTTGCAACTCTGCGGCAGGTGTGCCGGGACGCGGGCTGTACAAAAAACTGAAGCTATTATCAAAACCAATATCATCAATCAGCTTCATGGTCGCATCAAAATCCTGTTCGGTCTCCCCCGGAAAACCCACGATGAAATCTGAAGTCACACAAATATCGGGGCGTACTGCACGCACTCGGCGAATAATCGATTTGTATTCCAAGGCGGTATGACCCCGCTTCATCGCCGCCAAAATTCGATCCGAGCCAGATTGTACGGGAAGGTGTAAATGGCTTAC
>CXWL01003315.1_pt1 | contig 16782 bp, 21 predicted proteins | sample 590931 | NCBI WGS metagenome assembly CXWL01 (sample SAMEA3498368, study PRJEB10139) | groundwater metagenome | biome: water well; material: biofilm material | place: Germany | collected 2015-04-27 | reverse complement strand
GATAAATGCTTTCCTCCACGAACGGCGCGAACAAAACGTCCGCAATCGCAAACGGGATTAACGACGCGCCGAGAGTTGCCAACAATTCGCCCGCGGGGACGTAGTCCCAAATTTTTTGAAGGCTGGTTAGCATGGGGGAGAGAATAGTAAAGTACAACACGGCAAGGATAATGCCAAGCACAGCGCCGATGAACGCTTCGCGCCAAAGTTGTTGACCGTCTTGAAGTTTCCAGCCGATGTCTTTCCATGAAAGTCCGTCACGTTTCATGGATTTCATCAGAATGAATAACAACCAGATTTGAATCACAACCAGTTGATACGGCGTGGAGTCGGCGACCATTTGCGGAATCGCTTCCACGTTTTGTCCCTGCGTGACAACGCCAAAATAGACCGACGCGGCGACGATGCCGAGGAAGAAAAGAATCGGCGCGGCGAGTAATGTCCACCAGACGCGTCCAAATTTTTGAGATGGGCTATTCATGTTTGTTCCTTATTTTGAGAATTTCCAGCGCCTTTGCGCCAGACCCACTGCCTTGATACGAGCCTGCCAAGTTCCCATTTTTATCCAACACGGCAAATGCGGCAGTTTTGTTTGTGTTCTTGAAGCCAAAAGATTTTGTCAGGCTTCCATCCCAATCGGGCAGGATGACGATGTAATCCTGCGGCGCGAGTCCTTTGGCAAGGGACGCGGCGGCTTTATCGTAGGATTCTTTCATGGCTTTCTCTGCGAAACCGCGAAAAAGTTTAGGGACAGAATGTAAATCCACCACGTTGGCGATTAGCATTGATTCGCATTTTACATAATTGCTTTCCGCGCGAATGGCTTCATTGATTTGCGCGGCGGTCTCGGCGGTTTCCTGCGTGTGGAAAATTAACACGGCGGGCTTGCCGATTTTGTCCAGTGCGATTTCGCGTTCTGAAACAGCGGCTTTCATTGCAGGTAATTGGCGATTGGTAACTGGCGATTGGTAATTCGTAATTGGTAATTGACTTACGCCAGACATAGTCGAAGCATCACTTGTCACTGATGACTGATTACTGATCACTTCGCCAGGCGCTGTCATCAATACCACTTCCACGCCGTCCATCTGACCGATGACCATGCGTGATGTTTCGCGCCCCGACATCAACGCCGCGCTCATGCCGCCGCCGAATGTCCATGCGCCTGTCAGGAATAAATTGGAGATGGGAGTCTTGGCTTGCAGACGACCTGAGTACATATTTTCAACGGTTTGATCGGTGCCATAAATTGCGCCGCCGATGTTGCGGCTGTAGCGCCAATTGGTGATGGGCGTGGCGATCTCTTTGTATTTGATCGAAGCGCGCAAGCCAGGGATAATTTTTTCAGCGCGGTCGAGAATCATTTCCGCGGCAGCTTCCTTCAACTCGTTGTACTGCGGGTTGTCGGAATATTTTTCCAGGTTGCCGCCCGTGCCCCAAGTGTTGTCGGTTTTCCAATCAGCGAGAGAAAAGATCGAGAGAACAGAACCAGTTTCGGGGGCGCAGGAAGCGTCCACTTGATCGTAGTTTGTAATCGCGAGAGCCGTCGCATTAAATTTCCCATCCAGCGCGGATTGATAATCCGAATCAATATCGTAGCCTTCGCTGACAAAAAGTTCGTGATGTTTCCAGCCTTCGGATTTGAGATTGCGATCCAGCCCAAGATAAACGACAAAATTGGAAATGGACGGCGCCGCAGACTCAACCTGGTCTGCGTACTGCTGCGGAAGATTTTCCCTGCCGACAAATTTGAGCAGGGTGTCGGGTGAGTTGGCATTGCTGATGATGACATCCGCTTCGACGCGCAGACCCTTTTCGGTTTCAACAGCTACAGCGCGTCCATCGCGGATTTCGATTTTATTGACCGTTTGATGATAGCGAATCTCGCCGCCATTTTCCTTGATGACCTTTTCAAGCGCGCGGCTCATTGCCATGCTTCCGCCTTCGGGATAGTACGCGCCGTACAGGTGGTAACTGACCCACGGAAAAATATAAGTGGCGGCGCTGAGTTGCGCGGGCGGCAATCCGTAATAACCCCACAGCGTGGAAAGCACAGTTTTGAGTTGTTTGTCCTGCGTGAATTGACTTATGAACTCATCCCAACTCTGCGACATGGCGGAAAGCATTTTAGGATAAACGGCGGGCATCTGCTCCATAGGCGGGCGTTGACCGATTTCACCGTCCGCGCCAAAACGGCGGACTTGGAAATAGATTTCGATCATCTCCGCGATCAGTGCGCGGATGTTTTCTTTTTCAGCAGGGAAGTGGCGGATCAATTCGGCTTCGTATTCGATCATGTCTGCGTGCGCGGTGATTTCATGGTTGGGGAAGCGCACCGTGTAAAACGGGTCCATGCGATGAAAGTGGATGCGATCCATGATGCCCAAATCTTTCAACACGGGGTAAGCCCATCCGCCTGGCGCAGCGCCGTCGAGCGCGTGCAGCGAAACCTCAAAGCGATATTTGCCGCGACGGAATTCGTGGGCGTATCCGCCTGGGACGGCGTGATGCTCCAGCACGAGAACTTTTTTTCCAGCCTTGGCAAGATAGGCGGCGGCGCTCAATCCTCCCAGCCCTGCGCCGATGATGACGATTTCAAATTTTTCCATTTTAGTTTTCCTTATTCCTTCGGCATTTCCATCGCGGGCAGTTTGCGGACACGCGGCAATGTTTTTTCAAGCCACGCGATCTCGTTCTCGTAATAGTCTGTGCCGTAATCGAGAGTCAATTGCCACAACTCGCGCAGGCGTTTAATGCCGAGCTGTTCATAGTTTTCATCTATATTCGCCTGCGCCACCTGGCATTGTGTTAGATACTCCCGAATGGCCTTGATTCGTTTTTCAAACAGTTGAATAATATCCTCGTTCGTAATCCCATGCGCGAAGAAGATTTGGATCAGCCACGCCTCGCGTGTGACTTCCAGCGGCAGTGGAGTGGATACCCAGCGGCGCAGCTCGCCTCTCCCTTCACCTGTGATCTGATACTGTTTTCTGTTGGGTTTCCCTTCCTGTGGAATAACCTGTGATTCCACGAGGCCTTCTTTTTCCAGATTTTCCAAAGCCTTGTAAATGTGGCTTTGTGTAGCAGACCAAAAGTGAGCAACAGATTGATCGAAGAATTTTTTCAAGTCATAACCAGACATGGGCTGGTATTCGAGAAAGCCGAGGATGGCGTGAGTAAGCGGCATGTGTGAACTCCTTGTTGCGTGTTTCGTGTTGCCTGGAATTTATCCACCCCATAATACGGGCTTGGCGACCATCAAGTAAATGACGATCAGAACAAGAATGTTGAGCGTGATGCCGATGGCGTTCGAGCGGAAAGAAACTTTTTTGTATTCAGACGATACGGGGCCAGCAGATTCTGCAATTGCAATTTGCTTTTTCAAAGTGGGCGAGTAAATCGCCAACCCAACAACTGACACTGCCGCATACAAAATAAGGGCGGCGAGAATCCACGGCATGGTCAAAGGCCAGCCCGCAATAGATGCCAGCCACCAGCCAGTGGGGAAGAGCAAAACGTAGGCAGGGTTGGCGATCCAATCATCCATGATCTTGACAGTGCGCAGGGTAAAGGCAAGAGACTCAGGATTTTTCTCAGCGCGCGTGAGCCAGAGAGCATAGGTGATATTTGCGCCAAAAGCGGCAATCGCGGATAGAACGTGAACATACTTTAGAACTGCGTATAGCGACATGGGCGTTTCCTTTCAGTTTATATATCTATATAGATATATTACTAACGAGGCTTATATCTGTCAAGGGTTAAAAACAAAAATCCCCGACAGTTTGGGGATTTTTGTTTTACGCGAGCGCTCTCAATTTTTATTTTCGTTGGTATATTTTTCCCATGGTTATTTGGCAGATCGGACACTTGCGCCGTACGCCAGTGCGCTGTTGCCAATTCGACCTACGCTATGTGCGCAAGCCGCTCAACTGTTTCCCAGAGTTTTTTGCGGATGTCCGTACCCAGCACGGCGGGAGGCCAGTCCACCAGTCTGCTATTCGCGTCGAAGTATTTACCGCTGATGCCTTCCACATCTTGCGAAGAAGAAAGATACACCGAAGAACGCGAAGCCTTCGCCGCAGATTTGCCGCCATCGGGACGAGTCATAAATTTGAAAATAGGGAAAATGAATCGCAATTCACCGCAAAGTTGGATTCAATTCCATCCGCCGTCAATTCTTTTTTGGATGATGCCAAGCCTGCGCTGTTGATCAGCACATCGAGACGGTCATACCGCGCCTTGAACTGCCCGGCTAAAGAATGAACATCTGCCTGCGCTGATAGATCGCCAGTGAGCAAGTCAATTTTTGGGTTGCCGCTGGCTTCTTTAATTTCGGCAACAGTTTCTTCTCCGCTTTGTTGACTGCGCCCAGTGACAACGACCTTCGCGCCCATCTTTGCCAGCGCAAGCGCGGTCTGCTTTCCAATTCCACTGGTTGCGCCAGTGGTGAGGATGATTTTGTTTTGCATGTTTTCCACCGCTTAATCTTTAATCCGCCTGTTATAGGCTGACCTAGCGAGGCATATTTTTTCAGTTTGGCATGACACTGACGATGGCAAAGATCAACAGCCCAAAGGCGATCGCTTCAATAAAAATCGCCACTGCCGCCGCAATCAATGCAGATTTTAGTCCTTTAAATTTGTAGGTTAACGCAAACACGCCAATCAATGCCAATAGTCCAACCAGGGCAAATACAATTGTGAAAGACATTTTCTATTTCTCCTTTGGGTTTGAATTTTTCCCATTGTATCTGCGCGGACTGCCATTTGCTGACAAAAACTATCGCGGCGCTTTCTTTTTGTTCAAAAACTCAGGCACAACAAAGCAGTCCAACTGCTGACGAAACACGGAACTTATTTTTACACGAGTCCTTAGCAGGGAGTCGGCCAAATGCGTTTTTTTCTATCGAATAATTAGCGCGCCGATTTCCTTGAACAAGTCCAACGCGTTACTCGGCAGGCTGCGCGCGCCCAGTTGTTCTACGCCGTCCAACCCTGCTGGCCAAGTGTAACCCAGCAGGGCGATCACATCGGGGTCTGTCGCGGCAAGTTGATAATAGCGGCTGATGATCCAAGCCATGTCCTCCGGCTTCACTCCCGCGCTTCCATACAGAGGCAACCACTGCGTATCCGCAATGATGACGATTTTTTGATCTGCGCGCGTCCGCGCCGCGCGCACCGTTTCCAGGTCCGCCAGCCACTGCTCGTCTGTGGCGGGGTCAATCACGCCGTAACGGTCGAAGCCGACCCAGTCCAGCGCGGGGGGCACGCGCAGTTCGTCCACGGCGGGCCAGCCTTCGACCAGCATCGTCGGTATTTCTGGCAGGGACGATTCAACGATTTCGACTGCGCGGCTTAAATCCGCTTCGGTCACGCCGTTCCATGCCGGCTCATCCACAACGTAGATCGCGGCGATGGTTGCGGACGTGAGCGCCTCGCGATTCTTTTCGACAAAGGCAGACCAGCGCGCCTCGGCATCTTCCGCCGGAAAGACCAGCCTCCCGCTCGGACTTTGGGCTGATTCCGTTTGCTCGAACAGGATCGGTTCGACGTACAGAATGGCTTTCACCCCAGCCTGTCTGAACGCGTCCAGGCGTTGCGCCAGGTCTTCGTCGGGACTGTAAACGCACATCTGCGCCGCGTTCGTGAATCCAGCCACTTCGTCGAGGTAATTCGTTTTGACTTCCTCGTCGCCTGTATCGTCCCATCCGCAGTCAATGAGAGCGAAGCCGAAGTAGGCGAGTCCGTTTTCTGGGGCGGGGATCGTAATTTCACGCGGCACGGTTGGCACGGGCGCGCAGGCTGTGATGATCACTGCAAGGAGCGCGAGGGTTGTGAGGGTTGTTGTGAGGGTTGTATGAAGTGTTTTTCGCATATTAAGTGATACAGGTCTCACGTTGATTTTGTTGCGCGCTCCGTCAACTTCCAATCGGCAGCACGATGAAAATCGTCTCAACGATGTTCATATTAATCCTTCCCGGCGTGGATCACGAACATGCTGACGAAGATGACCACAATAGAAGCGTCAGCGTGATGCCAAACTGACGGGCGCATCCTGTCTTTTAGCCGCCCTCATCGTTTGATGAGGGCGGCTATATTGATTGCGGGCTATTCCTCTGTCTTGTTCGCCAAAAACTCAGGCACAACAAACGCAAACGGCATGACCACCATAATCGCCAGCGTAATCGGAACCCACACAAACGTCAGCGCGACCGAGGCGAGATTCATGAGCAGCGCCATCCTGTCCCGTTTGAGGCGCGCCTGCTTCTCAGCGTCGGTCAGGTTGTTGGGGGCGAGGTCGCTGTCAATGAAGGCGTGTTTCCAAAGCGTATTAATCATCACGGACGCAAACGCCATGTTGAGCGGATACAGCGCAACGACAAACGGATTCATCATGTAATCGCCGATGAACGCCGTGATGAACGGAAACAGGCTGGAGAAGAACAACAACGCGATATTGAGCCACAGCAGTTTCGTGTCCACCTTTTTGATCTGGTGAATGATGTGATGATGGTTCACCCAAAAGATGGCGATGATGAAGAAGCTGAACAGGAAGGCGAAAAACTTGGGGGCGAGTTCTTTCATCCCTTCCAGAAAAATGGCGAGGGAATTGCCCTCCAATTCTGGAACGTGCAGTTCGAGGACGAGAACGGTCAGGATGATGGCGAACATGCCATCGCTAAAGGCTTCGAGGCGGGTTTTGGTCATGCGGCTTTCTCCATTTCATTCGCCATTTTGTTGAGTTTGAAATAGGCGGCAATTTCGGGGATGACAAAGACGAACAGGAAGACGAAGAATATAAAGAACGGCTCGCCAGATAAAGGCACGATAAACATATCCTGTAATTCGCGCAAACTGTGCATGAGGAAGGCAAACGAATAGAAGCGCGGATCTTGTTTGACAAGAGCGATGATCGAGATGACCATCATCACGGCGTTGCGACCTGCAAGTACATAGATTGTTTTCGCGGTGACTTCATCCACTGTGAAGCCAGGGTAGAGCAGGCTGGGGTTGAAGTAACAGGCGTAGGTTTGGAAGGTCAGAATCGCAAGGATGAGAACTTGCAGGATGTTGATCCAGACGGGGATTTTGGTTTTCATTGATTTCCTTTGGTAAATAAAAGTTGATGTCAATATGTTCAGTTCAGCGGACTGAAGTCCTGCCTCAATACATGGAAGTCCGCTGAAGCGGACTCGGCGTGCCAGCCCGAAGGGCTTCCATGTACTGAGCAGGCGGCTTTAGCCCCGCGAAACCGTATTAAGCGCGGGCAAGCGTGATCGCGTGTTCGGGGCAAGCCTTGACGCACAGCCCGCAGGCGCGGCATTGTTCGGGGTGGACGAGCAGCGCCTGTTGCCAGCCGTGCGCCGTCCCTTTGAGTTTGCCGATGAAAGTCAGACCCGCTCTCAGTTCAGAGGGAAGCGTGCCGACTTGAAAAATCGAATATGGGCAGGCGGGGACGCAGTCCGCTTTGCCTTCACAGCGGTTGCGGTCAATGACGGGGGTGAAGACGCCAGGGTCTTGTTTGCAACTGGATGTATCTGACATTTCAGGCGATTAATTTGAAAGATGATGCTCGCGCATAGATTTGCCCGCCGAGAATGGAACACAACACCGCAATCACGATGAGTCCGGGCGCGTACCAACCAGGCCTATCGCTGTGCATGACGACTGCGCTAGTGTAGGTTCCGGCTGCAACCACTCCGGCAAGCACAAGGGCGTGCGTCATGGGTTTCCGCAGTGAAAGCTTGGCGGTTACATAGCCTGCAACCACTGCCACGGGAAAGCGGTAGGACAGCGCGAGTATGTAGAGACCGCCGGACATGCTCTCACCGCGGGGCGGGTAGATGCCTATTGCGCTCAGGGTCGAGTCGACCACGATTGAAGTGATGAGGTTAATCAATACGCCTGCAAACACCGCAAGAATACTGCGCCCCAGGCTCGCATGTTTTGTTGTATCGTTCACGTTTTTTCCTCCAGGAAATGGATGGTTGTTTCCATATCATTTCCCGTTTATCTTTTTTAACCGAGATAATGTTCGCGCATGGACTTGGTGGTCAGCGCCCAAACGGCGAGCGCTTCGAGCAGGCTCATCACCACCAATTGCGTGACAATGGCAGAAGGCGCTCCGCTCATCATGGCGGGCGCGGGACCTTTGCTGGTCAAGACGACCGACATTGCGTCAAGATGATCGCTGATGGAAAGGACGAAAAAGACAATTGCGGAGACCCACGGCAACAGTCCTTTTCCGCGCCAGACACCCAACGCCACGAACAAAGCGCATACTCCGATAAAGACATCCATCATCGCGGGGAAGAGCCAGGCTTCGGCGACGTTACCCGCGAGGGCGTCTTGAACGATGGACACTGCCATGACGCGGATGATTTGAAAGAGAGCCAGTACGCCAATCAAAATAATGGCGACGCGCGGGGATTTTTTGGTTTCGGTTTTCATGATTTTTTCCTTTGGCAAATAAACGATTGGTTTCAGTTATTGGAGGTTAGAGATTGGTAATTGGAGATTAGTTGTCAATCTCCAATTACCAATTACTATTTACCCCTGCAATTGCTTGATGGCGGTTGCCCAATCTTCGAGGTGATGCACTTCAACGACCTGCCCGTTTTCGACATTGTGAATATCAATCGTCATGGTTTTGAACGACTTGGTTCCGTCCGCTTCCACGCCCATAAAGTTGCCCTTCGGTGTGCCAGAAGCCAAACTGCGGACAACCACCTGATTGCCTTCCTGAATCATGTCCTGGATTTCCCATTTCAGGTCGGGGACGAGTTTCCAGAAATAGCCGATCTGCCCGATGAGTTGTTCCTTGCTTTTGACATCCGCCGCACCCTTCGACTGGAAGTTGTCAGCCAGAATTTGACTCATCCTCTCTGCCACATTCGTCTCCGCGTTGACGGTCAGGCATTCGGTGTAGAAGGGGACTACGATTTCCTTGAGGTTTTCCATTTTGTCTCTCCTTGAGTTTGTGATAAAATTTGCGTGACTAATCACATACTTCTGATTATATGTGCGTGAGCACGCAATTGTCAAGGTTGAAATAAGGAGAAATTATGTCGAAAACCTTTAATGAGTGCGAACAAAATGCCTGGGGCGGTTATTTGGGAACCTATGCCAAACTCAACCGCATCATCGAAGAAGATTTACAGGAACATTCGCGCCTGACCCACGTGGAATTTGAGGTGTTGTTACGGCTCTCGTGGAATGAGAATCATCGTATGCGGATTCAGGATATTGCTTCGGAAAGCATTCTCACCCGCAGCGGAGTGAGCCGCGTGGTGGAGCGGCTTGAAAAATCTGGGCTGGTAAAACGTGAAGAAGCTAGTGAAGATCGTCGCGGCGCGTATGCGGTCCTGACAGAGGCGGGCGCGGAGCGATTCCGTTTGGCGGCGGAAAAGCATGGCGAGTGCGTACGGGAAAATTTCCTTAGCAAATTCAGCGAGGACGAGTTGAAGGTGATGGGGGAGTTTTGGAAACGGTTGGATAGCGGATAGTAATTTTTAGTTTTCCACTCTTGTAGTTATTTGCCATATAGGTTATTGAGAGAATGACCCTGGATTTTTTTAATCTGCGTCGAAATGCCGCTTCATTTGTCTTTTCAAAGATATTGCTATTCCATCGATGTGAAGGAAAAATTGTGAATGATGACCTCAGCTTCATTCCCATCAATAGGGGGCTGGCCCTGAAATAACCATAAGTTGACGTGGATGGGCATGGGCTGTTGGGAAATATGTGCGGATGGTTCGTCAGGTTGATACAACCAGTTCACGAATTCATTTTCATTATCCTCGGTGTGACCGTGCAAGCTTTGGAAGAAGATCTGTTGACTCTCCCAGATAAAGCGATGTGTCGTGTATGTTCCATTGAGTTCGACTGGAAACGAATTGGAAGTGTTTGTGATTCCAGGTTTGACAGGCCAGACCGTAAAATTTCCAATAGGCGCGGCTGGATTGCCCCATTGTGCAAATTCGATATCGATCTCATTCGTTCCATCGGGGCCAACAGCCTCTGTGGGGTAGTTGAATAGCCCTACTACAACATTTGGGTCAAGTTGATCGATTGGGCTGATGACTTGGAATTGATATTTGCCAAATCCCAGATGTTGAATCATCGTTACTTCTGCGCTGTGCCAGCCATCTTCAGCATGTGTGATCTTGAGATGTAAGTCTCCATTCTCATCGACCCAAACATTGCTTCCATCCCATAGATTGGGTCCAGGTCCGCTCAAGTTATTGCCATGATCGCGCACAAGCCATTCATACCCTGAAAACTGAATTGTTCTTTCGCTTCTCATTAATGGAGTTAGCGTTTCTGTTGGAGCAGGCGGGTTTGTTGCAGTGATCTCAATGACAGCGCTTGGCATAACCTGTGCTTGTGTTGGTGAGGATTTTAAACCGCACGCCCCCAGAATAGCGGGCAGAACCAGCATAACCGCCATCTTTTTTAAAAGGGAAATTGATAACATTTTTTTCATGATCTATTCTTTCTCTTTGTAGCGCTCTATCTATCGCTGGATAAATAAAAAGTCCCCGAGTTTTCCCGAGGATTTTGATGTTTGCGAATATAAGTTAATAGCCTCTTCCTACGCCACCCTGCAATGCCTGAAAACTTTGAAAGGCTAACAGGCCAAACAGGATTGCCATGTAGGTACTGCGTAGAAAAACCAACCCTGCAAATGCGACCGCCGCTCCTGCAATCACCGAAACCCAAAGGGAGGTGCGTAATCCATTCAACGGATCGGTTTGGGTTAGGATATAGCGGGTGACGTGGCCGCCATCCAACGGGTGAACGGGCACGAGATTGACGAGTCCCCAAAAGATATTGACCCAGAGCAGGTTCATGAAAAATGAGTTCAGAATTTCCCCGCCCGCTGGCAGTAAAACAATGGGAAAGGGAATGAACCCGAATATAAAGTTGGGGATGAGTATGCCGCCCAGCGCAACGGATACGGCCAGCACAAGACCAGCAAACAAAAACCCTGCGAATGGGCCAGCCAGTGAAATAAAAATTTGCTGGTTCGCCGTAATTCCAACACTTGCATACCTGCCGCCCCATGCAATCGACTCTGGTACCGTGAGGCCGCCCGCAAAATGAAGGATGATCTCTGAACCCTGTCCATAACGGCGCATGGCGAAGGCGTGCCCCAATTCGTGAATCAGGATCGAAACAAAAATGGCGATCACCCAGGTCAACAGGCTGAAGATGCTGTTGGAGGAAGAGCCGAATAGTATGGCGATCAGCCAAAAGAGCGGATGGACGCGCACGGGAATCCCAGCAATGGAGAAGCGCAGGTCAAAGCGGGTGGGGGGAGGAATTTGAAAGAGGGACATGAAATTTTTTCCTATAATTATTTTGGCAGCGGCAAAGTATACCCGCCATCCACTACGATGGTCTGGCCTACGATCATGGACGCAGATGGGGAACATAGAAACGCGACGACTTCCGCAACTTCTTCGGGCGTGATAAGGCGGCCTGCGGGAACCTGCTCGATAAATTTTTGCAGGATGTGATCCTGCCTGCCCATCGAAGAAAAATGATTCAACGCATCTGTCTCAACGACGCCTGGTGACACGGCGTTGACATTGATTCCCTTTGAGATCAGTTCCACGCCCAGATAGCGGGTCAGTGATTCTAAAGCAGCTTTACTCGCCCCGACCACAACATAATCTGGCAGCACACGGACGGAACCCGCGCTCGAAATGCTGACGATCTTTCCGCCGCTGCGTTTTTCCATGAGCGGAGCAGCGCGTTGCGCAGCGAAAAGCAAGGCGCGGGCGTTGATGTTCATCGTCCAATCCCAGCCTTTGGGTTTCTGTTCCATTGCGGGGCGGTTGTACCCCGAAGCCGCGTTGTGGACGAGAATATCCAGCCCGCCAAATTCTTTTTCCACTTCGTCGAACAGGCGGTTCAAGTCTTCGAGGTCGCCCACATCCGCTTTGACGAGCAATGCGCGGCGGCCAAGTTTTTCCACTTCGCGCGCGGTTTCTTCGGCAGGTGTACGGTTGCGAAAGAAATTGATGACTACATCCGCACCGTGTTGGGCGAAATGTAAGGCAATCGCTTTGCCGATGCCGCGTCCCGAACCTGTGACGAGGGCGATCTTGTTGGTAAATGTGGACATGAGATTCTTTTCCTGATTTTTGACTGGCAGTATACCAGAGTGCATTTTTGGAAAACCCTACTACAGACGGTCTGCCTTCAAATGAGTTCTTGGTAAAATAACTCAGGTAACTTATGAAACCACTTTTTACTGGAAAAACATGGGTCATCCTGCTGACATTCATCGGACTGGCGGGTTTAGCTGTCCTTGCTGCGGGGTTGAGCGGCATGGAATTCGACCAGCCGGGCGTGATGGGGTTTGATACATTATTTAACCTTTCCGACCCGACCCTTAAAAAAGAAGTTCCTGCTTCAGCCTGGCTTCGATATGCGCTGATTATCATGATCGCCGTTATTTTTCTGCTCTTTCTCGGACCCATTCGCCCCCAATCGATCAAGGATCTCATCAAGCGCCTGCTGCGGTCTTTTCTTGTGATGGTTGTGATCATGCTGTTTCTCAGCCGCATTGCCCCGCTCGGTTCTTTTTTTGCAGGTTCTGAACAAAATGCCCAAACGCAAAACGCGGGTTCCCCTGTCACGCCTCAAACTTTTGCGCCGCCTGAAGTAAGCTCGCAATTGGAATTCTGGATTACGGCATCGATCGTTCTTGTGACCGGGGCGGTTGCCATCGTTATTTCCAACCGTTTTATTGACCGCTGGTTCGCGCCGAAAAAGGGACTGAACGAGTTCGCTGAAATCGCCCGCTCTGCATTGGATGATCTTTCAAAAAATAAAGAATCCAGAAATGCCATCATCCGCTGTTATACGCGCATGAACGCGGCAGTGAATGAATATCGCGGCATTGCCCGTGAAGCGGCCATGACCCCCGCTGAATTTGCCGAAAGGCTCGCAGGCGCAGGGCTGCCCAGCGAAGCCGTGCATGGGTTGACGCGGGTGTTCGAGAAAGTCCGCTACGGGGGGCAGAGTGTCAGCGTGGAAGAGATCAAGGAGGCGAAGCAATGTCTGACCAGCATTCTGAAGGCGTGCGAAGCGAAACTGTAAAATTCTGGAAACCGTTTCTTTCCACATCATTATTAATTCTTGTCGCAATTTTGATCTTTCCCATGCGCAGGGCGGTGGCTGGCGCAGTGGTTCAATTCGCCGCGTACCTGGTTTGGTCTGTCAATATTTTCGGGCGTACGATCCCTCAACAGGTGTTGTGGTTGTTTTTGTTGATTCTGATTTTATATATTGCGGTGGGAAGTTTTTATGGAAAGCGCTATCGGGAAGAATCAAGTTCGGAGGAAACCGTAGCAGTTGTCGGGGCGGTGGAGGCGATGGCGGGGTACATCGAGGAACGGCATCGCGGAGTCTATTTCAAATGGCAGATTGCGCATCTGCTTGCGAAAATCCAGCAGACGATTCAAGAAACCGCTTCACGCGGGACTTTGAACAGGTTCCCGTTGCCGTCGGACAGTGTCCGGGCTTTTTTGGATGCGGGACTGAATACAACTTATGCAGATTACGCGCCCAATGGGTTGACGCTAAAAAATATTTCCACGCCGCTCGATATTGAGTTGGAGCAAGTGGTGGATTATCTTGAAGAGCAAATGGAGATTAGACATGAGCAATAAAGTGAACGAGGTTGCGGCGGCGTCACAGAAGGTGATGGACGAAGTGGAGCGGGCGGTGGTTGGCAAACGCGGCGTGTTGGAGATGATTATGTCTGCCGTGCTGGCGGGCGGGCATGTGCTATTGGAAGATTTTCCCGGGCTTGGCAAAACGTTGATTGCGCGTTCCTTCGCCGCCGTGCTGGGACTCGATTTCAAACGCATTCAATTCACGCCAGACCTTTTGCCCGGCGACATTACGGGCAGTTATATTTTGGACCGCGAGCATAATCGTTTTCAACTTCGGCAGGGGCCGATCTTCTCGAACATCGTACTTGCGGATGAAATCAACCGCGCCTCGCCGAAGACGCAGTCCGCTTTACTCGAAGCCATGCAGGAGGGGCAGGTGACTCTCGAAGGCGAGAGCCTGGCGCTGCCTGAACCTTTCCTTGTGATGGCAACCCAGAACCCGATTGAATACGAAGGCACGTTCCCTTTGCCCGAAGCGCAGTTGGATCGTTTCATGCTCAAGCTGTCGATTGGTTATCCCGATGTGGCGGAAGAAAAAGAGATTTTGAATCGCCGTCACACGCGCCGCCAGGATGAAGTGGAATTGAAACCCGTCACCTCGGCGGCGAAGTTGATGAAGATGCGCGCGCTGGTTGAGTCTGTGCATGTGGATTCTGATCTTGAAGAATATATCGCCCGCCTTGTGCATGAGACCCGCAATGACCGCCGCGTGGCAGTGGGCGCGAGTCCGCGTGCTTCATTGGCCTTCTTAAAAATGGCGCGCGCTCACGCCGCGTTGAACGGGCGTAATTTTATTTTGCCCGATGACATCAAGCGTTTTGCGAATCCCATTCTTTCGCATCGCATTATCCTCCTGCCTGAATATTGGGTGGCGCGGGATATTACGGGCGAGGTGATTGACGATGTATTTAAAAAAGTTGCGGTGCCGGTAATCTCGTAGCGCAAGTCTATAGACTTGCGCTACGCACAAGGAACTTCATGAGTCGTATTGCTTTGCTGGCTGCGTTAATATATTTCATCATCCTCGCTGGCGTTGGCACGCTAAACGGGGCGATGGTGGCGCTGGCCTTGCCTTTGGTTTTGTATTTGCTTGCGGGCTTATGGCGCGGGCCGGAGGAAATGCGTCTGACTGCCGAGCGAACCATCAGCGCGGAAAGAATCGCGCCCGGTGATTCCGTCACCGTGGATTTGAAAATCACAAATCATGGCGAGGCATTGGAGCAGGTTTTGCTTCACGATCCGCTGCCCGCTTTTCTAAAAGTTATCCAAGGCGCGTCAAGCCGCCTGGTGGATTTGCCCGCGCATGGCAGCCTTTCATGGTCGTACACGTTGCAAGGCAGACGAGGCAGTCATTACTTTAGCGAGATCAACGCGATTGCCGAAGACCATTTGGGCTTGATAGTCAAACGCGCGCTTCTCCCCACAAGCGGACAGTTGCTCGTGCTCCCATCCATTTCCCGCGTCCGACACATTGCCATCCAACCCCGTCAGACTCGAGTGTACTCAGGCGTGATACCCGCTCATCAGGGCGGAATGGGAATCGAGTTCTTCGGCTTGCGTGAATATCAAATGGGCGACTCGCCGCATCACATCAACTGGCGCGTTTCGGCGCGGCAGGACGGAGTGATCTACTCCAATGAATATGAACAGGAGCGCGTCGCAGACGTTGGCATCGTGTTGGACGGCAGGCGGCGTGTAAGTGATTTCAGCGGCGGGCGTTCGATCTTTGAAGATTCTGTTCTCGCTGCGGTGGCTGTCTCTTCTTCATTGCTGGCAGAGGGCAACCGCGTCGGCTTGTTCATTTACGGCAAACGTAATAAATGGACATCCCCCGGCTATGGAAAATATCAACGCGAACGCATCATGCAAGACCTTGCCCTGGCAGAAACAGGCGAAACCCAGAATTTCAAATCATTGATCATTCCGCGCAGGCTGTTTCCCCCAAATTCGCAGATCATCCTGATCAGTCCGCTGGGGGGAGGGGAATTAAACCTGCTCTCGCAATTGCGCACACGCGGGTTTCAACTGATGGTCATCAGCCCCGACCCTGTCTCTTTTGAAGCCCGTGCGCTTGGCGACAGTCCCTCGGTAAAACTGGCGGCCCGCATTGCCAGACTTCAGCGCGAAGTGTTACTGCGGGAATTGCGCCATGCAGGCGTGCAGGTTGTCAATTGGGATGTGGCTCTTCCGTTCGAGCAGGCGGTACGCGCCTCGTTAAGTCGTCCGCCCGCATTTTTACGCGCCATCCAACGTGGGCGTGGAGCGGGCCAACGATGACCCGCAATTTTATTTATGCCTCGATCATTGCCTGTGCCGGCGCGTTGACCTATGGCCTCGCCGCAAACGAATACGTTTCCGTTTCGATTACCGTCGCCCTCTTGGGTATTGTATGGATCGTTCTCTTCATGCGCGGCTTGCATCGCTTCTCTGGCCTTGCGTTTGCGGTCTTCATCATCATTTCCCTCGTTTCCCTCTGGGCGGACGTATCGCCCGTACTGGCTTTGGCAGGTGTGAGCTTCTCCCTGCTCGCCTGGGATTTGACGAGATTTCATCAACGCCTGCGAATGACGAATAGCCAACAAGACACCCATAAAATGGAACGCGCGCATTTTGCGCGGCTCGTATTTGTGATTGGGTTGAGCTTGTTGGGATACCTTGCCATAACCCGCATCCACGTCACATTGACGTTTGGCGCGGCGGCCCTGCTGGCTCTTCTAGGAATATGGGGAATCAGCGCACTGGTTTATCGCCTGCGCAGCCTTGAATAGCCCATGCCATGTCACCCTCCCGAAGGACATCGGGAGAATGACACCATAAAGCTAATCAAAATAAATATTCAAATCCGAACAATCAAAGCGATTCCCGCAGTTGAGACAACTCACTTTGCAATTCTTCTCATGCATCTCACTGCCGCAGCGGTCGCAAACCCAAATTTTTCTGCTCTCATCGCCGTCCTCGGCGTTGGGAGTTCTCCACTGAATCGGCTTGAACAGTGACTTGTCAAACCTGCCGATATTTTCCTTTCCCAACCTTTCCACTTCTTTCATCACCAGCTTGGCATCCTCGCGGAATTTCCTAACTTGAATTCCCCT